>Ga0134091_1002996_pt1 | contig 10707 bp, 7 predicted proteins | sample 2_5taG_FD_94451 | JGI IMG/M metagenome (GOLD analysis project Ga0134091, IMG submission 94451) | Switchgrass degrading microbial communities from high solid loading bioreactors in New Hampshire, USA - 2_5_20_6_A2 metaG | ecosystem: Engineered > Bioreactor > Semi-continuous > Anaerobic > Digestate...
AGCCTAACATGCCATGTACTCATTGTCAACAGCTTTCGCGGCATAAACGCTTAGACTATTGTTTGATTAGCTACTGCTTTGATGACCGAGGTATTTTACACACAAATTTGGACTTGACTAATCTATTACCAAAAATAATGCTACCTTCATAAAAACCACTCAAAGCCATCTTAATCGGCGAAGTGTCTTTTAACCATTGCTTATTTTGATATTTCCAACAACGTTTTGAATTGCCTAAAATAAATTCAATTGACGCTTCGCCATCTGGTCTTCCAAAATAATCGTACATTGGCATCGTGAAAAAAACTGTTGAAGCACATGCCACAAGAGTACTCTTACCAGATGCATTTTCTCCAGTTATTGCATATAAACCTTTTTCTAGAGGAAAAATAAATGTTAAATCTTTGATTGATTTTACATTTTTTATATGCATAATTAATTCCATTAATAATCCCTCCAAGCCTACACATAATTAATATTGGATTTTTATATATAATTTCCTACCTCATCTAAGAGCTTCTTAAACATATTGTGGTTACCAATGCTGAATCAAGTTAATTCTGCGAAAAACAGCCATGTCCATACCATTTTTATCGGACTGCAATGAATTTGCAAAAAATAGTGCTGTTCACTCGATTTTGCATTACAGTATTTGCTATAGACATCAGATTATAAGAAATATATAGCCCAGGTTAAAATGAAATCGTACAATAGTTACTGTAAACTGTTGTGCGAAAAAGCACTTCAGGTTCTTTTTTTTTATGCTCTCTAAAAATTAATGCAAACCAGTATTTCTATTTCTTTCAAAATCATAACCGAAGGAAGAGTGACATAACATATTTTCGATCCAACTTTTGGGAGTTGTATCTTAAGCACCGTAATTCTTTTGTACATCAAACCGCTTCAGATAGCTGATATACCTTGAGCGGACGGCGACAAAGCGAATAATGGTCAGAACTAGGAGCACCATCATGACAACCACATTCTGCAGAAGAGCAAATGAATGCAATACGGAATACAGCAAATCATAGCAAAAGAAATCTGGATAACCGCAAAAAGGCATCCAGACCAGTGACTTCATACTGACATCAGTCTATTTGGCACGATAGAGCATTCACTTGTATTTATTCCATCTCCGCAGTTCTCCAATCATCTGGTTTATGCTTTTTTCTCTTATCTCGGCCTTTTGGCTTTCAGCATCCAGCCCAGATAATTGCTCTGCTGACAGGACGCCTTCTCCTGTCAGCATCCATCAGGTTTTACCTGATAAGACGTTCCTCAAAGTTTTGCATGGATTTGATCTCAACACCTCTCTTTATCTTCTACCACTGCAATAGCATCGATTTCAACCAGGCATAATGGGTTGGCAAGACCGGCTACCTTGAGGACCGTGAGCAAAGGAGGCTTAGTCAATAGGCCGACTTTTTCCCGAAAAATCTTAAACCCGACCAGGAAATCGCAACCATCCACCATGTAAACATTGAGCTTTATCAAGTCATTATAGGTAGCATTTTCTGACGCCAGGGCAATCCTTAAATTCTCCAACACCTGTCTTGACTGGAGTTCGAAATCATTAGGGCCAATCAGTTGCTCATCAGCATTGATGGCATTCAGTCCACCGATATAGATGGTCTTGGCGTTGCCGCTGACAGTAACCATTTGGCTGTAAAATTTCGAATCAAAGAGTCCTGCCGGATTCTTATGCTTTACTTCAAACTTTCCCATAGCATCTTCACCACCCATCAAATGATTTTTGTCAGCCGGCTATCGAAGCCGTGGTCTGCATTAACATCATTTTGCTGATCATCTGCCTAGTGCTGCCATCTAAATCTGATATTTATTGGTTGTACTGCATATATTTTATTTACCACATCAGAATCATATAATATATTTTTTTACTGATCATCCTTGAGCTGTAAATTGATTTAAATCTGTTTTTCGGCTGGTGTCGGCTCAGGAAAAGTCATCTGTTAATCAACATTTCTGATTGAAAGGACCAGGAACACCACCATGACAATCACATACTGCAGGAGAACGGATGAAATACACTTTGCAGCTCGCTCACGGCAAAAAAAGTCTGGATAGCCACAAGGGCATCCAGACCTTTTATATCATGTTGACACAGTTTAAGTTATTTGGCACGATAGCTCATGCCCATGTACTTATCCCCGCTCCGCAGTTCTTCAATCATCTGGCTGATGCGCTCTTCCCTCGTCTCGGGTCTTTTGGCTTTCAGTATCCAGCCCAGATAATCGTTCTGCTGATAGGGGGGCCTACTCCTGTAAGCATCCATCAGGTTTTCTTTTATGAGCCGCTTCTCAATGTCTTGGGGCATGGGATTGATCTTTCTTTTTATACGGGAAAAATCCATCTCTCGTCACCCTTCTTTATCTTCTACCACTGCGATCGCGTCAATTTCAACCAGGCATAAAGGGTTTGCAAGGCCGGCTACCTTGAGGACTGTGAGCAAAGGAGGTTTCTGCAGCTGACCGACTGTTTCCTGAAAAGCCTTAAATCCGGCTAAAGGATCGCAGCCATCCACGATATAGACATTGAGCTTTATCACATCATGAAAGGTGGCGCCTTCAGAAGCCAGGGCTATTTTTATATTTTCCAGTGCCTGCTTGGTCTGAAGCGCCAAATCGTTATGCCCAATCAATTGCCCGTCAGCATTGATGGCATTTTGCCCGCCGATATAGATGGTTTTGGCATTGCCGCTTACGGTGGCCATTTGGCTGTAGAACTTGGAATCGAATAATCCCTCCGGGTTGCTAAGCTTTACCTTGCTCATCTCTTCTCCCCCGCTCAGAATGCCGCAATGATGAATTGTATTCTGTTAAGTACATTATACATGAATGACAGACAACAATAAAATACTAAAATTCGCTCCAAGCCATAATCATCTGCGTATCATCCACGATTGCAGAGGCCAGATTTCAACAGCATTTCCCACACCTGATTTTCAGGAATCCTGTCATTGGAAAGCCCAGAGCAGACCTAAAATGTCTTCCGTTTCGCTTTTCCCAATAGCCGATTAATGCCACGCAGAAGTGGTATCTTAATATCGTATGGAATCATCTATAACAACAGAAGGAGAATGCGTATGAGATTCTATGTGGATGCAAAGGCCGGGCGAGACGGCGACGGTTCTTATGAGAGACCCTTTAAACGCATCAATGATGCTGCCAGGGTGGCGCTTCCCGGCGATGAAGTGCTGGTAGCGCCCGGAATTTACCGGGAATATGTCGATCCTATCCATTCAGGCACGGAAGAGGCCCGTATCACTTATATCAGCACCACGCCTCTGGGTGCCGTGATTACCGGTGCGGAACAGGTAAAAACCTGGAAGCCCTACAAGGACAATGTCTGGGTATGCCGGATTCCAAACAGCGTTTTCGGCGATTACAATCCCTATACAACCATTGTCTACGGGGACTGGTATTTCTCAACCCCCAACAGGCATACCGGCTGCGTTTTCCTGAACGACCGGGCGATGTATGAAGCGACGACCCTGGAAGAATGCCTCAAGGGCGAGATCTATGAATACAGCTGGGTGCCCGAAGAATCCATCTATAAGTGGTATACCGAACAGGACCCGGAAAAAGACGAAACAATCATTTACGCCAATTTCCAGGGCCTTGACCCCAACAAGGAAAACGTCGAGATCACCGTACGCCGCAGATGTTTTATGCCCTCCAAAACGGGCGTCAGCTATATTACGGTCAGGGGCTTCAAGATCGATAAGGCGGCCACCACCTGGGCACCACCCGCGGCTTTCCAGGACGGCATGATCGGCCCTCACTGGAGCAAGGGCTGGATCATTGAAGACTGCGAGATTTCAAACAGCAAGTGCGCCGGCATTTCCCTGGGCAAATATTTCGACCCTGATAACGAACACTACTTCACATACAAGCAGGTGAAAAGCCCCACCCAGATGGAAAGGGATGCGGTCTGCCGGGGCCAGTACCATGGCTGGCTGAAAGAAAAGGTCGGCAGCCACATCATTCGCCGCTGCAACATCCATCATTGCGAACAGGGCGGCATTATTGGCCGCATGGGCGGCGTGTTCAGCATCATTGAGGACAACCACATCCATCATATCAACAACATGATGGAACTCGGCGGCGCAGAAATCTCGGGAATCAAACTGCACGCAGCCATAGACGTGATCATACGCCGCAACCATATCCATCATTGCACCATGGGAATCTGGTGCGACTGGGAGGCCCAGGGTACACGCATTACCCAGAACCTGCTCCATGACAACCAGCGGCCGCCCTATGCCAAGCATCTGCCCGGCGGCATGATGTCCCAGGATATCTTTGTGGAGGTCAGCCATGGTCCTACGCTCATCGATAACAACATCCTGCTGTCAGATGTGAGTCTCCGCTGCGCAACACAGGGCGTGGCCATGGTTCACAACCTCATCTGCGGCGCCTTTACCAGCGTTGGCGAAGGAACCACCTGGCGCTATACCCCGTATCACATACCGCACCGTACGGAAGTGATGGGGTTTATGACCATCCTTCACGGCGACAACCGTTTCTACAACAATATCTTTATCCAGAAATGGCCTTCTGAGGACTATGTGGTCTATAACGACCAGGATCCGCAGAAAGCCATGCGTGAAAACAGGGCTGTGGGTACGCATGTTTTCGACGAGTACCCCACCTATGAGGAATGGATTGCCCAGTTCGATTTCACGCAGTGGCCCAACATGATGGCCCTGGAGCCTGTCCACTTTGGGCATCTTCCCGTCTGGAGCGAAGGCAATGTGTATCTCAACGGTGCTAAGCCGTGGAAAAAGGAAGCAAACTGCCTGCTGGTCGAGAAGAAGAATCAGGAAATCAAGGTTGAGCTTGTGGAAAAAGACGGCCATTATTACCTGGATACGAACATATTCGATTATATCAAGGATTTCTGTGCCCGGATGATCCATACCGAAATCCTCGGCAAAGCATTCGAGCCCGAGCAATACTTCGAGAACCCGGACGGAACACCCATACGCTTTGACTCCGACTACTTTGGAGACCATCGCGGAGTCCATGTCATCCCGGGTCCCTTCGCATCACCTTCGGATCATATCAAGCTGTACTAAAAAGAAAAGAGGACGGTTCTCATACGACAGAGGAACCGTCCTCTTGTTTTCCAAACGGGACAAGATCTGTCCCCTTTTTTTGCTATACCAGGCGGCGGATAAGCTCTTCCTGGGAGCCATAAAGCAGGTCGATAATGGGAAGATGCAGCATGGTGTACGCGCCCGGCGCTTGCTTCACGGCAGCCCGCGCGACCGAAACCATCATCTGAGCGGTCATGGCGGGGTTGTCGATGCTCATTTCAAAGCGGAAACGCTGGTTATGCGCAGATCCCGACGCACCCTTCCGCGTGATGGTCACGCCGTGTCCCACGTCGGTTATCGACTCCACATCGTCCACCTGGATCACATGGGTTTCGTCATGGACAAAATACGGATCCGCCTTTATCTGGGTCGCAACCGTATTGAAATCGGCGCCCTCTTCCAGCTCAACATAAACCATGCGGCGGTGCAGACCCGAGCCTACCGGTATGGTGATGGAGCGTGCATCCTTCACGCCGGGGATGGCCCGTACGGCAACGGAGTGCCCCATGCTCAGACCCGGCCCAAAGTCCGTATACGTCAGTCCCTTGGGAGCCGCAGCTTCAAAAAGCCCACGGATAGCCGAGTCAATGCCCGGATCAAAGCCCACGGAAGTAACCGCCACACTTCCGCCCTTTTTGGCTGCCGCGTCAAGCCTTGTGAAGAGATCATAGACCTGGCTGTGGATATCATAGCAATCAACCGTTGAAATACCTTTCAACAGGAGCTCTTCCGCAACATCGGGCACCTGCCGGCTCGGTATGCACAATACGGCAACCTGTACCCCTTTCAGCTCGTCAATATTGCGCACGATCGGAATTTCCCCGAGAGCGCCTTTTTCAAGCGACCGGCTGACAACACCGGCAAGTTCAAGATCAGGCGCTGCGTTGATTGCTTCGATTGCTGCCTTTCCCACATTTCCATATCCATATACTGCGATTTTAATCATACAGATTCACCTCCATCAAATCATACAAATCCTGTCCGTCAAAGTCAATAAATGTTTTGGGACGGTTCCCGCAAAAAAGGCCTGAAACCGTCCCAAAAGCTTTCTAAAATCCGGCGTTCATTTCCGGCATCAGCACTCGTAGGTCTTCGCCGTCTCAAATTCATCCAGGATAGCCTGATCCGGCTTCCTAGTTAGCAGCGAAACGACAACGATGGCGATGCAGGAAAGTACAAATGCAGGGAACAGCTCATAAATGGCGAATACGCCGCCAAGTTTTGAAATCAGCTTGTTCCAGATGAATACCATGCTGCCCCCGGTGACCATGCCCGCAATGGCGCCAGCCCGCGTTGTTCTCTTCCAGAACAGCGAGAACAGGATGATGGGACCGAAAGTGGCACCAAAGCCTGCCCATGCGAAGGATACCACCTTGAAGATAACGCTGTCTTCATTCAGGGCGACAACAATGCCGAACAGTGAAACCAGCAGCAAAGTAATGCGCGAAACCAGCATGATCTGTTTGTCAGTCGCATCCTTTCTGAAGATGCCTTTATAAATATCGCGTGCAACTGCCGATGATGCGATGAGCAGATAAGAGTCCGAAGAGCTCATTGTGGCAGCCAGGATACCCGACATGACGATGCCCGCCAGAAATGCCGGAAGCAGTCCGGTGGACATGACGATGAAGATGTTTTCCGAGCTGCTACGTGTCAGCAGTGCGGCCGGATACAGGGTTCTTCCTGTCAGTCCGATGGCCACTGCGGCAAGCAGCGAAATGACGCACCAGATGGTGGCAATACGCCTGGACTTCTTCAGTTCGGAAGATTTGCTGATGGCCATGAACCTCAAAAGTACCTGGGGCATGCCGAAATAACCGAGACCCCACGACATGATGGAGATAATCGTCAACAGGCCGTATTCTCCGGCCGGTCCGAAAAGGGGATTACCTGCCGGATCCAGCTGCTGGACGCCATCCGCCATCTGGGGCTGTGCAATGCCAAAGAATTCAAAAAAGCCCGGGATCGATTTGATATTGTCAAGGATTGCCGGGATCCCGCCGGCAGCAACCACACCGACGGTCAGGACCGAACAAAGCGCTATAATCATCACGATGCCCTGCAGAAAATCGGTGGCGCTTTCAGCAAGAAAACCGCCAAGGAACGTGTAAAGGATAACGACGATCGCCCCTATGATCATGACGGTCTGGTACTGCATGCCGAACAATGTGCTGAACAGTTTTCCGAAGGTTACAAAGCAGCTTCCTGCATATACCGCAAAGAATACCAGGATGAACAGCGATGCGATGACAAGTATGATCTTCTTGTTTTCTTTGTATCGTTTGCTTAAAAATTCAGGTATGGTAATGGCGTTACCCGCCAGGGCAGAATACCTGCGAAGCCTTTTGGCAACAAAGAGCCAGTTTATGTAGGTTCCGGCTGCAAGCCCGAGGGCTGTCCAGAATGCTTCGCTGAGACCGCTCCAGTAGGCTACACCCGGAAGACCCATCAGCAGCCAGCCGCTCATGTCCGAAGCCTCTGCGCTCATGGCTGCGATCCAGGGCCCCAGTTTTCTGCCGCCGATAAAATAGTTATCGGAGCTCTCATTTGCCCTTTTCATATAATACAGGCCTATCGCGACAACAACAGCAAGGTAGACACACATTGCAACAAGAATCTGAATCTGTTCCCCACTCATGTTTTTGTCTCCTTAAAGCAATTTTTCTGCCATTATATCAAAGTCTCGCGAGAATGAAAAGTAATACGATGCAATGTTATCACTTTACCGTGATAAAGACGGAAATGTATGAAAAAGTTCTCTCTGTCCGCTCAGCAGAAATGAAAACCGTACGAACCGTCCCCGTGGTTACCTGCACAGCAGTCTTTGCGTGACAATATCGGAGTAGAGCTCCATGCCGTCGGTGGCGGCAATATGGATCACATCCTTGAACCGGCCGCTCTCGGGTGCGAATGCGGTTAGCAGGTTTTCTGATTTTAAAATCCGGTCTGGGTTGAAGATGACATCCTGGTACCCGTCAAAGATGGCCACATAGAAGATCTCGGATTCAACGATATCCTGGAAGAAATGGCTGCCATAGGACAGTTCCGGCATGAAGCCCTCTTTTTTGGAGGCATACTCGCAAAGGACCTTCATATTGCACAGTTCCGAGAAATGGACCGGAACGCCAAGGGACGGCGTTGTGCTCCCCCATCGGCCAGGGCCTACCAGCATGGCGTTTTTTCCTTTCATTGCCCTGTTGATCAGGCCAATCGTCCTGGCCAGCTCATACTTTTCCCGTTCGTTGAGCTTCAGGTAGGCGCTTGCAATGATAAAGATTACGTAATCAATGGACAGACGCACGCTTCCGCCCATGAAGTTGCCCTTGCCCGAGAAGAAGCAATCCTTCGCATCCTCCAGTTCCGGAATCATAATTGTCTTGCCTAATCCTTTGGTCTGCAAGGGGCGGCATTGGAGGAGATTGATTTTGAACGTATCATCCTTGAAGTTGGCGGTAAACTCGATGTCAACAGGGTAATCGTATGCCTTCGAGAGCAGGGCCAGCATCTCCCGCATGATGGCGGGAAACCTGGTTTCGGTCAGGAGCTTTCGGAAATCCAGAAGATAAGGCATCCTGAAATCCCTGTACCCCAATTCGCGCATACGGGCCAGGGCTGCATAGTCCGGACTGACGAACAGCTCTTTGTCTGTTTTCAGGGGCAGGAACAAGACCTCGCCCAAATCCTTGCTTTCCAGCGCGTTTCGGGTAAACGAAAGCAGGTCCAGCCGATGCTGTGAAAACTTCTTCTGATCCTCCTCGCTCATCGGGGGATTCCGAAGCGGATTGTCGAGGCACACAATCTTCACATAATCCCCGTCGGTCCGATCCACCGCCCGGGTACCCAGGCCAAAAACCAGGCGAAGCATCCCGGCATTCATATCGATGCTTTCATCCCACACATAGAGGTTGGTGGAAAAACCCACGCCTGCCACATGGGGGAAGAAATAATCCCCATGCTGATCCCCCGATACGCGCTGCACCAGGATGGCCATCTGTTCATCCTTCTGTGCCAGCCCTCTTTTCAGCCGGTAGGTCAGTGCATCCTCGTTCATGGTGCTGGCATAAACCGTGCGCACGGCCTGTTCAAAGGCTTCATAACGCTCCTGGGGCGTTCCCTGGTTCACGCAGAACACGCTCTGGTATTTGCCGGCAAACGCGTTTCCGAAGTTGTCCTCCAAAAGGGAACTGGAGCGTACGATGATGGGGGATTGGCCGAAATACTCCAGAATCTGGATAAATTGCTCCTGGATATCCTTGGGGAACGTGCCGTGCAGCAGCTTTTCCCTGAGTTCCGCCGCATATTTGAAATAGCCCTCGGGGGTTTTCTGCCGGGTACGAAGCGTCCACCAGCCGTTCTGGACGATATAGGTGTAAAACACGTCGGAGCCGATGTAAAAGGAATCATGGGGCTCCAGGCAGGATGCGAAGCGCTCTCCGCCTTCCACTTCAAGTATCTTTCTGGCCAGCAGCATGCCCACGCTTTTCCCGCCGATAAAGCCCGTACCGATTTCCCTGGAGACGATGGCGAGAATATCCCTCAGCGTGAAATACCGGTCACACAACTTAAACATCCTGGAATCGCTGCCGATGAGCATGGACATGAGCTGCTTCTTGAGCGTTTCCTGCTCCTCATGGGGAGCGCCCAGCATGCTTTTTGCATTGTTGAAGATGGTATTCCAGTAATCCAGCCTGATCTCACCGCGGTTGATGCTGGTAAACAGCTCGGAAGCATCCGCGCTGGATGTGATGCAGACGGCCTCCTGATCCTGGATCAGGTGCGGGAAAAACATGGTCGGTGAATAGCGCTGCCAGACCTTCAGGGGATGGATATAGGTTTTGTCGCTGATCTGGTACAGGTCCAAAAGAAGCTGGGTGGTTTCACGGATACCGGCAATGGTGCTGTAAGTATGGCAATTTCGCCTAAGGGCAAAATACGCCACCGTATCCAGCTCATACAGGTAGGGACAGGTAGCCTTGAAGAAATTGCCGATCATCAAATCCGAATGCCAGTATTCCAGTAAATCCGTGAGGCAGTCGAAAACATAGAGCACTCTCCTGCCTTCTTCCCGGATGAGATTGTGAATCTCTATGGCAAAACTCTCAAAGCCTTTACTTGGATCCACCTGATATATCTTATTGCACTGGCCGGCATCCAGCATGGGCTCATGGCGGGCAAAACGGACATAAACCAGTCGCAGATTCTCCGTTCGCGCGCTTTCCGCAAAAGAATCAACCATGCTTTTGTAGCCATAAAGAGAATCCACCTGCCAGACCACGTTATCCCCGAACCGCAGGTGGTCAATGACCTGATCAAAACCTTTAAGCCCAGTGCTGACCTTGTCGTACAAATTCATGGTACACCCCATTCCGCCTGCAAAACCGAACCGTTTGCCAGCTTCCCGTTATATTATGAAGCTTTTTGACCTGATATCCACAACAGGATAATACCATAAAATGGGAGCCTTCCGCCAGGTGAAATGCTCCCATTTTATACATCATTTCGTATTCGCATGAAGCTACTGGATACTTTATTGACATAATGCTATAAACTGGAGATCAATCGATTCCCTTGTATCCATTCTTCTCCGC
>Ga0134091_1003002_pt1 | contig 10686 bp, 7 predicted proteins | sample 2_5taG_FD_94451 | JGI IMG/M metagenome (GOLD analysis project Ga0134091, IMG submission 94451) | Switchgrass degrading microbial communities from high solid loading bioreactors in New Hampshire, USA - 2_5_20_6_A2 metaG | ecosystem: Engineered > Bioreactor > Semi-continuous > Anaerobic > Digestate...
GCATCTCTTGCCAGGCTTAAACTCAGGGAAGAGGATGAGGAAAAGGTGAGAGAAAAATTCAGCATGGTTTTGGATTATGTAGGTATGCTGAATGAATTGGATATAGAAGATGTGGAGCCTTTAATAAGCATTAATGAAGTATCCAATGTGATGAGGGAAGATGAAATCAGAGAATCGATGAGCAGAGAAACCTTGCTGGCTAATGCACCTGATAAGATGTATGGCTGTATTAAGGTAAGCAAGATAATAGAATAGGTGGGAAAGAGGTGAAAGCATTGGATTTATATAGTCTGACTCTTCATGAGATAAGAGATAAAATAAGATCTGGTGAAATATGCTCTAAAGAGGTATTGGATAGTGTTTATAACCGAATTGAGAATTTGGATGATAAAATAGGTGCTTATTTGACTCTCGCTAAGGACAAAGCATATGAAGCTGCAGAATCTGTTGACAAAAGAATTGCAGAGGGTGAAAAATTAGGAGATTTAGCCGGAATTCCTATGGCTATTAAAGATAATATTTCTACTAATGGAATAAGGACTACATGTGCTTCAAAGATGCTGGAGAATTATGTACCTCCCTTTGATGCTCATGTATGTGAAAAGCTTAAAGCAGCAGGAGCAATCCTGATAGGAAAGACCAATCTTGATGAATTTGCCATGGGGAGTTCTACTGAAAACTCAGCCTTAAAAACAACCAGAAACCCCTGGGATTTGGAGAGGGTTCCCGGAGGCTCCAGCGGAGGTTCAGCAGCAGCTGTAGCAGCTGACGAAGCCTTCTTTTCCTTAGGCTCTGATACGGGAGGTTCCATAAGGCAGCCTGCATCATTATGCGGAGTAGTAGGTTTTAAGCCTACCTATGGAGCCGTATCCAGATACGGTTTGGTGGCTTATGGTTCTTCCTTTGACCAGATAGGGCCCTTTACAAAGGATGTGGAGGATTGTGCCATTGTATTGAACCATTTATACGGCCACGATGAAAGGGATTCCACATCTCTTGCAGTAGAGCATGGGGACTTTACAGAAGCTTTAAATAAGGATATTAAGGGTATGAAAATTGGCCTGCCCAAGGAATATTTCGAAGAAGGCATTGATCCAGATGTTAAAAAAATAGTGCTGGACGGTGTAAAAATCCTTGAAGGCCTTGGAGCCCACGTAGAAGAAATCAGCCTTCCCTATTCCAAATATGCTCTTCCTGTATATTACATAGCTGCATCTGCTGAAGCTTCCTCAAATCTGGCTAGATTTGACGGTGTAAGGTATGGATATAGAGCAAAGGAATACGATAGTTTAGAGGAAATGTATATAAACAGCAGAAGCGAAGGTTTCGGTGACGAGGTAAAGCTTAGGATAATGCTGGGTACCTATACTCTAAGCTCAGGATATTATGATGCTTACTACAACAAGGCATTGAAGGTGAGAAGACTTATAAAGCAGGAGTTTGAAAAAGCCTTTGAAAAGTATGACATAATTATTTCTCCCACATCTCCTACAACAGCCTTTAAGATAGGAGAGAGAACCGATGATCAACTGGCAATGTATATGTCAGATATTTGTACCGTACCTGTAAATATTGCAGGCATACCTGCAATATCCCTACCCTGTGGGTTTTCCAAAGGTTTACCTGTGGGCATGCAGATAATGAGTAAAGCCTTAGGTGAGGCTTCCATAATAAAGGCTGCTCATGCTTTTGAAAGAAATACTGATTTTTCTAAGAAAAAACCGACTCTGTAAGGTGGTGAAAGTTATGAATTATGAAACGATTATAGGTCTTGAAATACACGCAGAACTAAGCACGAAAACTAAGGCATTTTGCAGCTGTAAAAATGAGTTTGGTGGAGAAGTTAATACCAATTGCTGCCCTGTGTGTATGGGTTATCCAGGTGCATTGCCCGTGCTTAATAAAAAGGTTGTTGAGTATGCAGTTAAGGCAGGCTTAGCATTGAACTGCCAGATATCATTGTATAGCAAGACAGACAGAAAGAATTACTTCTACCCTGATTTGCCTAAAGCCTACCAGATTTCCCAATATGATAAACCACTGTGCAAGAATGGGAGAATAAAAATAGAATTAGATGGGCAGGAAAAAAATATAGGAATTACTAGAATTCATATAGAAGAAGATGCGGGCAAGCTGATACACGGCACTGAATCAGAGGATTATTCATTGGTGGATTTCAACAGAGGCGGAGTGCCTCTGATAGAGATAGTATCTGAACCAGATATTAGAAGCCCCTTAGAAGCTAGATTATACCTGGAAAAGCTTAAAGGTATCCTGGAATACCTGGAGATCTCCGACTGCAAAATGCAGGAAGGTTCCTTAAGATGTGATGCCAATATTTCCATAAGGCCTGTAGGACAAAAAGAATTCGGTGTAAAAACGGAAATCAAGAACATGAACTCAATGAAAGCCCTGCAAAGAGCCTTGGAATATGAAGAAGAAAGGCATAAAAAAATCCTTTCTGAAGGCGGCACCATAGCCCATGAGACCCGTAGATGGGATGAATCAAAAGGAATTACAGTGTCCATGAGAACCAAAGAACAAGCTCATGATTATAGATATTTCCCTGAACCTGATTTGGTACCCATAATATTAGAAGAGGCTTGGATTGAAGATATAAGGAAGGCTTTGCCTGAGCTTCCTGATGATAAGAAAAAAAGATTTGTTGAGGAGTACGGAATCCCTGACTATGACGCTTCAGTCCTCACATTGACAAAAGAATTATCAAGCTTTTTTGAAGCTTGTGCCAAAGGGCATAAGAATCCCAAAGCCATAAGCAACTGGGTCATGGGTGAGGTGTTAAGAATAATAAAGGAGAAGGAGCTTGACCTTAAAGATCTTAAAATAAAACCTGAAGCTTTGAGAAAATTAGTAGATTTAGTCGATGATGGAATATTAAGCAGCACCGGAGCAAAACAGGTTTTCGAAGAGATGTTCAAAACGGGGAAGGATCCGGAAACTCTTGTGGATCAATTAGGATTGAGGCAGATAAGCGATGAAGGAGCAATAGTTGAACTGGTAAAAAAAGTATTGAGTGAAAATGAAAAATCTGTAGAAGACTACAAAAAAGGAAAAACAAATGCACTGGGATACTTGGTAGGACAGTGCATGAAAGCATCAAAGGGTAAGGGAAATCCGCAAATCATAAACAAAATACTCAGGGATATGCTGGAATAAGCCTGCAAGAGAAATATATGAATATAGTGTAGCATTATGACATATGCATACTGGATAAGCCATTTAGTAAAAGGGGACATTGATATGTCCCCCAAGTCTTATCTTTCCAAGTATGGTAATAGTGTATAAATTATTTCATATTTATCTTATATCAATGTTATAATAGTTTCTTTAAAAAAATTAATATTTTTTGTCATATTGAAGCATTGATTTTACTTGCTTGCATTATTCGCAATTTGAAAATTATTTTGATATATATATTTCATGGAGATAAAATATATTGAAAAAATCCTTGGATTCGTGTAATATAAATATAATAAAATTACTCTTTAAGTTTTATTCAATTTGTTGTAGTACAGCCTAGGCTGTTTCTGCATAATTTTATTAAATTTTAGGCGTCAGCAATATGCGCCTAAGTAAAAATAAGGGGGATGAATTGATGAAAAGATCACTTTCATTGGTGCTCGTAATGTTGCTTGTGCTAAGTTTAGTACTTACAGCATGCGGACCAAAGGCTCCTGCAGAGGAACCAGCAACTCCTGGTGAAGAACCTGCAGCACAGGAACCAAAAGTATTGAGATTTTCAATTGGAGCAGAGCCTCCAGCACTTGACCAACAGATAGCTACAGATACTTATGCAATCATGTTGGGTCACCATCTTTATGAAGGACTCGTTAGAGTTGCAGACAACGGACAGGTAACTCCTGGTATGGCAGAATCCTGGGAAATTTCCGAGGATGGTCTTACTTACACTTTCCATCTTAGAGATGCTGTATGGAGCGATGGCAAACCAGTTACAGCTCATGATTTTGAGTATGGTTTAAAGAGATTATTGGATCCTGCTACAGCTTCCGAGTATGCATTCCAGGGCTATTACATTAAAAACGGTGAAGCTTACAACACTGGCAAGATCTCAGATCCTTCCCAGATTGGAGTTAAAGCATTAGATGATAAGACTCTTGAAATCACATTGGAAGTACCAACAGGCTATTTCCTAGCTTTAACTAACTTCATATCCTTATTCCCAGTAAGACAGGACTTCGTAGAAGCTCAAGGAACTGCATATGCTTCTGAAGCTGATAAGATCCTTTACAATGGACCATATGTTATGACAGAATGGAGACATGAAGATGGTCTTGTTCTTGAAAAGAATCCTAATTACTGGAACAAGGATGCTATAAAGATTGACAGAGTAGAGATTGCTATAGTTACAGACAGCAATACTGCAATGAGCATGTATGAAGCTGGAGATCTCGACTTTGTAAATCTTCCTCCTGCAAGAGTACAGGAATTTGTTGACAATGGTCAGGCTAAATTCTACTATGACGGTGCAGAATTCTACTTCCAGTTCAATGTTAAGGGAAGAAATCCTGAAATTGGTAAGTTTGTAGGAAATGCAAACTTCAGAAAAGCATTTGCTTATGCAATAGACAGACAGAATTTTGTAGATGCAGTTCTTAAGAATGGTTCAGATGCAGCTACAAGATACGTATTACCATTATTGGCTGGCGTAAACGATTTATTTGCTAAAGAATATCCATTGGAATTCTATCCAAAGAATGCTGACCCTGCAAAGGCTAAGGAATATTTGGATAAAGCATTGGCAGAAATAGGCACAACTATTGATAAGGTTCCTGCTATTGAATACTTGACTGACGATTCAGATACTGCAAGAACATCAGCAGAAGCTATTCAGGATATGATAGCTAAGAACCTTGGAATAAAACTAGAAATCAAACAGGTTCCATTCAAGCAGAGACTTGAGCTCATGAACAAAGGCGAATATGACCTTGTATTCGCAGGTTGGGGCCCAGACTACGATGACCCAATGACTTATCTTGATTTGTGGGTAATCGGTGGCGGACACAACAATACAGGTTGGGAAGACCAGACATACACTGATATGATCAACTTCTGCAAGACAACTGCAGATGTAAAAGCAAGAGCAGACAAGATGTTCGAAGCAGAAAAATACTTGCTTGAAAACGGTCCTATAGTTCCTGTATACTTCAGAAGAAGAGCATGGGTACATGTTGATGGCTTGACAGGATTGGTTAAGAACTTCATAGGCGCTGAAAACGATTTCATGAACGCTGATATTACAAGATAATCAAGGATAAAAAAAATAGTTATAAATATGCAAGACAAAGGTATATGTTAACATATACCTTTGTCCCATATTTGAGAGAAATATTTCTAAAAATAATCACAATTATTTCACAGAAAATTCACAAATTTAATTCTAGGTTTGGAGGTGCCTACATTTTGTTTAGATACATCTTAAAAAGATTTTTTGTATCGCTTATTACAATATGGATTCTGGCTACCTTGACATTTTTCTTAGTAAGAATATTGCCAGGTGATCCATTCACAAGCGAAAAGATAACCCCGGAAATAAAGGCCAACATGATGAAGTATTATGGCTTGGACAAACCCTTGCCTGTACAATATGCAACATATATGGGCAATTTGGTGAAGGGTGATATGGGTTATTCCCTAAGATATAAAAATAGAGAGGTCAACAATATAATAGCTGATGCTTTTCCAGCTTCAGCAGAGTTAGGAATTCGTTCTTTAGCCTTTTCGGTTACAGTGGGATTGATACTTGGTATTATTGCTGCTCTTAATCATAATAAAGGCTGGGATTATGCCAGCATGGTTATTGCTGTAATCGGTGTTTCGGTACCCAGTTTCGTAATAGGCGCTTTAGTACAATATTTATTTGGAATACATTGGAAGCTTCTGCCTGTAGCTCAGTGGAAGAGTTTCGCTCACACCATAATGCCTACTTTTTCCCTTGGATTAGGGACATTGGCTTTGATAGCAAGGTTGATGAGAACCAGCATGCTTGAGGTGGTAGGACAAGATTATATCAAGACGGCAAAGGCAAAGGGTTTATCTCCTGCACAGGTAACTATTAAACATCAGATAAGAAATGCTATTCTTCCTGTTGTTACCGTATTAGGTCCTTTGGTTGCTGCTCTGCTTACCGGTACCTTTGTTGTGGAGCAGATATTTGCTATTCCAGGTCTTGGAAGACACTATGTGTTGAGCATACAAAATTTAGACTATACTATGGTTATGGGATTGACTATATTCTTCGGAGCGTTCTTGGTATTTATGAACTTCATTGTTGATATAGCCTACGGTTTAGTAGATCCCAGAATCAGGGTAGGCAAGTAAGGGAGGAGCAATGATATGGAAATAAGCAGAGAAAAGTTTAAGCATGTCGGAATAAACGAAGAAAAAAGCCAATCCATTGTCCGTCCCAGTATGACCTATTGGCAGGATGCTTGGAGAAGATTGAAGAAAAACAAGATTGCTATGCTTGGACTTATTGTAATTATTGTTATGACAATAATGTCAATAATAGGACCCATGATGGTTCCTTATAATCATAGCGATAATGATTTGAGTAACACAGATCAATCTCCAAATTCTGAACATTGGTTTGGTACTGACGATTTAGGCAGAGATCTATGGGCCCGTGTTTGGATGGGAGCCCGTGTATCGCTCTTTATTGGTCTAATGGCTGCTTTGCTGGATACGCTCATTGGAATATTGGTTGGAGGCGTTTCAGGTTTTTACGGCGGCAAGATAGACATGCTAATTATGAGATTTATAGATGTAATGATTGCCATACCAAGTATGATATTCATAATTCTTATAATGGTTATAGTGGGTTCAGGTGTTGTTCCAATTATCATATCCTTTGCTATAACTGGATGGCTCAGTATGGCAAGATTGGTAAGAGGCCAGATATTGCAGCTCAAGGAACAGGAATTTGTTTTAGCTGCCAGAACACTGGGAGCTAATTCTTCAAGATTGATATTAAGACATTTGATACCAAATACTTTAGGGGTTATTATAGTAAGTTTGACTATGAGAATACCAAGTGCTATATTTACAGAAGCATTCCTTAGTTTTATAGGATTAGGCGTTAAACCTCCTATGTCCAGCTGGGGACAGTTGGCATCATCAGGTGCAGCTGTTTTGAGAGTATTCCCATATAGATTGTTTATACCTGCATTTTTCATTAGTATAACTATGTTGTCATTGAATTTGTTTGGTGATGGATTGAGAGACGCTCTGGATCCAAGATTAAGAAAGTAGGAGGTGTAAGATATGGAAAAAGAGAAAATACTCGAAGTAAAAGATCTGCATGTATCTTTTGACACATATGAAGGAGAAGTTAAAGCTGTTAGAGGAGTATCCTTTCATTTGAACAAAGCCGAAGCTATAGCTATAGTTGGAGAATCTGGCTGCGGCAAAAGTGTTACTGCCCAATCCATTATGAAGCTTATACCTATGCCTCCAGGAAGGATTAAGAGCGGAAATATTATTTTTAACGGTGTTGATATTACGAATTTTTCCGACAAAAAGATGGAAGCCATAAGAGGCTCAGAAATAGGTATGATATTCCAGGATCCTATGACATCCTTAAATCCAACTATGATGGTTGGTAAACAGATAGCTGAAGGTTTGATAAAGCATCAGCATTTAAGCAAAAAAGAAGCTATGGAAAAAGCTGTAGAGATGTTAAAATTAGTTGGTATTCCTAATCCGGATAAGAGAGCAGGCCAATATCCTCATCAATTCAGCGGTGGCATGAGGCAGAGAGCTATGATAGCTATAGCTTTGGCTTGTAACCCAAAACTGCTTATTGCAGATGAACCTACCACTGCACTTGATGTTACTATTCAGGCTCAGATACTGGATTTGATGAAGGAATTAAAATCAAAACTTGATACTTCAATAATATTGATTACCCACGATCTTGGCGTTGTAGCAGATATGGCTGAGAGAATAATAGTCATGTATGCTGGAGAAGTTGTTGAGAGTGGTACTGTAGAAGATATATTCTACAACCCACAGCATCCTTATACATGGGGACTTCTTAAATCAGTGCCAAGACTTGACGCAGAAAATAAGGAACATTTAATACCCATAACAGGTACACCGCCTGATCTTTTCGCCCCACCACAGGGATGTGCCTTTGCTGCCAGATGTAAATATTCAATGGAGGTTTGCTATGAGACTCCTCCATGCAATATGGAATACAACAAAGATCATTATGCAGCTTGTTGGTTAGCCCATCCATATGCACCTAAGGTTGAGAGACCTATTAAGGAAAGAGGGGTGAAATGATGGAAAATAAAAAACTGATTGAAGTAAAAGATCTTAAAAAATACTTTTATGTAGGCGGCAATGCAGTTCTAAAAGCAGTAGATGGATTGAATTTCTTTATAAGAGAAGGAGAAACCCTTGGTCTTGTTGGAGAATCCGGCTGCGGTAAATCTACAGCAGGGAGAACTATCATAAGGCTATATGAAGCTACAGGCGGAGAAGTAATCTTTGATGGTATAAATGTTCATAAATTAGATAGAAAACAAGCTAAAGATTTCACAAAAAAAGCACAGATGATATTCCAGGATCCCTATGCATCTTTAGACCCAAGAATGACAGTTGGTGATATCATTGGAGAAGGTATAGATATTCATAACCTATACACAGGAAAAGAGAGAATGGAAAGGATATATGAGCTTTTGCACACCGTAGGACTTAATAGAGAGCATGCTAACAGATTCCCTCATGAATTCTCAGGAGGACAGAGGCAGAGAATAGGCATTGCTCGTGCCTTGGCTGTGGAACCTAAGTTCCTAGTTTGCGATGAGCCTATATCAGCTCTAGATGTTTCCATTCAGGCTCAGGTTGTTAATCTTCTTATCAATCTACAGCAAGATAAGAAACTGACCTACCTTTTCATAGCCCATGACTTAAGTATGGTTAAGCATATTTCCGATAGAGTTGGAGTTATGTATTTAGGTACAATGGTTGAGTTGGCTTCAAGTACAGAGCTATATAAGAGACCGATTCATCCATATACTCAGGCTCTAATGTCTGCTATACCCATTGCAGACCCGGATGTTGAGAAATCAAGAAAGAGAATTCTACTGGAAGGCGATGTGCCAAGTCCAATTAACCCGCCACCAGGATGCAGATTTAAGGCAAGATGCAGATATGCTACAGATAGGTGCTCACAGGAAATACCTGAGTTCAGGGAAATAGATAAGGAACACTATGTAGCATGTCATAATGTATAATTCTTTAGCCTCTAGCCACTAGCTGCTAGCCACTGGTTACCAGGATACTAGCTACTGGTCTAGGTAATTACTAAAGAGTCCTATATGGCTTATAATTAAGTAGTAAGTAGGGAATGGTGAAGCCATTCCCTACTTCAATACATAAAATAAATATGATATATTTATCCAAATACTGAGGGGGAGTCAGATGAAAAAAGGAAAATATATGCCTGTAATTTATACAATAGTAATTATCCTCATTATATTTTCTTTTCATACTTATCAAAATTTGGAGCATATAACTTCTTCACCTTCGGACAAGTGGGCAAGAGAACTGTATATAGATAAGAGTCCTTATAAAAAAACAGTAAGTATAGAAATGAATCAAGATAACATATGGATATTAACTGCCAAAAATGACAGGTTTACCAGAACGATATTAGAGAAGGATAAGGCAGATATCAAGGAGACCGAAGATATTATCATACCCGATGCCGCTTTAAACAAGCTGGTAAAATACCAAGGCATGGAGCCATATATATTCTGGACAGAAAACTATGAGCTATACGTATCAAGGAAGATAAATGGCAATGCCTATGAGGAGAAAAGACTAATATTAGATAAGGTAAAGGATTTTCAAGCTTTGTCTCTAGGAGGTAATATCTTTCTTGCAGTAGCTGATGAAACAGGCCTTAGGTATTATATGGTTGATGATGAAGGAGCACATCAATTGGGAGAGGTGTATGCCTTTGAAGATCCAGTTTATGTTTCAGCAGCCATAGATGATGCAGGCATATTACACACTGTTTCTATTAGAGAAGTCTCCCCTATGGAAAAAGAAATTATATATTTGAGTTTTTTCAGAGGTGAATGGTCATTTAAAGCTCGGAAGGTGGAAAATGCTCAAATTTCAAATGAAAGCATAGGAAATTTGGAAATAGGCCTTGACAATGATTATGCGTACATTTTTTATGAAAATAATGTCTGGAATAGGGCTGGTCAGACTGCAAAAACCCTATATACTGCAGTGCCGTTAAATGCAGGCCATGGTTTTGAAATGAACTTTAAGCTTCTTAAATCTCTGGGAAGAGAAAGCCAAACCGATGTTTATGTCAGTGAAGTCAGATGTCCGGATAAGAAGCAAGATGAGCTGACTGCTGTCTTTATTGAGAATTATTATGATGAAGCAGGTAGTGGCTTCAGGATTGTTAATACTTATTTCAAAAATGGTATCATTAGCAATCAATTGTTTTCTACAAAGTTGATGGATTTTATAAAAGGCATCAATATGGTTAAGTATGGAGAAAATGAGGCTTTGGTATTCTTAAGAGCAGCAGGAGAATTTAAATATGATATCTGGTTTACCGAAACTGGGGAAGAATATGTAGCTATTGCAGGAAAACCAACGAAACAGGATTATTACACA
>Ga0134091_1003003_pt1 | contig 10681 bp, 10 predicted proteins | sample 2_5taG_FD_94451 | JGI IMG/M metagenome (GOLD analysis project Ga0134091, IMG submission 94451) | Switchgrass degrading microbial communities from high solid loading bioreactors in New Hampshire, USA - 2_5_20_6_A2 metaG | ecosystem: Engineered > Bioreactor > Semi-continuous > Anaerobic >...
AAACCCTGCTCTCTCCAATATCGGAGCAGATTTCACAGCTGCAGGAGAAGCAGAAAAGGCTCGCTACAGTCTATGTTGACGGGGCTTTGTCTCACGAAGATTATAAGCGGCAAATCAATAAATTGAAGGAGCAGGAACTCGCTGTCCGCAAGCGTTATGAACATTACTGGCCGGAGATGGAAAACCTCACAAAGCTGGAACAAAATATCGCAGTAGTGAAGGAAGCGGTTGAGGAAGAACTGTTTGATGTCCGCTACCAACCGGATGAGAATACCGTTACGGAGAATATTGCTTTTGTAAAGGTTCACGATGAAAAACATTTAACGGTCGGATTCCCACAGAGAGTAGTAACTTGGGAGGAACTGCTTGACAGGTTACAGGTGAAGCTGTGGGTGTATCCAGACCGTTTAGAGGTTCGGGGAATTGTCCCGATAGAAGATATAGCGAATCCTAAATTCTGTTCTTTATTTATATTTCATTTCTATATTTATTTTGCATTGCTGCATTCTTCTCAGGTTAAGCACACGTTTTCCATGCCTGAACACCTGCCTTTATTTGTTCTAATAACCTGAAGCCTGTTCAAGCAAAGGCCGGGCCATGCATATTTTTGGCTTTGTGGCAAAAAATATAAGCATCCTTAAAGTTTGTGGAGGGGTGATTATTTTGAAAAACACACTGAATAATTTTCTTCTTGTCATAGCTGTAATCTCACTTTTGGGAGTAGCCATAACAGTATTTGATTCTCTTGGCATTGACCTGTTTGGAAAGGCATTTGCCCAAAGCAAGAATATAAGTGATGAACAGCTCCTTGCAAGGGCAATAAACGGCGAAGCCCGGGGGGAACCTTACGAAGGGCAGGTTGCTGTGGGAGCGGTCATCATTAACAGGACAAGGGACCCCAATTTCCCAAAAACCATTGCCGGGGTAATTTACCAGCCCGGGGCCTTTACCGCGGTGTCAGACGGCCAGATTAACGTGCCCATTGATCCCAACTCAACTGTTGTAAAGGCTGCACGGGATGCATTGAACGGCTGGGATCCCACCAACGGATGCCTTTATTATTGGAACCCCGAAACAGCCACAAGCAAATGGATATGGAGCAGACAAATTGTCACAAAGATTGGTAAGCACTATTTTGGCAAATAAACTCTTTTTGAATTTTATAAAGCGGAGGTGCGCAATTGGGAAAGGTAAGAGAAAAACTTCTGGATTTTAAGCACAGGCTTCAGGACAGGCACATGTACAGTATCGTGCTTGTGGTTATAGCCGCAGTTTCCATATGGGGAATATACCAGTACAGAAATGCCGCAAAACTGCGCCAGGAACTGGATAATAAATATAACCGCGCTTTTTATGACCTGACAGGTTATGTAAACAATGTGGAAACCTTATTAATAAAATCCCTTGTGGCATCAACAGACAGCAAGACTGCTACAACTCTCCAGGAAGTATGGAGGCAGGCAAACTTTGCCCAAACCAACCTGGGCCAGCTTCCTGTAAGCCAGAACATTCTTGCGCGTACGTCAAAGTTTTTAACACAGGTGGGGGATTTTGCTTATTCCCTGAACAACTATATACTGTCCGGTAACCGTATTACAGATGAACAGTACAATACCCTGGAGAAGTTATACGAATATGCTGTAAATCTAAACAAGGGACTGGAAGAGCTGAACGCTCAGCTTTCCACCGGCAGAATACGCTGGAAGGAACTTTCTGAAAAAGGCCCTGGTATATTCCGCAGGACCTCGTCGGAAATGCCCACCCAGCAATTTGAAAATGTGGACAAAACTTTTCAGGAGTATCCCACACTGATTTATGACGGGCCATTCTCTGACCACATGACAAAATCAGAACCGAAAGGACTGACCGGTGAGGATATAAGTGCCGAGGAAGGCAAAAAGAAGATTATACAGATGTTTGGTGAAGACAAGGTTGCAAGCGTGGAGCTTACCGGGGAAAACAAATCAGACACAATAAAGACCTTCAATTATACCATTAAATTTAAGGATTCCCCTGAGGATGCCCAGGCATCCCTTGATCTGACCCAAAAGGGCGGCCACATTTTCTGGATGTTGTACAACCGCCCTGTGTCCGAGAAAAAAATTGATGTGGATCAGGCTAAAAAGAAAGGCCTTGAATTCCTCAAACAAATCGGTATTGAGAACATGAAGGACACCTATTATCTGAGCGAAGACAATACCGCGACGATAAATTATGCGTACCAGCAGGATGACGTTATAGTCTACCCGGATTTGATCAAGGTGAAAATTGCCCTTGACAACGGCGAAGTAGTGGGCATTGAGTGTAAAGGATATCTCTCATCTCACGAAAAAAGGGAAATCCCTGAACCAAAAATAAGCATGGAGGAAGCGAAGTCGAAGATAAACCCAAACATTGAAATACAAAGCGAAGGGATGGCCATAATCCCGACGAATTACAAGACAGAAGTTTTTTGCTACGAATTCAAGGGAAAGATGAAGGATAAGGACGTGCTGGTGTATATAAACGCGGAAACAGGCCAGGAGCAGGAGATACTGCTTATTATAAATACACCCGACGGCATACTTACGATGTAAATGTCACAGAAACAGTTATCTTGTCTGGAAGGCTTTGTTCCGGTTAACTGTCCGCTCGCCGACGGACAAGGCAGGGGGACGGTTCCGGTGTCTCCAGACAAGATAATTACCTTCCTGTCTTATCCGTTTAATCAATATTTCATTCATACCGGGCATTTTGTATGCGGTTTTTTATAGCCCGGATGTCATCTCCGGCGAACATCAGTCTGTCAAATGACCCGATAATCCTGGACGCAACCCGTTCTGTATAGTACTCGTACAATTGTTTAGGGCCAAAATTTGTGGAAATTATCCTTTTACACGGCCTTTTCAGATTATTCAGCTGGCGTGTATTAAGAATGTTCAGTAGTTCCGCATACCTTGCCTCACTACTGGGCTCGGTACCCAGGTCGTCTATTATAAGCAGTTCTACTTCGAAGATGCTCTTATATGCGTCATCATCGAACTCATCGTCTTTGTATGCCCTCAATTTATAATCCGTTATCGTGTTAAACAGCATGGGAGCTGTCTGATAAAGAACAGTATATCCTCTTTCAATCAGTTCTTTGGATATACAGTTTGCCATAAAGGTTTTGCCGACGCCCGCAGGTCCACTGAAAAACAGGTTCTTTTCCGTGGGTGAATCAAAATTCTCTATAAATGCCTCGCACCTTTTCCTTATTCTTCCTATATTTTCCCTAGGACTTATCTTAATACCATATTTAATCTCATTAACTTCTCTGGAAAACAACCGCTCATCGAAATTATCAAAATTTTCAACATGTGTTGCCACAAGGTTGGATTCATTATATAAACGGTTCAAGAGCTCCTGTCTGAAGCACGAACACCTTTCATTGGTAGCCTCAATATACCCTGTGTCAAGGCATTTGGGGCATTTATACCGGATTTCCAGGTAATCCGGTGGAAATCCGTGTTCCTTCAGCAGCGATTCTTTTTTATTCCTCAGGCGTTCAATTTCGCAATCCAGTTCTTTTACTACCTCATTAGTTTCCTGCTTTCCCGTAAGTATCAGCATGTTATATTTAAGGCCGCACAGGCGAATACGCTCCTCAATATCCCTTATCTCCGGGATTACCTTGAATACTTCATTGATACGCTGCTGTTGCCTTTCGTAAGCTTCCTTTCTCAGGGCATCATATTGACTTTTTATATCCAGGTAAACCTTTTTGTTCATACTGCACCAATGCTAATTTTTATCGTTGTTGAAAAACTCTTCGTAATATGCTTCGTCATAATCACGCTGCTCAAAATCCTTGTATTTGGGTACTCCGTCCGAAGTCTTCCTACTGCTGCGAAGTTTCTCTTTCCTTTCTTTCTCAAAGGCCAGAATTTCATCCTTTGTCTTGAGGTTGTTCTCATGCCAGCTGCTTATTATGGCATCCAGGTACTTAAAGCTGGGGTGTGACTTGCCTGTCGTCTTCTTCAGCGCAATTTCAATTGTGTCAAAATCATAACCGAACTGCTCCACCCACTTTTCCACATATTCTTCTTCATATTCCGTGAGGTTTCTGGACAGTTTCAGTTTTTTCACTATGGCATTCTTTACATTTTTAACCTTCTGATACTCAATATAGTACCTGTCCAGGTCGAACGCATTTTTTACGTTCTTACTGTACCAGTTTTCCGCAACCTTTATTATGTAGTTTTTGTGAAGAGCCTTGTTCTCATAACAATGGTTAAACAACGCATACATGACGTCCTCATCAAAATTGTATTTATCAAACCATGCGTCGATTTCGGTATACCATGAGGGCGACATGACCCCCTGGAAGAATGTGTTGTTTATTGCAGCGATGGTCTGGTTTCTCTTTTTGTTTCTCTCGCAGTTAGCTGCAACCTCTTCCGGTGTGGATGCCACTTTAGGCCTGTATATCTTATTAATCTCCTTTTGTTTCAAATCTGCAATAATTACAGTCTCGTTACTTGTTGTCAGCAACCCGATACTTTCCAGGTAAATGAACGCATCATTTACAACATTCCTGTCAAGGCATAATTTCTTGGATATCTCCTCCTGGGTGGAACTCTTATTGTATTTGCACAAAAACAGGCAATAAAGATAAACTTTAACATATTCGCTTCTCATTGAAGGCATGTATTCTGAGAGGAAAATATCCGGCACCGGTGTATCGGTGTACAAGACTGAACTATCACAATCGAATTTCATTTGCTTATCCCTCACTGGCAGTTTATTCTATCTATGTGCGATAATTTATTATAACATAAGTGGTATGATAAGTACATCGGAACACAGGCTACAAGAGATAGGGATGGTTCCTGTGTCTAAACCCTTGTCTCAAGAGAGTGGTTGAGACACCGGAACCATCCCTATGTCTCAGACATATGCAAAAAGTGTGTCATAAGAATCGTCCCATGGACAGAAATTTTCCTCAAAAGTTATCTGTAAATGGATGTTGATTTTTTACCGGATTTGTATTATTATAAAGAAGCCGAATTTCACTTTGTAATTCTTGTGTGCCGTTAGCTCAACTGGATAGAGCGTCTGGCTACGGACCAGAAGGCTATGGGTTCAAGTCCTGTACGGCACACCAACAAAAGAACCGTCTACCAAATCACGGAGACGGTTCTTTTGTTTATTCCAGCTTTCGAATCTTCTATAGTTGCCTGGCCACGAAAGCGGCTAAATCTGCATACCTGTTTGAATAGCCCCATTCATTGTCATACCATGCAACCACTTTGACCATGTTATCGCCAACTACCATTGTCGACAACGCGTCAACTGTTGCTGAAGCGGGGTCGCCTTTGTAATCGACGGAGACCAGAGGTTCTTCAGAATAATTCAATATGCCTTTCATTGGTCCGTTTGCCGCATCTTTCAACACTGCATTGACTTCATCTTTAGTAACATTCTTCTCTGTGACAACTACAAGATCAATAATGGAAACTGCTGATGTCGGCACTCTCAGCGAGAATCCGTTCATTTTGCCTGCCAGTTCCGGAATGACCAGTGAAATTGATTTTGCGGCTCCCGTTTTTGTAGGTATAATGGACTCTGCTGCGGCTCGGGCTCTCCTTAAATCGCTATGCGGTAAATCCAGAATTCTCTGATCATTTGTATATGAGTGTACAGTGGTCATCAAACCTTTTTGTATAACAAAGTTGTCATTCAGCACTTTTGCTACCGGTGCAAGGCAATTTGTGGTGCAGGAGGCATTTGATATAATATGGTGAATCTGAGGATTATATTTACTCTCATTGACGCCGAGCACTATTGTTATATCCTCACCTGTAGCAGGGGCAGAAATCAGCACTTTCCTGGCTCCTCCCTTTGTAATGTGCAGCTCTGCCTTATCCCTCTTTGTGAATAAACCGGTGGACTCAAGTACAATTTCGACTCCCATTCCACGCCAGTCAATATTACCCGGATCCCTTTCAGCCAATACCTTTATTTCCTTTCCATTCACCACCAGATAATTTTCTCTGGCCTCAACAGTTCCTTTGAATTTGCCGAATACCGAATCGTATTTCAAAAGATGTGCCAGAGTCTTTGCATCAGTTAAATCATTTATCGCTACAACCTCGAGTTCTTCTGAGTATTTTTCCAAAAGCGCCTTAAAAGTATTTCTGCCGATTCTGCCAAAGCCGTTAATTCCCACCTTTGTGCTCATTCTAATTACCTCCTTGAATTTATTTACAGATTTATTATAATTTAAAAAGTGATATAAATATAATGCATATTTCTTATGTATCCTATAAAGGTGGTTAATATCTATGAATCTGGAACTGTATAAAACCTTCTATTATGTAGCCAAATACGGAAGTTTCTCGAGAGCATCGGAATACATGTACATAACCCAACCGGCTGTAAGCAGGGCCATTAAGCAGTTGGAAGAAGACATGAAGTGCATACTGTTTGTCAGAACACCACGTGGTGTAAAACTGACCCAGGAAGGCGAAATTTTATATCAATATATCGACCAGGCTTTTAATTTTATATCTGCAGCCGAGAAAAAAATTGAGGATATTCAAAATCTGCAAAGCGGCGAAATACGGATAGGCGTTAGTGATACCCTTTGTAAGCATTATTTACTGCCTCACCTCAAGCATTTTAATACCCTGTATCCGTCCGTTAAAATCCGTGTAACTTGCCCCACAACTCCCGGAATCGTTAATTATTTAAAGGCAGGTAAAATAGACTTTGGAATTATCAATATGCCGTATAATGATGAGCAGCTTAACTTTAAAAGCACCATGGAAATACAGGATTGTTTTATTGCAGGGGAAAAGTATAAGGAATTCAGCAGTAAAATACAACCTCTTAGCGAAATAGTCAAACATCCTATTATTCTGCTGGATAAGAGCAGCAATTCACGCATATATATTGACCGGTATTTTGAAGCGAATTCCATATCAGTTACACCTGATTTTGAGCTTGGCAATATCGATTTGCTGATACATTTTGCAAAATTTGATTTCGGTATTGCCTGTGTAATAAAGAATTTTATCAAGGAGGAACTTGAAAAAGGTGAAATATATGAGATAAAGCCTGTGGAAAAGATTCCTCCAAGAAGCATAGGCGCTGTCTGGCTAAAGGATGTTCCTTTATCCACTGCAGCCAGAGAACTTATTGACAGCCTGTAGAAAAGTGGAAAACACAGGGCAGGCCTTTCAGGCAAGATAAGAGAATCGGACCTATATCTACTGGTGCATACTTTTAAGACAAGAAAACCGTCCTCATATCTTGCCCGTGTCTGCCCTGGTTTTAGCTATTCCTTCAGTGTTTGCAGGCCTTCATTCAGCACCTGCAGGATCTGATCCGTTATGTCGCCACACTCACGGATTTTCGCTGCAATCCTGGCGCGTTTTTCTTTATTTTGCAATGTTTCCAGGGTTATATTAAATCCTCCGCCTATGGCTTCCAAATCCTCGCCGTTTTGGTTATGCCATATATCTGCAGTTTTTTTATAAAGCCGCATTACTTCCTCCAGGAATACCATATCCGGATTAAACTTCATCGCACGCCGCAAAAATTCATGGCTGGCAGTCCCATTGGTGGCCAGAACGCATAAATAATTCGTATAATAAGACCATGTATCAAATTCCTCCACCTTCATTCCGTCAAATTTACCATTTTCAATATCTCTCGCCCATGCCCTGAATGCTTCCGCTCCAAAACAATAAGTATCTGTCTTTATACTCATGTGCCGGGGGATGGCAAAAATCGCCTCACGGTAAATTTTCGCAAGAGAACGGTCCTCTTTCCTGTTACCCACAAATATCCAGCCGTCATTATGCGGCCTGCCTTCCAACGCATTATCAAGAGTTATCCTGTCAGGTTGATTATTGTTTCCGGTAATGTAGAGCAGAATTTTTCCATAATCCTCTTACCCTACAAAAACACCTACAAGGGTTTCGTACCATACGATAACAGGAACACCTTTGTCTATATAACTGATGAGAGTCTGCAAATACATCTCGGCATTCTTGCGCAATTCCTGCTTGGGAACAAAAGTGGCAGCATATCCACATTTGGCAAATACATCCTCAACAAACGCGGCAGGATTTTCATCCATCATATAGCTCGACAATGCATCTCCGGCATACTTGGTGTAGGTATAATGCTGTGTTAAAAGGTCCCCTGTAATACCGGCAAAAAACCAGTAGTCGTAATCCTTTTCACCCAAACATTCCATAACATACCTGGCGCAGGCGTTAAACCAGTAATTTTCCCCGTACTCATCAGTAACCAGCCGGTGAATAATCGGTATAATGTTGTTACTCCGTTTTGTAATCACAATCAAATCTCCCTCCCTGGTTTTACTTTTCCTAACTTCAGCAAGTTGTGAAACGCGGATTGAACTGATATATTTAACATCAATCCCGCCATGGGAACCAATGGCAACCGGATGTGCCGCCTCCCGGCTCAAATCCACCGACATGTATGGAAAGTTCACACCACAGTAACGAATCTCGCCGTTCCGAAAGTGCGTTTATTTCGCCATCAATGGCAATAATCCGGTCAACAAAGGTCTGCACGATGACACTCATATCTTCGCTTTCATAAATACGGATAATATCCCTGATTGGAATCTGCATTTTGCGTAAAACGATAATCTGTTTCAGCCGTTCAACATTTTCCTCATCATAAAAGCGGTATTTCTCAAATTTCAGGCGCACGCTTTTTATAAGGCCTACCTGCTCATAGTATCGTAAACTGCGTGAGGTTAATCCCAGCTGACTTGTAAGATCCGTAATTTTTATGAGGTTCATGGCACACCTCCTCCCTGGATTATATTACCAGTCTAACACTTGACCGTGCGTCAATGTCAACAAGATTTCTTATTTATTCTGCATTGACCTCATATACAGTTCATAAAAATACCGGCGTTTTTCCATCAGTTCACTGAAATTTCCCTGCTCAACAATTCGCCCGTCCTGAAACACAATAATGTTGTCAAAGGCTTTAATGGAATCAAGCCGGTGTGTCACAGCCACAACTGTTTTCCCCGCCAGTAAATCCAGAACATTTTTCAAAACCACTTCTTCTGTCAGGTTGTCAATTGCAGATGTAGCCTCGTCAAATAATATGAGATTGGCCTTTGAGAACCAAAGACGGGCAAGGGCAAGCTGCTGGCGTTCCCCGCCTGACAGGCTGATCCCTCTTTCACCAAGGTTGGTATCCAGGCCTTTCTCAAGTTTTGAATACAAGCTTTCCAGGCCGGCTTTCCTTAATGCCTCAAGCAAGGCAGCATCCGGCACATCATCATCGAAGACCAGGTTTTCGCGTAAAGTCCCGTCAAAGACAGGTGGTTCCTGGGGAAGATATGCAATGTGTTCATAATAGCTGTTCAGGTTAACTTCACCTAAGTCAAGCCCATCCACCAGGATTTGTCCTGACTGGGGATGCAATAATCCTGCCAGCAGTCTGACAGCCGTTGACTTGCCTGAACCGCTTTCGCCCACAAAGGCCGTTGACTTTCCCTGCATTATTTCAAGATTTAAGCCGCTGAAAATCTCGCGCTCATTATAATTGAACCCAACCTCTGAAAAAGTTATATTTCCTTTTATACCGGAAATTTCTGCACCTTTTAGCAGGTGTATATCGTCTTTGGCATCCAAAAAGTCCGTGTATCTTCTGAATGCTACTAAATCCAGTTTATACTGGACATAGCACACATTGATTATGGCAATGGGCGTATACGCATTATCCATAAGGGTGATTAAAGCCACGATTTCGCCGATGGTTAAAGACTTTGATATCCAGCCGTATACGATAATACCTATCTTTAGGATACTGACAAGGATTACGAATATGGTAAAGAACGCTTCATGTATCAATTTCATCTTTACCTTGGAACCGACAATTTCCCCGGATGCTGCTTCCGCTTTTTTTATCTCATGCCCAAAGCGCCGGTTTACCCGAAATACCACCATTTCCATAAACCCACGCACAATTAAGTGGTTGAACTTTTCTTCATTAAGCAAGATGTTTGTTTTTACCTTGTATAAAGCATTCAGCAAAATCCTGGTAACTATAAAAACAACTACATAGCCCAACAATATGGCTATTGTTACCGGGATGCTGATAACAAAAATGAAAATCATGCTGAACAACATCTGCGGAAGCAACTCACTGACAAGGCGCAGGTAAAATCCAAAAAGGATATCGCTTCCTGCCTTTGCTCCGTTTTCAATGCGTTGGATTAGCGTACCGGTGCCAATTTTAACATAGGAGAGATAGTCTATTACGGAAATTTTCTTCAGAGCCTTAATTTTTAAGCTCAACTCAATGCCGTGTTCAAGCTTGCATTCCGGGTAATTTTTCACATAGCACAAAGTATACAGCAGAATAAGCGCAGTGCCGTAAACAATAATGTTTGTAATTGTCAGGGTACCGCCAGTAAAATTATCGATTATTTTTTGAAAATACCGTGAATTGAAATTTTGTAAAAAAGTCCATGACAAACCTAAGGCAATATTAAGCAATATAATTGCCTTATATTCCCTGGTAACACTTTTTAAATCCGTTGAAAACCTCATGATGAATTTCTGGAGGTATATGCGAAAAGGCATCTCCCGGAATTTATACAACAATGGATTTTTAAGTGACAATATCCCCCAAACCGGCTGCGCCACCATTTTCTATG
>Ga0134091_1003005_pt1 | contig 10678 bp, 7 predicted proteins | sample 2_5taG_FD_94451 | JGI IMG/M metagenome (GOLD analysis project Ga0134091, IMG submission 94451) | Switchgrass degrading microbial communities from high solid loading bioreactors in New Hampshire, USA - 2_5_20_6_A2 metaG | ecosystem: Engineered > Bioreactor > Semi-continuous > Anaerobic > Digestate...
CATGTTGTATAATTCTTCTCAATAATCATCACAGGTTACAATTTGTAACATAAGTATTCCTCCGTATGTTGATGTCTGTCGATGTTCAGAAACTGTATAATCCATAGTGTTTCATGTCAAAAAATCTATGTTTCATGCAAAAAAAAGTTCTTCATTAATAGAAATTGATATAATTAACTTAATAAAATTCTTATCATGCCAATTAACATATATATTATTTCGGTAATATATCGAGTTGGCTTTAAAAAAAATTAATAATAATTTTGTGGATAAAACCTTGAAATGCAAGGTAAACATCTTTTATAAAATGAATGGTTGTAATTTGCAGGTAGGAAAAAGAAAATGAGCTAATACGCTGTTTTTGCTAACTGTTGCTTTAAATTTAAATACTTGGAGGCTAAATTATTAATTTTTGAACCTTACTATGTTGCATGAGATTATACTAGGTTATGTAATACAAAAGGAGAATTATTTGAAAAAATACAGCTATTTGTTTTGGCACTTCTATTTTCCCTTAGTTTTGCATCCTGCGGAGGAAATGAAGGTTCTACAAAAGTATCTTCTATTAAATCGGATCTAAAAACTTCGGAAGTCACGCGCCTTAGTGTTGTAATAAATCCTACTATGGAGCAAGATGTGAGTAATGAAGATATAAACGGATATTATATGCTTGATTTGGTGAGGGATACATATTCCAATATCAATGTATTAAAATTTGATAACACAGCTAATATTTCAGGAACAGATGATGTGCACTTTATGTTCACTGGTGATAGTGTCAAAAATTTCTCTTGAGTTAAATATAAACAGTATTTCCTTATGGTAATACCAGTAGATTTTGGCGTCAGAATAGAGAGTTACATCTCGGCTTGTTATACGACGCCCTTTTTAAATGCTTTTCTTTTATGAAAATCATGGATTGTTGACTGTTTCAATGAAGGAAAATGCCAATCCAAATTGGAGATATCCCAATTGGTATTAAAGTGAAATAAACACAGCTTATTAATGCATCGTTCAAAATGACTGTGAGAAAACAGAGTTAGATGGACTGTGCAATGTTATATAAAATAGCAAAGAAAGGAAGGTTAATATGAAAAGACGAGTTATATCTATTTTCCTCTTGGTGACTATGCTGTTTACTATGCTTCCTTCCGAGGCAAAGTTTGTTTTAGCCGATAACTTGGATATAGCGGCTAATACGGTACAGCAGAAAGCAAAAACAGAAAATCCCTTTGTGGATGTCCGGGAGGGAAGCTGGTACTTTGATGCAGTACAATATTCACACATCAACGGATTCTTCAGCGGTACCGGTGAAAATACTTTTAACCCTGAAGGGACAATGACCCGAGGTATGTTTGTTACTGTACTGGGCCGTATGGCTGGAGTAGATCAGGCAGCGTACATGGGTCAGTCAACCTTTAGTGATGTAGCAGTAGACGCTTACTATGCTCCTTTTGCAGCATGGGCATCGAAACATGGCATTGCTGCCGGTGTTGGAAATGGCAAATTTGATCCGGAAGGTCTTGTAACACGGGAGCAAATGGCCGTGCTATTTGTAGGCTATTTTGAAAAGTTCGGTGTAGACTTTGACACAGGAGCTAATATCACAACTGTTCCGGCAGACTTAGACAGCGTTTCGCCATGGGCTAAGGATATGGTTTTAAAACTCTGGAAAACAGGACTTTTAGCCGGTGACGGTATAAATTTTAATCCAAAAGCTAATGCAAGCCGTGCACAGGCTGCTGCACTTTGTATGAATACTGACAAGGCAGTAAAGACTTGGTATAGCGAACCGGGGGTTCCGTCAGATAGAGTCAGCGTTGACCCTAGTGACGAACAGGAATCTGATACACAGGATTCCTCCAACGGTGATTCTACTAGCGAAAGCAACACTAATAATTCCGATAACAAAAGCAATAGCGGTAGTTCCGGTAAGAAGAAAAAGGACACTTCCGATGACGTAGGCAAGACTACTTATTATAAAGTAAACTTTGTAGTTAACTCTACAAAGGAAGAAAAGCTATATCAAGAAGGTACGCTGCTAAGCAGCCTGCCGGTTCCTGGAGTGCTCTCCGGAAAGGTGTTTTTAGGCTGGTATTATGATGCGGAATATACTAATCCGGTATTAGGGAATGACAAATTAAGCTCTGACATTACACTTTATGCAAAGCTTACTGATGGTGTTGCTTTGGATGAAAGCGGTATGCCCAACTTCATCAGCGTGCTGGATCAGAAAACTGATTTTACTATTTCTGTAAAGAAGGCTGACGGAAAACCGGTTTCCGGAATCGATTTTAAATTCCGCAATATAACCGCCCCTGATAAAACACCCGAAGGGTCGGTTCCTGAGGAAGATTTAGATAATATCGAGAGCGTCAAGGTTGAAGGTGGCAATGGAGTTTGGACCATATCTTCAGCAAATGGAGGTTTTACTCCCGGGCATACCTATCAAATTGAATTGACAAATGACAATGTAATTTATGATGACAGTATAAACGCTTTTAAAGATTTAAAAGCAATCAATGGATATGATGTTGCCCAGGTACGATTCTTCAACTTCAGTATTGAAAAGGATGGAACATTGAATCTGAAGCTGAATGACGGTATCAAGTATATTCCTGTGAATAAGCTAAGTGCGGCTGATGGTGCCAGCTTAATGGAATATGCCGCTCTATATCTGGCTAGTACCGATGAAGAAGGTAATACTACCTATACTCCAAACAACGGCAGCGGAAGTTTCACATACAATGGTAGTGAAAAAATACAGGTAGGTGATACCGTTGCTGTTTATTCCGGCACAAAACCTACAGAACGTAAGCCGGAAAAGGGAACAGAAAATAAAACCGATAACGGTGATGTTTCTTATATAAAAATTGTGAAAATTGAGAATACCACTTATTACTATGTGGCAGCAGAAGCGGAAGACGTACTTTTTACCCCCGATGTGCTGCCTATTGATGTGGATGAAAATGACGGAACCACCGGGTGGCAAGAGAAGGGTACATCGGTGATTATCGACAACGATAAGTTGGACTTCTCTGATACCAAATACGAAATTGTGGGTTTGAGTAGCGAAACCACCGTGGATGTTGGAGACTTTATAGCATTTTATACCGGTGACTTTGGAGATGATAATGCACAGGATTTAGTCTATGGTGAAATTACAAAAATCATAGATAATAAGAACGGTACTACTACCATAAACTATAAAGAGATAAAAGAAGATCGTATCATGTCTGCCATGGATATGTACGACGAAACAAAGATTAACCAAGATAAGTTGAAAGCTGCCCTTACCGAAAACGAAGACATGATAATAGAAATTGTCGAAGCGCAGCTGAAAGACAGCAAGTTTTTTGATGAGGCCGGGGAATATCTTGCAAAGTTAGCCCTTAAAACCGACGAAGTTAGGGAAGTGTTCGGTGATGATTTAACCTTGTCCGACTGTACTATTACCTATGCCGATGGCACACCAATAGGTGCCAATGAATTGGCACTGATGGGAAATATTGTGGACAAGGATCAGAAAGGTAAGAAGCCGAAAGTTTCCTTTAGCATATCAACTAAAACATCCCATTTCGATCCGAAGCTTGTTGGATCGGGAGTCCGGGTGGAAGTTGCAGTTAGCTATGAATTCAAGATTCAGAAAAAAGGTAACAATAATATTATGGAGGTTAATCTGACGGCATTTTTCGAGCAGGAATTCACTTTTGGCTTTAACGTCAGCGGTGGTGCTGTTTGGAAATGGAAGTGGAAGATTATACCTTATATTTCCGATTATCGTTTGACCGGTAACTTAGACATTGGTACATATACCGGTATTGGTATCACAGCTACTGCAAAGCTAAGTCAGGAGAAAGAACCCTGGGGTATGCCATGGCCCAATGATGCCAGAGATGTGGCTGCCGCCAAGAGAATCTTTACCCTTGGTGAATCCATTAAGAAACTAATGAAAGATGTGGAAACATTCCTTCCTGAAGAAGAGGCTACTGCCAGCGGCGGATTGGCTGAGAAGTATGCTAATTTTATGGAGGACGCCAATGAGGAATGGGTGGACCTTGTATCCGTTAGTATTTTAGACTTGCATACAGCAGCGGATCCTCTACATATCCTTGCTTTTGGGCTTCAGGTGGACTTCGTGGTTTCTGCCAACTTGAATGTGGCTATTGGAATGACCTTCCAATACGAGAACTTCAAGCGTCACTCTTTTACTCTGCTTGTCTTAAGCAAGAAGGGGGAAAGTGAGACCATTGACTTATCCACTAACGGCTATCAATTTGATTTCTACGTCATGGGTACCATTGGTATAAGAGCAGGTGTTAGAGTAAAAGTTACAGCGGGATTATTCAGCACAAAAATTGCCGGTGTCGGATTACAGTTTGAAACAGGAGCTTATGCCCGAATGTGGGGGTATTTCTATTACCATCTGGAAAACTGGAAGGAAAATGGCGTATGGCAGAAGAACAGCGGCTATTCCGGTGGGCTTCTTATCGAAATAGGGGCTTATCTGGATGTTAAGTTCATCGCTGAGGCATTAAACGGCAAATATTCCTATACTCCGACCATATATGCAAAAGAGTGGCCATTATGGTCTGCGGGACAAAGGGAAGTTGTCTATGATTTTGCCTATGAGGATGACCCCGCTTTCAATATATTGAATGTTAACACTTATACCATTCCAAAAACCGTTTTTGATATGTATTGGATGGATATTAAATCAGGAGATATTGAGAAGGTCAAAAACTATGACAGCAATACTGCACCAAAGGATGATGATGAGGCTTACTTTATCGTGGACTTGTCCAACTCGGCCTTTAGTTATAACCCTGTCAATAATAATATTACTATAAACACTTCTTCCGGTGCGGTGGCTCAAAGTTGTGATATGGTGATCACATGGAAGGGGACATCCCTGTCCACATCCTCCGATACTCTTAGTAGAACCATCAAGCTCAACTGGAGTAACGAGGCAAATGCCGGTACCATTGCTTTTGACTCCAATGGAGGTTCAGCCGTTCAAATGCTCCGTTTACTTGCAGGAACGGCTCTCAGCGGTAAGATGCCTGCAGCTCCCACCAGGATTGGTTATATTTTTGCCGGATGGTATACCGATAAAGATTTAAAGAATGCTTTCAATGCTACTACCATGCCAAAGGGTAACACTACGCTGTATGCAAAATGGACACCAAATGATGTGAACTATACTGTGGAACATTATCAAAAGTCTCTGGACGGTCAATATATATTAGTAGAAACCGATAAAAATCAAAAAGGAAAGGTTGATACCCAAACTACTGCCGTACCCAAGTCCTATAACGGATTTACCGCACAAACCGTTAAGCAGCAAACCATTACGTCTGACGGTTCTACCCGGGTTTCAATTTACTATGACCGCAACTCCTATGATTTGAAATTCGTATATGGCAACGGCAGTAATGACGTTACATTGAAAGTTCCCTATGGAGCTGCAATAGTAAAACCTTCCAATCCTGTTAAAGAAGGATATACCTTTGACGGTTGGGATGCGGATATTCCTGAAAAGATGCCTGCAAATGACTTGAGCTTCACTGCCAAGTGGGCTGCAAGTATAAATACGCGCTATACAGTGAAGCACTATAAACAAGAACTGAACGAAGAATATGTGCTGGAAAATGCAGATGGAATGTTTGGCACCACAGGTCAGCAAACTTCTGCAGCGGCCAGAAATTACACCGGCTTTACAGCAAAAGAATTCGAGCAAAAGACTATTCTGCCTGATGGAAGCACTGTTGTGGAAATATATTATGACCGCAACTTCAACAGCCTGTTATGGAACCTAAACGGCGGAGGAGAAGATATTGAAGATTATGTAATGTACGGTTGGCCTATTAATTTCCTTTATACACCTACTCGTGCCGGTTACTCTTTCATTGGCTGGTATAGGGATGCAGCATTGACCACACCATTGGAGGAAAATGCTACAATGCCCGATGTTGCCATTACCCTTTATGCCAAGTGGAAGGCAAATCAATATACCATTACCTTTGACAGTAACGGCGGCAGTGCAGTAGCAGCTATTACCCAGGACTACGGTACAAAAGTGGAAGCGCCTGCAGAACCGACCAAAGAAGGTTATAGCTTTGTTGGCTGGAAGTTGAACGGTGTAGATTATACTTTTACGACCATGCCTGCTGAAAATATCACCTTAGTTGCCGAGTGGGAGGCCCTTGGCAATATTCCATACACAGTGGAACACTATTGGGAGGAACTGGACGGAAGCTATTCTGAAACACAAAAGGATACCGAACATTTGAACGGCAGTACCGGTGCTATGGTAACTGCAAACCCGAAGGATTATACCGGATTTACCTGCGATCCTAATGCAAACGGCACAATTTCCTCCGGAATAGTTGAATTAGACGGTAGTTTGGTATTAAAGCTGTACTACAAACGAAATAGTTACAATGTAACATGGAATGGAAATGGCGGCAATGTAGACACTACAGGTGCAAGCACAGGCAGTGTGAAGTATGGAGCGGTAATTGACAGCCCTGTGAATAACCCTATCAAAACAGGGTAAACCTTCAAGCAATGGTACGGCTATACTGAAAATATGACCATGCCAGCGGAAAATATAACCTTTACCGCTGAGTGGACAGTGAACCAATATACCATTACCTTTGACAGTAATGGCGGAAGTGCGATAGCAGCTATTACTCAAGATTACGGTACAAAAGTTGAAGCGCCTGCAGAACCGACCAAAGAAGGTTATAGCTTTGTTGGCTGGAAGTTGAACGGTGTAGAATATACCTTTACTACTATGCCTGCTGAAAATATTACCTTGGTTGCCGAGTGGGAAGTTCTCAAAAATATTCCATACACAGTGGAACACTATTTGGAGGAACTGGACGGAAGTTATTCTGAAACCCCAAAGGATACGGAACATTTGAAGGGCAGCACTGGGGATGTGGTAACTGCAAACCCGAAGGATTATACCGGATTTACCTGTGATCCTAATGCAAACGGCACAATTTCCTCCGGAATAGTTGAATTAGACGGTAATTTGGTATTAAAGCTGTACTACAAACGAAATAGTTACAATGTAACATGGAATGGAAATGGCGGCAATGTGGACACTACCGGTGCAACCACAGGCAGTGTGAAGTACGGAGCGGCAATTGGCAGCCCTGTGAATAACCCTATCAAAACGGGGTATACCTTTAAACAATGGTCCGGCTATACTGCAAACATGACCATGCCAGCGGAAAATATAACCTTTACCGCTGAGTGGACAGTGAATCAGTATACCATTACCTTTGACAGTAATGGCGGAAGTGAAGTTAAAGCCATTACCCAGGATTACGGTACAAATGTGAAAGCACCTACAGCACCAACCAAAGCAGGATTTAAATTTGTCGGCTGGCAGTTAAATGGAGAGGATTACACCTTCACCACCATGCCAGCAGAGGATATCATATTAGTGGCTGTATGGGCCGATGTACCTACCTATACAGTAACCTTTGATGCCAACGGTGGTACGGTTAGCCAAACCGATAAGTATGTTTATGAAGACGAGACTTATGGTGAACTGCCTGTTCCAACCAATGGCGATAAGTTTTTCCTTGGGTGGTATACGAAAAAAAGTGGCGGAACTAAAGTCACCAGCGAAACGGTTGTTGAGCTTGATTCTGACCATACCTTGTATGCTTGTTGGGCTGACACAGGTTTTACCGGAAGTGTTCATCCGAATTTGATAATTTATGTTGCCGGAATAAAAGTAACTACGGATAATATGAACGATATTCTTGGAGACGGTTCCGGAAGTGTACAATTTGATCCTAATTCGACGGTTGCTTATGAAAGTGGAAGTATTGGTAACGCCGGTAATCTGTATCTTAACAACGCAACGATTTTAGGAACAAGTTACTATGCATCAAATTATGCAGCCATTTATACTTCACATTCCATGACTATTGTTAACAAAGGTAATAGTACTGTGACAAATACATTTGATGATCTTTCTACAAATAACAATGTACATGGAATTTATATAGGCGGTATTGCAAACATTAAAGGTTCAGGTACTTTGACTGTCGCCAGCGGACAAGGAGGAATCCAATATAATAGCGGTATTCGATGTGGTTTCTCGGGAGCTCACTTAACAATTGAAGGACTAAAAGTGGAAGTATTTGCAGGTACTGCTGGAAATAATGGCAAAAGCTATGGTGCATGCGTGGGACCACTGGATATGAAATATAAGGTATTCCTGAATCAAGCTACTTTGGAAGCTCATGGCTATGATAGCGCAGTATATAGCGGTGATCCGAATTTTCCTTATACAGACTTCCTTACAGTGATTAACACCTATATTGGTGGTACTGATTACTATGGTACAGACGCAGAATCTGTAATACAGACTGAAGAATATCAGTATAGGAACTACAAGTATATATTGGCTACAGATCAGTAAAGCTTTATATTGAGGCGGGGGAAACCCCGCCTTTTAAAGCTTTTGGTATGAAAAATACAACAACGAAGGATTCAATGTTTACAGCTTTTTCTTACAGAAAGGATGAGTACATGAAAATACGTCTATTTTTTGCAGCAATATTGGCAGCCATGCTTTTTACTGTACCTACATATGCTGGAGAGTCTGAACCGGTACGCATAGCTATCATTGACACCGGAATTTCCACTGCCGCAATTAGCGAAAAGAATTTGGACGAAGGACGCAACTATATCCTACCGGGTGACACTACAGAAGACACTATTGGTCACGGTACTGCTGTAGCAGCTATAATTGCAGGAAGTAGTACAGCAGGTGTTAACGGACTTTGCCCTGAAGCTGTGCTGGTTCCTTTGATCTACTACAGCAAAAACGGAAACGATGCAGTAAAAGGCGATCTGGCCATGCTGGCACAAATCATCCGTGATGCGGTGGATGTTTATGACTGCCGAATTATTAACATTAGTTCAGGAGCCCGGGTTGATACACCAGTCCTTCGGGATGCAGTGGCCTGGGCGGAACAGCATGGAGTATTGGTGGTTTCCTGCGCCGGGAACGACGGCGACAGCACAGCTTATTATCCTGGCGCATTTTCCACTGTACTTTGTTCCGGAACCGTTAACTTGGCGGAGGATGGCCCTGCTTTCTTTTCTAACCGCCACAGCGGTGTGGATTTATTAGCACCGGGTATAAAGATAAAAACGGCCAATATAAAAGGGGAAGCGGTGACAGTGAACGGTACCAGTTACTCCACGGCTTGGGTTAGTGCTGCTGCGGCATCCATGCTGACTATTGATCCTACTTTAACTCCCTATCAGTTGAGGCAGCTTTTGTGCAATACTGCCCGGGATATTGGTGCTGAGGGCTATGATGAAGAATCGGGCTGGGGGATTTTGGATCTGGATGCGTCAATGGCAAAATTAAGAGAAGAAAGCAAAAAAACGCTGCCCTTTTTGGATGTGGCAGAAGATGACTATTACCGGGACGCAGTAGAGTGGGCCTTGAAAAGCGGAATAACCGGCGGTACCACCTCTACTACTTTTTCGCCGGATATGAGTTGTACTCGAGCCCAGACAGTCACATTTCTTTGGAAGGCTGCCGGCAGTCCGGAGCCGAGGATTACGGAAAATCCGTTTACTGATGTAGTTGAAACCGATTATTTTTATAAGGCAGTCCTTTGGGCAATGGAGAAGGGGATTACCTCCGGAACCTCGGATTCAACTTTCAGCCCCAATGAAACCTGCAGTGAGGCACAAATTATTACCTTTCTGTGGCGTTCAAAAAATTGTCCCGATGCAGCCGGGCGAAGTAAATTGGCAGAAGGACTAGGTGACTACTATTATACCGATGCGGTGGCTTGGGCAGACACCTATGGATTCTTTACTGCTGCAAAAACCGACTTTAATCCAATGCGAGAAGCAACCCGTTCCAATATTGTGGTTTACCTATATCACAGTGCAGGTATTGGACGTTAATTTGTTATATGAACTTTCATTAAAGAGACATAAAAGAATAATAATAATTGCAAAAATATAAGAATTAATTGCATAATACCAAAAGACCGGTCACTTTTAAGCGTTTATGCTTGATTGTAACCGGTCTTTTTAGTTTCTGTTTAAAACGCTCACTTTACTTTTTATCAGTTCACAATTAAAAGATTTAAATTTTTCTATGTAGAATAGTAAATACAAATAAAAAAAGGGCTTTTGCCCATCATAATTTAATTTTTTATAAAATTCCGATTAACCTACATCCTTAAATTTTGAGTATAAGAAATTAATGTCGGAAGTTTGGACACTTTTTGTATTGCTTTTTTTCTTCTTTAACTCTTTTTTCTTAAGTAGGTTTAGCGAACGCAAACTTAACATTGTTCCGATGATTCCAACCAGCAATCCGATTATTAAACCAATTAGGATTCCAAGTATTAACGCTAGAACAACATTTAACATATTTTAATCACCATTTATCGTTAGTATTAGTATATACTATTACATATATCGTCATTTTCCAAAATTATTTTACAAGATTTTGTAGTTTGTTGCAAGAAGGTTTTTATCTGAAAAATTCGATTTTGGTTATAGTCTTAAGTAGTAGTGTAAAATTGATGACTTAAAATTACTGGAAAATATTGTCCCTTGAAAATAAAGCCACGATATGGTTTTCTACTATGTTAGCCAAACAAAAGTAGAGGAG
>Ga0134091_1003008_pt1 | contig 10673 bp, 13 predicted proteins | sample 2_5taG_FD_94451 | JGI IMG/M metagenome (GOLD analysis project Ga0134091, IMG submission 94451) | Switchgrass degrading microbial communities from high solid loading bioreactors in New Hampshire, USA - 2_5_20_6_A2 metaG | ecosystem: Engineered > Bioreactor > Semi-continuous > Anaerobic >...
ACTTGCTCTAAGGAAGCAATTTATAATGAAAAAGGTTCAGCTATTAAAATACAAACATTGGAAGGCGATATGGTGGCTTCTATAGGTGATTATGTTATTAAGGGCGTTAAGGGGGAATTTTACTCCTGTCGAGCAGATATATTTGAAATGACATATGAACCCGTAACTACTCAGATAAACAAATGAAATTGAGATTTGATTTAAAAATGGGGGTTGTTATATGGTTAAAATATTAAAAAATATAAAAGTTCCTACTGGAAATATTCTTGTTATTGAAGGAGAGAAAGGCAAACTTGAATGTTTATCATTAGGGGATTATGGAAAGGATGTTAATCTCAAAGCAGATTTTATGGGATTAAATAGAGAAATACATAAAGTAGAACATACTGAATTATTACCGTTGACTGAAAAGTGGGTAATCACCATATCAACTCAATACGGATGTTCGATGGGTTGTAAATTCTGTGATGTACCTAAAGTTGGAAAAGGAATAAATGCTACATATAATGATTTGAAAAATCAAATAGTTGCAGGATTGAGTTTACATCCAGAAATTACATCTACAAAAAGATTAAACGTTCATTATGCCAGAATGGGAGAGCCTACTTGGAACTACAATATAATAGATTTTACAAAAAATATGAGAAAAGAATTATATTCATACATAGGTAGGTCACTTATTCATCCAGTAGTTTCAACAATGATGCCTAAAAATAATGTTAAACTTAATAATTTTATTAATGATTGGCTAGAGATTAAGAATTATGACTTTAGGGGAGATGCAGGATTACAATTATCAATAAACTCTACAAACGAAAACGAAAGAAACGAAATGTTTAATGGAAATGCTCTAAGTCTTAAAAGTATATCAGCAATGGCTAAGTATTGGGATACACCAAAAGGAAGAAAGTATACTCTTAATTTTGCAGTAGCAGATTATGAAATTAATGCAGAAAAACTTAGAGATTTATTTAATCCAGATAAATTTATTGTTAAGCTTACACCTATGCACAAAACAAGTACAGCAGTTAAAAACGGAATTGAAACAAAGGGAGACTATACTACATATTATCCATATCGAGACATAGAAGAAAAGTTAAAGAAGGTTGGTTTTGATGTATTAGTATTTATTGCTTCTGAATATGAAGATTTAGGAAGAATAACTTGTGGTAATGCAATTTTAAGTGGTACATTACCTGAATGTCCTTATGAAGAAATTAAATAAGAGGGATGATTGTATGGAATTGTTGTTTAAATTAGATAAATATTTTGAATTCTATAATAAACCATATATTATCTGGAGAGACGAATATGGATATTATCATTTAAGTTCAGACATATACAAATGCGATAGTAATACGATGGAATGGTTAATAAAAAGCGCATGTCATGATTTAAAAATTGAATAAAAAGTGTATTTAATTTAAAAAAAAAGAGAGGTTAATATAAAAATGAAAGAAACAGCTACGATGGAGGAAATAAAAACGTGTAAGTGCTGTTATAATTGTAAACATTGGAACAAAGATTATACATTGATGTATGATTATCTTTATAATTCATGCAAAGAAAATGATAAAGAAGAACTCATTATGAGTCCTGCTGGTTGGTGTTGTACTAATTTTACTAATAAAACAATGAAGGAATTATTACCTAATGTTTTTGGTTATGGAAGTTAATATAAAATGACGGTTTAATTCAATATGCTTGACAAAATATAAATATAATATATAATATAATTGTGAGGTAATACATATGGCTTTAGGTAAAGAACAAATACAGGCTATGAGAAAGTTTGCATTAAATAGCTCTTATCCAGATAAAAAAATACAATTGGATTTAATTGATATTATTGAAATTCAACAAAAAGAAAACGAAAGACTAAAATATGTACTTGGAGCAGCTTGTAAATTGCTTGGTTTGTATTGTGATTGTCCGATTGATTATATTGGGGATGCTGATGAAATTATAGAATGTAATAAAAATTGTAATACATCTATAAAATCGTCTGATTGTTATGCAATATATTTTAGTAAGAAATTTGGATTGAGATAGTATACTTGACAAAATATTATAATATAAAATTATAATAAATATAGGAGAATAATTATATGAATAATCTTGAGAAGTTAGGACTTGCCACTTTAATAGGTGGACTTATAGGAGTATTAGTATTTTCGCCAGTCATAACCTTTGTATTTGCTTATTTAGGTGGTTTGCTATTAAAATGGATAGTTGGTAGTATTGTTTGTGATGGACTTAATATAATTTTCAACACTAATAAATTTACCCCTGATTTAATTCCTGTGGTGTGTGCTACATTGGCTACAATCGGTAGATACTTTAAGTCAGTTCAAACAAATAATAACAAATAATACATATTTTCAATGAAAGGTTTGTTTTATCGAAACTTAAAAATATAAATACAATAAAAAATAAACAAAATCATTATTATGAAAAGGAGAATATATATGAGTCATTTTACAGTTGCAGTTTTTACAAAAGAAGGTCAGACAGTTGAAGAATTGCTTGCTCCATATCAAGAAAATAATATGGGCGATTGTCCAAGAGAATATCTTGAATTTCATTCTGTTGAAGATGAATACAGAAACAAGTATGAAAATGACGGTGTAGAAATGGTAAAAATGCCCGATGGGAGATTGCTTTATACTTGGGATGAAGAATTTAGAGTAAAAGGTCAAATTGGATCTGGCTCAGGAACACACCAAGTTCCAGATGAATACGAAAAGGTATTTGTAAGACATAAAGAAAGATATTCAGATTTTGATGCTTTCATGAAAGAATGGGCTGGATATGAAGGTAAAGACCCTGAAACTGGAAAGTATGGATATTGGGAAAATCCTAATGCTAAATGGGACTGGTATCAAATAGGTGGTAGATGGCAAGGTTTGTTGCTTGTCAAAGATACTGCTAAGGCAGATGTTGGTGAAGTTAGTTTAACAGTAGGCGAAGGACACGAAGATGAAACTCCTGCACCAAAGGGTTATAAATGGGTGGATTCCGCAAAAATTAAAGATATTGCTTGGGATAAAATGTGTGAAATAGCCTATGAAGAACGTATAAAATCATGGGAAGAAGCTATACAGGAAGGAAATGAATTTATTAGTGAATATGTTTATGGTGTAAAACCTGAGATGACTAAAGAAGAATATTTAAACAAAGTGGTTGCTTTTAGTACATTTGCTGTAATTACACCTGACGGTAAGTGGTATGAAAAAGGTCAAATGGGTTGGTGGGCTGTTGTATCAAATGAAGAAGAAAATTGGGATGAAAAGTATAAAGAGAGATTTATTGATACTGCTAATCCAGATTGGATATTAACTATTGTAGACTGTCATATTTAGAATTTGAAAAAATATTAACTAATCTAAAGTTTCATACTTTATATAATTATATTATAGATGATTATAGCGTGATAATTAATAGTGATAATCCTATTTTAAAAAATAATAATATAATATAAGGAGTGATGTTGTGCACGAATATGATAAAATGTTACAATGGGTACGAGATGGCTGTGGAAATAGAACAATTTCAATTGAAATAGGAAGGTCGGGTGATGATACATATTTGAGTAAATGGGCTTATGATTTTGATTTAGGGATAGGACAATATTTTAATAGTATTGATGAGGTTGACTTAGAAAAAATTAAGGAAGTAAAAGAACAAAAAGAATACATAAGACTTAAACGAAAATATGAGAAAGGAGAATGATTTGTACATATGTCTGAAGAAAAATTGAGCGTTAAAAAAAGGATAGTAAAAATATCAAATCTTCTTCGTGTTAAAAAAGAAGGAGAAAATAAATTTGCAAATTATACATATTTCCAACCAGATGCTATATTGGCTAATCTTAATCCTTTGTTAGAAGAATATGATTTATTTACAAAGTTTGAACTAAAAGTTCACCCAACAAAAGCAAATTATTACTTAGGAGAATTGACAATAGAAGATGTAGACACCGAAGATGACAAACAAATATATGAGTTTGATATAGAAAAAGCCGAAGTAAAGGGTGCTAATGCCGCCCAAAACAGCGGTGCTACTCTTACATATGGCAAAAGATATTCTCTTATGAATGCATTTAATATAGCTGATAATGATGATGATTTTGATTCAAACAAAATGACTGAATTACAAAAGAAGTCGTCAAATGCTAATAATAATGCAAATATAAAGAAATCTACTAAAGACAGAGTAAATGATATGGTAAATGTATTCAAAAAAGAATTTGATGTGTCAAAAGAACAAATAGAAAAATTCATCGGTAAAAAGGTAGATAGTATTAATGATGCTGAATTGAGTAAGTTGAGTGTTGTATATAGTAATATAAAAGCAGGCAAAAACAAAAAGGAAGAATATTTTAAATAAGAAAAATGTAAAAATAAAAAGGAGAAATATTTATGAAGGCAACATTAATGCAATTTAAAAATTGTTTAGGTGTGAAGGATGTTGAATTACATCCTGGGAAAATTGTAATAATAGAAGGTAAAGAAGGGATAGGAAAAACATCAATACTTGAAGCAATACAAAAGACTTTTACAAATAAATCAGAAAGACCAGTTTTTGTACACACAGAAGGAAATAAAGCAGAATCTTATATTGTGTTGGATGATGGTACAGAAATTCATAAAATATTCAATAAAGAAGGCAAGCCAACTACAACAGATGTTAAGTTAAATGGCATGAGACCCGCTGGGGCAGAAACTTTCTTGAAGTCACTTATTTCGGAAAATCAACTTAATCCTATATCATTAATTCAAATGAATGACAAAGAATTAAATGAATATATTTTAAAATTGATACCAGTTAAAATTTCACAAGAAGATATAAAAGAATGGTTTGGATATGAAATGCCTAATATTGATACAAATAAACATGGATTGCAAGTATGCAAAGAAATTGAAAAGATTATATATGACAATAGAACCGAAATAAATAGAGAAATAAAAATACTTGAAAGTGAAGTTAATACATTAAAAGAAAAAATACCAGACAATTATAATCCTGAAAAATGGAGAAATTTACATATTTCAGAAATATATGAAAAAGTAAGGAAGGCTCATGATGTAAATAACAATAGAGAAAAGGCTCAGAATTATATAGAAACTTCAGAACAAAAGAAACAAACACTTATAGCAAAATGTAATAGTGAAGTAGAAATTTTTGAGGAAAAAATAAAACAAATCCAAAAACAAATTGAAGAAACAAAAAATAAATATAATGAACAAATTAAGGAAATTGAAGAAAATAAAATTAAAGCAGAAGAATGGCTGAAAAATAATCCCCCAATAAACATTATACCTCTTGAAAATGAAATGCAAGAAGCAGAAAAAATGAAGCAAATTGTTGGACTTGCAGATTCGTTAAAAGAGAAAAAGGAAGTTTTAAAACAAAAAGAAGATGAGTCGAAAAAATTAACGGAAAAACTTGAATTTGCTCGGAATCTTCCAACAAATCTTCTAAAAAATGTAGAAATGCCATTAGAAGGACTTACGATTGATGAGGCAGGAAATGTTCTTATAAACAACAGACCAATTAAAAATTTATCGAGTGGAGAGAGAATTAAAATTGCAGTAAAACTTGCAATGGCTTCCGCAGGAAAATTAAAACTAATATTAATAGATGGCTTTGAAAAATTATCACCACAAGCGCAAAAAGAATTTATAGAAGAAGCACAAAAAACAGATTTTCAGTTTATATTGACAAGAGTAAGTGATGGTGAAATGAAAATTATAAATGAATTATAGGAGGATTATTTATATATGTTTCTAACCGCTGAAAATTATTATTCTCTAGAGGCAGACAAATACTACTTGAGTGTGAGTCAATACAAAAGTTTCTGCGAATGTGAAGCAAGAACAATGGCAATATTAAATGGCTATAAACCACCTACATCCGATGCTATGCTTATTGGTTCTTATGTAGATGCATGGTGTGAAGGTACGCTGGATAAATTCAAAGAAGAACATCCTGAAATCTACAATAGCAGAAGCAAAGAAAAAGTATTGCTTGCAAAATTTAGCATAGCTGACGAATGTATAAAAGCAATACAAGATGATATAAACCTTAGTACATATCTTACAGGACAAAAACAAGTTATTTTTACTGCTGATTTGTTCGGCGTACCTTGGAAAATTAAAATGGACAATTATAATCCAGAAGCAGGTTTTTTCTCTGATTTAAAAGTAATGGCTCACTTATATGATAAGTTTTGGAATAAAGAATTGCAAGTATATGAAAGTTTTATTGAACATTATAAATATAATTTTCAAATGTGTATATATGCCATGATAGAAAAACTTGCTACTAGTAGAGAAGATTTTTTAGAACCATATTTAGTCGTAGTAACGAAACAACAGCCATGTGATAAAGCTATATACAATGGATTTTTAAGTGATATGCAGGCTGTAATGTGGCACATAGAAGAACATTTACCAAGAATTATAGCACTGAAGGAAGGCAAGGTAGAGCCTATACCATGTGGTAAATGTGAATATTGTAGAAGTGTAAAAACCGCAGAAATAATGGATTATCACTATTTATTGGGGTAGGGACAATATGTATCCCTTTGAGATAAAACAATATAAAAAGGCTGATGATGGAGTCTATCTGAAAATATTTGTTAAAGATACAAAAATTTTAGATGAAATAATGAAATATAAAACTAAAGCAGGAGCTATCAAATTAGATGATAATAGAAGGATTAGTGCTAAACAACAAAAACGAATATATCTCACTATAAAAGATATTGCTAATCATTTAGGTTATTTTGAGAAAGAAGCAGAGCAATTGCTTATAGACAATTTCAACATCAGCCATAATGAAAATTTAACCTGTATTCCAGAATGTTCTATGGATTTAGCAAGAAAATTCCTTGCTTATCTGTTAGAGTTCTGTTTATCTATAGATATTCCATTAAGTGATTACGCGGTTAATAGAATAGACAATTTAGAAAGTTATATTTCATTATGTTTGTTGTATCACAAATGCGCGATATGTGGTAATAATGCCGACATTCACCATGCGCTTGATGATAAAGTTCAAATGGGAAACAATAGAAAGAAAATTAATCATGTTGGTAGAAAAGTTATACCATTATGCCGTATTCACCATAATGAGCTTCATAGTATGAGTGAAAATGATTTTTACAAAAAATACTCTATTAAACCTATTCCATTAACCGAAGAAATGGTTAAAATATTAAAAATGTAAAAATAAAATTGGAGGTATTTTATGTTTAGGATTGAAAATGCATATGCCACTGTTTGGAGCGTAGAAGACAAAGGCAATTATGTAAAAGGTAGGATTTCTACAAGTGAAAAGAACAAGGAAGGCAAATATGTTAATTCAAATTGGTTTGTTACATTTGTAGGCAAGGCAAAAGAGCCAGCATTAGCATTGTCGACAAAAGATAGGATTAAAATTACAAGTGGTAAGATTAGTAATACAACCACAGGAGAAGGGAAAGATAAAAAGTCATTTGTAAATGTTGTTATATTTGACTTTGAGAATTTGAGTAATTCACAGAATAATTTCCAACCAAACGAATCAATGGATGATTTGCCATTTTAATATGGGGGAGGAAATCTCCTTCCCTATATTATCAAAATATAATGAATGGGGTGGTTAATATTATCTTAAAAGAAAAGATATTAGAAGCGAAACAAATACTTGGAGAAAAAGCAGCATATATTATTGCAGAAGATTTACATATAGATAAATGGGATAGTAAATCATTAAAAGGATGTTGCCCATTTCATAAGGAAGATACGCCCTCGTTTATATGGAATAAAAAAGACAATCATTTCAAATGTTTTGGTTGTGGCATAAATTATGGGATTTTAGACCATTACCAGCGTCAAGGTTTATCATTTAAAGAAGCAGTACAAAAATTATTTAATGAAACTAATACTATTGTAGATGACTTTGAATTTATTAATAAGAGTAATATAAAAGATAGTAATTATTTTGCGAATTATATTTATCCCAAAGAAGAAACAAACACAGACAGAACTAAGGTAGAAGAATATTTAGCAAAAAGACATATAAGTAAAGAAACACTTGATTTTGTAGGTATTAAACAAGATGTATATGGTAATATAGTATTTGAACATAGAGATGTAGATGGAAAATTGCTTTGTGTTAAATATAGACCATCAAGACCAGTAAGAAAAGGCGAAGATAAAATGTGGTGGCAGAAAAAAGCAAGTACATGTCCCATTTTATATGGCGTTAATCAAATAGATATTACTAAACCATTATTAATAGTAGAAGGTCATATAGATAGATTATCCTGTATTGAAGCAGGTTTTACCAATGTAGTGTCAATACCACATGGTGCAGAAAATTTAAGTTGGATAGAGTTTAATTGGGAGTGGCTTGACAATTTTGATACTATTATACTTTGGGCTGATAACGATGAACCAGGCAGAAAAATGATAAAAGAAGCAGTGGTTAGAATTGGTGAGCATAGATGTAAGATTGTTGAGCCTGATATTATTGTAGAAAATAAAGTAAAAGAATTTTGGAAACAGTATAATAAAAATATAAACAAAACAGATGCAAACAATGTTTTAGTGGCTTGTGGAAAACAAGAAGTATTAAATCTTATAAATAATGCTAAAGAAGTACCTATACCTGATGTAGCAAAATTAATGGAATGTGAAGAATTTGATATTAATAAAGCAGAAGTTTTACCAACAGGGACAAAAGAATTAGATTCATACATATATGGTTATATAGAAGGCACATTAAACATTTGGACAGGAAGAACTGGAGGTGGAAAAAGTACATATATAATACAATCGTGTTTAAATGAAGCTATAGATAAAGGCTATCCGACATTTGTTTATTCTGGAGAATTAACAAAATCACAATTAAAAAATTGGGTAATACTACAATTAGCAGGAAGAAATCATATTATAGAATGGGATAATGGAGATAATAAGCCTAAAACATATACAGTAACAAATGAAGCAAAAAAAGAAATAGAAGAAAAATATATGGATTTAATTTACATATATGATTCATATTTGGTTGCAACACCTGAAAAAGTAATATCAAGAATGGAATATATGAGAAAAAAATATGGAGTTAAAAATTTTATAATAGATAATCTTATGTGTTTTGAATTAGATATAAACAAACATGGCAATGAATTAAATGCTCAAAAAAATTTAATTATAGAATTTTTAAAGTTTGCAGTAAGATATAATTCCATTGTACATTTAGTTGCACATCCACGAAAGCCTAATGGTCAAATAGCAATAGATGAATATGATATTTTAGGTAGTAGCAATATCCCTAATTTGGCACATAGAATTTTTGCTTTAAAACGTGTTACAAAAGAAGAGCAAGAAAAAAGGGGTATCTCGTATGATGCATATGTTAGTATTTTAAAAGATAGAGTTTTAGGTGTAACTAAAAAAGAAGTTGGATTAAGATATGATATACCAAGTAGGAGAATGTATGGCGATAAAGACAATAGAGACAAAAAATATAGTTGGGACACAGGAAAAATAAAATATAAGAATATAAAATTTGGTGAAAAAGGAACATTAGTTCAAAACATGTCTTTACAAGAAAGGGAAGTATTCGGATGATACACACACATGTACATACCAAATATAGTTTAAGAGATAGTATTATAGATTATGATGATTTGATTAACAGGTTAAAATCTATTAATCAAAATGCAATTGCCATTACAGATCATGGCAATATACATGCTTCAGTATCAATTTATAAAAGACTAAAAAAAGAAAATATAAAATATATACATGGTTGTGAAATGTATATTTGTGATGATACTAATATAAAAGACCAAAATAATAAATATTATCATTTAGTTGTACTATGTAAAAATGAAATAGGGAGAATTAATTTAAACAAATTAATATCAATATCTAACCTGTCCGAAAACTTTTATAGTAAGCCAAGAATAGATTTTGAGAAGTTAAAACAACACAAGGATGGATTATTGGTTTTAAGTGCTTGTTTAGCAGGGGAAATAAGCAAGCTTCTCTTGATTGACGACTATGAAAAAGCAAAGGAAATAGCATTAAAATATAAAAATGAATTTGGTAATGATTATTATTTAGAAATACAAGCAAGAAATGATAATAAACAAATAGAAATTAATAAAAAAATTATTGCATTAGCAAAAGAATTAGATATATCAATTGTTGTAACTACTGATGCTCATTTTGTTACAAAAGAAGATAAAAAATATCATGATGTTTATTCTTTTAATAGTTCATATAAAGAAGAAGGAGAAGGATATATTGATTGTTATATTCAAAGCGAAGAAGAAATACGAAATAATTTGGCATATTTAGATGCTGAAATTATAAGTCAAGCAATTAATAATACTCATGAAATAGCAAATAAATGTAATGTTGAATTACCATTGTCTGCACCAATTATTCCACATATAGATATACCAAGCCAATATAGCAATGAAAAAGAATGGGTAATAGATATTTGTCAAAAAGGTTTTGAAGAAAGGGGAATCAATAAATTACCAGAAAAAGAACGTAAAGTATATTATGATAGATACCAATATGAACTTAACGCAGTAGAAGAAATGGGGTTTTTAGGATATTATCTTTTGGTATATACTTACGCAAATAAGGTTAAACGTAGAGGTATAG
>Ga0134091_1003010_pt1 | contig 10671 bp, 9 predicted proteins | sample 2_5taG_FD_94451 | JGI IMG/M metagenome (GOLD analysis project Ga0134091, IMG submission 94451) | Switchgrass degrading microbial communities from high solid loading bioreactors in New Hampshire, USA - 2_5_20_6_A2 metaG | ecosystem: Engineered > Bioreactor > Semi-continuous > Anaerobic > Digestate...
AGAAATTAACATTCATCGGATGCATCATGCTGTTTAACCCAAAAGAAGATGCTGACCAGTAAGCTTAGCCCTTAAGACGTAATGCCGTCCCGAAAGTTTAGCCCAAAAGCCGTCATGCCGCCCCAAGAGCTAAATCCAAAAGCCGTAATGCTGACATGCAGAGTGGCCCAAAAGCCGAATTAGTTGCTAGTTTAGCCAAGTGTTTGTACATATTTGGGTTTTTTCTTTAGGTAATGATGAGCTTTAATGAATCTGAGGGTTCCTGTTTGTCCCCGCATTACCACTGTATGAGTTGTGGCGCGATCTGCATAAAACCGCACACCCTGCAGCATATCCCCGTCAGTAATACCGGTTGCGGCAAAAATCACATCATCGGTACGGACCATGTCGTCCAGGGTTAAAATTTTATTAATATCACCAATTCCTAATTTTTTGGCTCGCTCTATTTCCTCTTCATTTCCGGGAACTAAACGACCTTGCATATCACCATCCATACAGCGTAAAGCAGCGGCCGCCAGTACACCTTCCGGAGCACCGCCGATTCCCATAACCATATCCACTCCAGAATTGGGGATAGCGGTAGCTACCGCCGGAGAAACATCACCGTCTGTAATGAGCCTAATCCTGGCCCCTACTTTTCTTACCGCCTGAATGAGTTTTTCATGACGTGGTCGGTCTAAAATTACAACTGTTATGTCCTGGACACTTTTACCTAAAGCTTTAGCCACATTGATTACATTTTCTTCCGGTGAAGCCTCAAGGCTTATTGCACCTTTGGCACCGGGTCCTACGGCTATCTTTTCCATATACATATCCGGGGCGTGTAATAGACAATTTTCTTCAGCTACGGCTAAAACAGCAATAGAACCGTTCATACCTTTAGCTACTAAGTTAGTACCTTCCAGAGGATCAACGGCAATATCAACCTTAGGACCTTTACCGCTACCTACTTTTTCTCCGATATATAACATAGGGGCTTCGTCCATTTCCCCTTCACCAATAACTACGGTTCCTTGGATATGAATAGTATCAAACATAGACCGCATGGCACGTACTGCTGCATCATCAGCGGCTATTTTATCACCTTTACCCATCCACCGGGCAGAGTTTAAAGCAGCAGCCTCCGTTACTCTGGCAAACTCTAGAGCCAGTTCTCTATCCATAAGATTTACCTCCTATTTAATTTTTGTCTTCTCCCAATCATTTAAAAATATCTGTACTCCTAAATCCGTTTGGGGATGTTTTGCCATTTGCTCAATTACTTTATAAGGTACTGTGGCTATATGGGCACCTAATTTAGCCACCTGGGTGACATGGAAAGGATGTCTGATACTTGCGGCAATAATTTGAGTGGAGTAATTATAATTTTTAAAAACTTCAGCGATTTCCGCAACCAAATTTATCCCGTTATGACCTACATCATCTAAGCGGCCCAGAAAAGGACTGACATATGTAGCACCGGCGTTAGCGGCTAAAATCGCTTGATTTAAAGAAAAAATAAGGGTGGCATTAGTTTTTATGCCTAACCTGTTTAAAACCTTGATAGCCTTTAAACCTTCCAGGAGTAATGGTATTTTGATGACTATATTATTATTTATTTTTGCCAATTTCTGGGCTTCCGAAACCATCTCTTCTTTGGTTAATCCGATTACCTCAGCACTTATGGGACCGTCGACAATTTCAGAAATTTCCTTTATTACCTGATAAAAATCCCGGCCCTCTTTAGCAATCAAGGTAGGATTAGTGGTAACACCGGAAATAACTCCTAACTCATTGGCCTTACGAATCTCTTCCACATTTGCGGTATCAATAAATAACCGCATGGAAACACCTCCGGAATTAGTGACTAGTGACTAGTGACTGGTGACTAGTTAATAAGAAATAGTGGCTAGTATTTTAGTGACTAGTGACTGGTGACTAGTTAATAAGAAATAGTGGCTAGTTTTTTAGTGGCTAGTGGCTAGTATTGCGACCTTCGGTCGCAAGGTTAAGGTTGAGGTTAAGGTTAAGGGATGTCATTACATTATAAAAAAACATCAGATAATGTTCATGCATTAGATGCATCCGAGAAATTAACATTCATCGGATGCATCATGCTGTATAACCCAAAAGAAGATGCTGACCCGTAAGCCTAGCCCTTAAGCCGTAATGCCGCCCCAAGGGCTAAACCCCAGAGCCGTAATGCTGACATACAGATTAGCCCGTAAGCCGTAATGCCGACCCCAGAGCTTAACCCGAAAGCTTTTAAGCTTTTCCGCTACTGCCAAAGAGGCGGATTTTCTCTCTGACAATTTCCGTCATCCGCTCACGAGCAGGGCCTAATACTTTACGTGGGTCAATTTCATCAGGTTTTTGGGCTAAAGCATCTTTAACACCCTGCATAAAGGCTTGGCGGATATTGGTATCAATATTAATTTTGCGTACACCTAATTCAATGGCCCGCCGAATATCTTCATCAGGTACACCGGAGGAACCGTGTAAAACTATAGGTATTTGCACCAGTTCTCTGATTTTCTTTAGTCGCTCAAAATCAAGTTCAGGCTTACCTTTATAAGGTCCATGAGCAGTACCGATAGCAACAGCCAATGAGCCAACACCAGTTTCCTCCACAAAGATTTTCGCTTCTTGAGGATCAGTTAACATGGCCTCCCGCTCGGAAACGGTAATATCATCTTCTGTACCACCGATTTTCCCCAGCTCAGCTTCCACGGAAATACCTAAAGGTGAAGCAATTTCCACCACTTTTTTAGTCAAGGCTATATTCTCTTTTAATGGCAATTTTGAACCATCAATCATGACAGAAGAGAAACCATATCTTATACATTTGATTACCTGTTGAAAATCGGTCCCATGGTCAAGGTGTAAAGCTACCGGTACAGAAACGGATTCTGCCGCCACTTCCACCAATTTAACTATGTAGTTTAAGCCCGCATATTTTATTGCCCCTTGGCTGGCTTGAATAATTACAGGGGATTTTTCTGCTTCCGCCGCTGCAACAATCGCTTGTACAATCTCCATATTATTACAGTTAAAAGCCCCTACTGCATACCCTTGTTCTTCTGCTTTGGCCAGTAAATAATCAACACTTACTAAAGCCATGTCTTTCCCTCCAATTCTTTTTTTAATTTTTGTATTTTGCTAATTTTTTCCTTAATGTCAAATTGAGGGCAGATATAAAGTTCTGCCCTTAAAGATATGCCCTTTATTTTGCAGGTATTTTTATTATTATTTGTTTTTAATTAAATTTTATTTTTTAAAGAGATTTTCCTTTTTTTCTTATTCATATAATCAATATATTTATATGTATTTTCCGTAAGAATAATTTCTTTCAGTTGCTGAACCGTCTCTAAATCTTTGAATGTTTCCGCAAAAACAACCCCTACTGCACCACAATCTCTACAAAGAAGCTCTAAGCGATCGGGATAAACCTCAACTTCTAAATTATAATTGCCACAACTACAGAATAATTTGCCCTTTTCGGCAATTTTATGAAGTATTTCCAATACTTTATACATTATCTCCGCGTTATTAAAGTATTCACCATAACCTAATTCTTCAACCATTTCCTGTACTGATTTGTCCATATTGTTAATACTTTTTAAGACCTTATCCCTAGGACCAATAAAACCTATTTCTACACCTGTTTCCTGACAAAAGACAGTAGCCACTTGTTCAGACCATAATTCCCGTGCTGAATAAGAGTAATTATGATACTCTTCACACATATGACAGGCAATTTTTAGTGAATAAATTTTGTCTTTCTGATGTTGAAATACAAGGAGATTAGTACCACATTCACAAGTAATTTCAACTTTTTGTCTGCCACTTAAATTAAACCGAGAGATGGCATGAAAATTTACCTTCCCACAAGTAGGGCAATAAACTGCGGTAGTAGTGTATGTAATAATCAGCATATGTGGTAACCTCCTTTCAACAAAATAATTCTCCACCTGAAACGAAATTCCTGCTTCTTTTATGTACCAGGTTTTTCTTTTAAAATATTATCTATTAAACTAACCAATTCAAGTAAATCGAAAGGTTTAGAAATTACTCCTGAAATTCTTACACTATCCTGGATCATTTCCATATTATTATAAGCAGTCATTAGTACTATCCTAGGATTTAAATTTAATTTATAAATAGCAGAAATAGTATCTAAACCGCTCATGTCCGGCATTTTCAAATCCACTAAAATTAAATCTGGCTGCCAATTTTCGGCTATCTTAATAGCCTCTTGCCCGTTAACCGCTTCCTTTAGGTCATACTTTTTTAAGGCTAACTTGAGCAAAGCCCTTACTCCATGCTGATCGTCAACAATAAGGATTTTCTTCTTCGGCAAAGATACCCCTCCCCTACAACCCGTCATAGTCATAGAAATTCTCTGCTATAGAAAAAAAACCTTTATTTTGCAGCCAGTGTAACTTGTTCATATTTTTCTTGAATACTGCGAACTTTCAACGGCTTACCTCCCTTAAGAAAAACCTTGGGTAAGGATACACTGATGTTTGTTCTACGACCCGGTAACAAGACAGTATCACCTATCTGGACCTGGGGAATATGGGAAACATCTAAAATCGTTAACTGCATACCTACTTTACCCAACACAGGAACTTTTACCCCTTTTATATCCCCGTAAATTTGGACACGCGGATGATTAAAAAATCGTAGTATATTTTTTCCTAATACTTTAAATAAATTAATTATCCCTTTTGGTTTTAGAAGAGGCTCAACGGAAAAACCATGTACATATCCAACCGGTATAATTGCTATTTTAGTATCTTTTTTTAAGATATGGGTTTGTTCATAACCAATAGGATGACCTTTGGGTAGTTCATTGATATAAATGATTTGACTTTTTAAATACCAAGCATTTAGGAGTTCCTCCTGAAAAATGTTTTTTCCTCCTACTTGTTGTCCGTAAAGAAGATTTCCCACCCTAACCATATCCAAATGCATTTGGGGAAACTTACTGAGGGCGGCACTGTTGCAGATATGTTTAATAGGTAGAGAAATACCTTTTTCTTCAAGAAAGCTAACAGCACGGTTAAATTCTTCATATTGTTTTTTTACATATGAAGAATTATCCCACATGGCTGTAGACAAATGAGAATAGGCGCCTTCAATATTTAGAAAGTCGTTTTTTTTCAATATATCAGCGGTTTCAGCTAATTGGTCATATTTGAGACCAGTGCGGCCAAAACCTGTCTCCAGCTTGAGGTGTGCTTTTAAAGGAATGGCTTTTTCAGCCAAAAACTTTAAAAACTCTAAATTATTAATGCTAATGGTTAAGTCGAATTCTTTTAAACAATATGCATCCTCCGGCAAAAAGGGACCAAAAACTAAAATAGGGGTTTTAATTCCCGCACGGCGTAACTTGATACCTTCCTCTAACTCTGTTACACCTAGGTAATCAATTCCTTGGCGTTCCAATTCACCGGCTACTTCTACAGCACCATGTCCATAAGCATCGGCTTTCACTACACCTAAAATTTTGGTTTCTTTTCTAACAAATTTCCTAACCTTTTGGTAATTTGCTGCAATGGCGTCCAAGTCTATTTCTACCCATTTATACATAATAATCACCTCTTGGGTAAACTTTGGAGTCAGATTTTGGCTTTTGGGTGAGGTTTTTAGTCAGACTCTAGCTCATGGGTTGAGACTTTTGGTCAGATTCACCTTTATAGTGACAAAAAATTTTAACCCGAAAGTTTTTTCTTTAATGAAATGAGTCGGCGTATGTTTTTCTGATAAATCGGTTCAACGGTATGCCACAACCAGTAATAAAATGGAGAATAGATTAAATCAAATTCACCTACAAATTCTGTATAAACACCGTTAAACCCTTTTTTAAACCTGTATAAACCATAGAGGGGATTGTCTTCACTAAGGTCACCGGGAACGCCCCGAAAATCATATAAAGTACACCCTTGTTCTTTAGCCCATTGGATCATAGTCCACTGAATCAGGTAGTTGGGCATCACATTCCGGTGTTTGTTACTGGAAGCACCGTAAAGATACCAGGTCTTTTTACCGAAAATTAAAGCCAGGGTACCGGCGATATATTCACCATTGTATTCAGCTAAAAAAAGTTTGCCGTAACCCCGTTCCACGAGATAATCCCACATATCTTCAAAATAACTGTAGGAACGAACTAAAAATTTATCTCTGGCGGTTGTCTCCAGCAGAATTTGATAAAATATCTTCAAATCATCTTTGGGGCAATCAGTCTTTATTTTGACACCTTTTCGTTCAGCCAAGCGTATATTGTATCTTGTTTTGGAATGCATATTTGCCAAAAGTGTTTCACTGTCAGGAGTTATATCTAACCTAAACACATATTTAGGCTGAATGCCTTCAAAACCTTCCCCTGTTTCTGCTGATTTAAATCCTCGGGAAAGCAATAGTTCCCTAAAACTCTTATTCGCGGAGGGAACATCAGGGTCGATTTTCAAAAAAATTGCTTTATGCTGTCCTGCCAGTTTTTTGACTTCTGCTAATAGAAAATCAAACACTTTTTCATCTTCTATATCAAAAACAGGACCACGTGGTGCGTAAAAAATAGATTTTTTGATACCCGGAATTTCCCTTTTCAAAATAGAAATAGCAGCAATAGGCTTATTATCTTCTTCTACTATAAGCCGTAGTGGCTGCCAGCCTGTTTTGGCTTTTAGCTCACCCCATTCATAAGACTGGAGGATATGCCCTTTAGGTACACCGGCAATAAAATTGTTAAAATAATCTCTTTCCTCTGGTTTTATTAACCTGGCCTGCATTTTATCACCTCTTTCTAGTAAAAAGCCCAGGGAATATACCCTAGGACTTTTTATTAATTATGATGATCTTGAAATTCTTGAAATATTAATTACAGCTCCGACAAAATCCCTAAACAAAGGATGTGGTCTATTGGGTCTGGATTTAAATTCCGGGTGGAATTGAGAACCGACAAACCAGGGATGATTTTCTAATTCCACAATTTCCACCAAATCCTTTTCCGCATAAACTCCACTAATTATTAATCCTTTTTCTTCTAGGGCTTGTCTATAATGATTGTTTACTTCAAAACGGTGACGGTGCCGCTCACTGATCACCTTTTCCCCGTAGGCTTTAAAAGCTAGAGTTCCTTCTTTTAAAATACAGGGATATTTTCCTAAGCGCATAGTACCGCCTTTGTTCTCCAGTTCTTTTTGTTCAGGTAAAATATCGATAACCGGATGGGAAGTTCTAGGATTAAACTCTGCACTATGAGCGTCTTTATACTGCAACACATTACGGGCAAATTCCACTACAGCCAATTGCATGCCTAAACAAATACCCAAGAAAGGAATCTTATTTTCCCGGGCATACTTAATGGCCACAATCTTTCCTTCTATGCCCCGGTCACCAAATCCCCCGGGGACTAAAATGCCCTGGACATTTTTCAAGTATTGTTCCACATTTTCCTGAGTTAAATCCTCAGACTGAACCCAGTGGATATTAACTTTAGCTTCATGTGCAATACCGGCATGGATTAAGGCTTCGGCTACACTTAAATAAGCATCTCTCAGTTCTACGTATTTTCCTACCAAGGCTATATCTACTTCTAATTTAGGGTTTTTAATTCTATCTACAATAGCCTTCCATTCCACCAGGTCTGTACCGTTACATTTTAATCCTAAACGGTCAATAACAATGTTGTCCAGACCTTGTTCTTTCAAGACCAAAGGAAGTTCATATATAGTCGAAGCATCAACTGCCTGAATTACTGCCTCTTTATCTATATCACAAAAAAGAGCTATTTTTTCTTCCATTTCTTTTGATAAAGGTTTTTCACTACGGCAGACTATAGCATCAGGTTGAATACCGATACTTCGTAACTCTTTGACACTGTGCTGGGTAGGCTTTGTTTTAGCTTCACCGGCTGCGCTTAAATAAGGTACCAGGGTAACATGAATATACATGCAATTATTTCTTCCTACATCACTCTTAATTTGACGAATAGCTTCCAGAAAAGGTAAAGACTCTATATCCCCTACTGTACCGCCGATTTCAGTTATGATAACATCTGCTTTGGTTTTTTCCGCTAAACCGTATACCCGTTCCTTAATTTCATTGGTAATATGAGGTATTACCTGTACCGTCCTTCCTAAGTACTCACCGCGCCGTTCTTTATTAATGACCGCCCAGTAAATCTTTCCGGTAGTTACGCTACTTAAATAGGTAGTATTTTCATCGGTAAAACGTTCATAATGACCTAAATCTAAATCTGTTTCCGCACCGTCCTCGGTAACAAAAACCTCTCCATGTTGGTAGGGGCTCATGGTACCGGGGTCGATATTTATATATGGGTCAAACTTCTGTAAAGCAACTTTAACTCCTCTGCTTTTCAGCAAACAACCTAAAGATGCTGCAGTTATTCCTTTCCCCAACGAAGAAACGACTCCCCCGGTAATAAATATATATTTGGACAAGACAATTCCCCTCCTGATATTCTTATAATATTATATTGCCCACTGATAACAATTAAAAAACCGCATAATTACTTTTCAATTCTATCTTTACCGTTCACTACTGTCAAGAACAATTAAACGACCTTCGGTCGTAGGGTTAAAGTTGAGGTTGAGATCTGACCAGAAAAAAGACACCTTTATTGGTGTCTTTTTTTTCTATATTTTACATCCTCTCCGGTGCACTTACTCCTAATAAGGTAAGGACATTGCGTAAAGTTATCCGGGTTGCATTAACTAAAATCAGTCTCGCCTTTCTCAGTTCCAAATCATCGGTTAAAACACGACAGCTGTTATAAAAGGTATGGAAAAGGCCGGCTAAATCAGTAGCATACCTAGCCAGATGGTGTGGCTCTAAGGATTTTGCCGCATGTATAATCTCATCAGGCAGGTCAGCGATTTTCCGTAAAAGTTCTAATTCCGAAGGCTCAGTTAATAAGCTCAAATCTGTATCTTGCGTCAGAGGTAGTTTCTCGCCTGTGGCTTTTAAGATACTGCAGATACGAGCATGAGCATATTGAACGTAATAAACGGGGTTTTCTGAGGATTCTTGTTTAGCTAAATCTAAATCAAAATCCAGGTGGCTGTCCGGATTGCGCATTACAAAGAAGTAACGGGCAGCATCTTTACCTACTTCTTCAACTAATTCAGCTAATGTTACATACTTACCGGTGCGCTTAGACATCCTGACTATTTCTCCGCCGCGGAACAAACGTACCAACTGCATCAAAATTACAGTCAGGTTATCGGGATTATAGCCACAGGCCTCCATCGCACCTTTCATCCTGGCTACATGGCCGTGATGGTCTGCACCCCAAATATTTATAACCCAATCAAAACCACGGTCGAATTTATTTTTATGATAGGCAATATCAGCGGCGAAATAGGTAGGGATACCGTTAGAACGAACTACCACTTCATCTTTATCCTCGCCAAAACGGCTGGAACGGAACCATAAGGCTCCTTCCTTTTCATAAATCAAGTCTTTTTCCTGAAGTATTTTTAATACTTCCTCAATGGCCCCACTTTCATGAAGAGAACTTTCTTTAAACCAAACATCATACTCTACCCCAAATTCTTTAAGAGTATTGCGAATTGAGGTAAGTTTTTCCTCTAAAGCAATTTCCGTTAACTTTTTCCTGCGTTCATCCTGGCTTAATTTTAAATACTCATCACCTACATCAGCAATGATGCGTTTTACCGTATCAATAATGTCTTCTCCGTGATAGCCTTCTTCCGGAAAAGGATAATCATAGCCCAGTTCCTGGTAGTATCTGGCTTCCAAGGATTTACCGAAGTTTTCGATCTGGTTTCCGGCATCATTTACATAAAACTCTTTAGTTACTTCATAACCTGCTGCAGAAAGTATGTTACTCAAGGTATCCCCGATGGCTGCTCCCCGGGCGTTTCCCATATGTAATAAACCTGTGGGGTTGGCACTTACAAATTCCACCTGTACTTTAATGCCTTGTCCCACATTACTGGAACCGTATCGAGTATCCTCTTTTTCCACTAAGGGCAAAACCTGATACAACCAAGAATGATTTAAATAAAAATTAATAAATCCCGGGCCGGCTACCTCTATTTTTTCCACCCAGGTATCCTCTTTGGAAAACCGCTCCACAATCAGTTGAGCTATCTGCCGAGGATTCATTTTAGCCTCTTTGGCCATTAACATACTGACATTGGTGGCAAAGTCCCCATGGGCCTTTTCGCGGGGCACCTCAATAACGAAATCGGGGATTTGATTATATTGCAGATTACCTGCCTCTTTATTCGCTTCTAAAGAATCAATAATACGAGATCGAATTTTTTCCTTTAAATTTTCAACAATACTCATTGCTCTAACCTCACAATCAGTAGTGGCTTGTTTTTAGTGGCTGGTGACTAGTAAAGCGACCTTCGGTCGCAAGGATAAGGTTAAGGGATTGCTTCAGACGCTGTCGCTCCTTCGCAATTATCACGTCCTGGAACACACCTCTGTAAATGAAAATACTTTACTTGAGCGACTATACGGAGAACCGGCTAAATAATCTTAGCGAAGCCGAAGTAATAAAAGCTGGCCGTCTGATAGGACGTCAGACGGAGTGCGAATTTGGCTATGGACGGCCAATTGAGCACGTTCAGCTTTTATTCTCTAGCAAGCTAAGATTATTCCGATTCGGAGTCTAGCTTAGCGAAAGTAAAT
>Ga0134091_1003023_pt1 | contig 10632 bp, 6 predicted proteins | sample 2_5taG_FD_94451 | JGI IMG/M metagenome (GOLD analysis project Ga0134091, IMG submission 94451) | Switchgrass degrading microbial communities from high solid loading bioreactors in New Hampshire, USA - 2_5_20_6_A2 metaG | ecosystem: Engineered > Bioreactor > Semi-continuous > Anaerobic > Digestate...
GCGTATGAATACTCATTACCTTCCACGAGCAAACTTTGTCATTCTTCACTGCTCACGAGCAAACTCGCTTGTCATTTTCTCATTTTTTATATATTTTTTTATATTTTTTAAGGTAATAAAACCCGAGAGCAAACTTTGTCACTACAAGGGAAGAAACAGCGAGAAGCCTTGCAACAACTACATTTCATCACGAGCAAACTTTGTAACTACGTGAGCAAACTTATTTGTAACTGGACATTTTTACGAAATACAAAATCTCTCAAACAATTATGTTTGGGGGATTTTTTATGTCTAAAAAAATGATTCATGTCAAAAAAACCGTATTTCATGCAACGGACGGTTATAAAAAGGTTTTTTATGATAGATTGAATGAAAGTAATTCTTCATCGGAGGAGGAACACAAATATGAGCAAAAAAATACTCAGTATGCTTCTAATATTGTGCATGATGTTTACTATGCTTCCTGTTTCAACAATGGCAGAAGAAGCGGATTTTACTGTTGGAACAAGGGGAGAAATAATTGAGTTTGTACCCCTTGATGAAAAAGAAAAAACGGTTACGGTAGGGACATCTATTGAGGATCTGGAACTCCCTGAAACCTTGATGGCTACTGTACGAACAGTTCCAGATACTGTGACCGAAATCGTTTATGGTTCTGAAGAAGAAATTACTGTTGATATTCCAGTGACATGGACTTCAGAGCCAGAATACGACATGGACACCGAGGGTGAGTATGTTTTTACCCCGGTAATCGATGGCTATACGGTCAGCGCAGAGCTGCCAAGGATTACAATAACAGTGGGTGCGGCGACCATGAATCCAGTATTCAGCTTTATGTCCAGCAGCAATGTCGCCCAAATAGGCGAAACAAGCTATTCCGCACTGCAAGAAGCAGTAAATGCGGTTGAAAGTAACCAGACGATTAAGCTATTGGATAACATAACCCTTACGGAACCGGTCATCATTCCAGATGGCAATAGCATAGATTTCACTCTTGACTTAAACGGGAAAACGATAGAGACCGGCAATATAACAGCCATACAGCACAACGGCACCGGTGAACTGACCATCACCGACTCTTCAACGGAGGGTGAACAGGGAAAAATCACCAGCAGTGTTGGCACTTTCTCATCAACAGGCACAGTGAAACTGACAAACCTGGGCACTTTGAATATTACCGGAGGTATGGTGCAAAATACAGCCTCAGCCGGATGTGCAATTAACCCCGGAAGTAACGGTACTGTGAATGTATTGGGAGGTACGGTACAAGCTACTACGGGAAATTGCCGAGCGATAAATGGCGGTGATAGTATTAGTGGTACGGTGACGGTAAATGTATCAGGGGGAATAGTGGAAAACACCAGTAACGATGGTTGTGCGATTTATGTTGGAACCTCCAAAACTACCATCAGCGGCAGTGCATTAGTCACCAGTTCTAATTCTGAATCCAACAGCGCTACGGTTTTTCTCTCACCTGACAGCACACTTGATATCAAAGGCGGTACAGTGCAAAATACAAAGGCTAATGGTGTAACGATCCGTAGCAACAGCCAGAAAAGAACCGCTATAAATATTACCGACGGCACAGTAAGAGCTGCTAATGGTAAAGCGATTCACAATGAATACGATGGCAAAATAATTATCAGCGGCAATGCGTTGGTTACCAGCGCAATAAGTGATTCGTACAGCGGTACTATTTATTTAAAATCCGGAAGTGAAGAGGATACCGTCATTGAAATCACCGGTGGCATAGTGGAAAACACTGATACATCAACCAGCGGCAGAGCAATTTACAATAATGCCAGCGGCGATATTAAAATATCAAACGGCATTGTAGACAGTGCAGGCGGTACTGGCATTTTTGTAGGCAATGGCAAAATTGTGATTTCAAGCGGCACGCCTATCATCAAAGGCGGCGGCATGGCGATGAACAAAGCACCAGATTTAAGCGGCTATACTAACGTAAGAATATTTGGAAGCACAACTAGTACCATTGATACAAACGCTGTTGAGATCACCAAAGAGGACATTGACACGGATGCAGAGGTTAAAACATACAAATATCTAAAGTTTGAGCCTGTTTCTCTTTCTTCAGCTTGTGATATAACAGAGGTAATAACACCGGTAGAAGCAAATATACACGGAACAGACATAACAGCTACTGTCAGCAATGAAACAACCAGCATAAATGTAGATGTAACAGTAAGTACACATGCTACATGGAAGTTATATAGTGACTTAGCATGTGAAAATGAAATAGCAAGCAAGACGATGAATCTGAATGTAGGAGAAAACAAAGCATATATAGAAGTTACAGCGCAGGATGGAACCACAAAGAAGTATACCATAACTATAACAAGACAAGGACGCTCTTATAGTATATATGTTGCCGGCGTACAGGTGACCGATGACAATAAGGACGACATTACCGCACCAGGAATTACCGCGGGAAAAGTTACCTATGACTCCGACACTAATACTCTTACTCTGACCGATGCGAACATTACCTATGCTGGTGGAAATGCCATTAAAACCTTCTTGAAGGATCTAATCGTTGATTTCTATGGTGATAATACTGTCACAAGCACTTCCTCCAGCGATGATAACGCTTTCTGCACCGAAAGTGGAGGCAGTTTCACCTTTAAGGGCGAGGGCTCATTGGACGCCCGTGGTAAATACAGCGGTATCTATGCGTTCGATGATCTTATCATTGAGGGCGGCACGATAAAAGCTTCTGGACAAAAGGTGGGCATTTCCACCAACTGGGGGTCGATAACAATCTCCGGCGGTAATGTGACCGCCGAGGCCACAACAGCAGGCGATAGAACATGCGAGGGCTACGGTATTGCTGAGGATCACTATAGAACACTAAATCTGACTATGAGCGGTGATGCTGTAGTGACCGCAATTGGTATAAGGGGAGCTATAGGTTCTAATAATCTAACCACCAGCAATACAACCCATAACGTGAAGGCGGGAGATAGCGAGTCTGATGCTGAGGTAGTCACCTCACCCGATGAAACAACTTGGGCAAAGCCATATGTCAAGCTAATCCCCGGCTCTACCATCTCCGGCAAAATAACCGACAACGAAGGCAGTCCTATTGAGGGCGCAACCGTTCAAATTCAGAAAGACGGTGCTGACTTCGGAGCACCTGCTACTACAGATGCAGACGGCAAATACACTACACAGGCCGTCCCTAACGGAGAATATACCATCAAGATCAGCAAGAGCGGCTATTTAGACGCAGTTATAGAGAACATAGATGTATCTGGCAGCCCAGTAGTTGATAAAGATAAAGAACTGATTGAGATTCCGAAACAAACAGTAACAATAACAGAAGAAGCTCAAAGCTATACCTATGATGAAACAGGAAAGGCCTTTGAGATTAAAGGAACATCACTTACAGGCTTTACAGTAGAATATTATGTAAATGATGCATATACAACTACTGCACCAAAAAATGCAGGCAAATACAAGGTAAAGGTAACAAGGCCAGAGGATGCAATTTATGAAGCATACAGCAAGGAGATAGCTGATGGACTTGAAATTAAAAAGTTGCCAGTAGTTATCACATGGAGTGGAACAGAAGATTTAGTTTACACAGGAAACCCTGTAACAATTTCAGCAGATGTAACAAATACAGTAGAGGGTGATACAGTAAATGTAACACTTTCAGGAGACATAGCCGAAACAAATGCTGGCACATACAGGGCAGAAGTTGCAGGAGTTGACAATGCCAACTACACAATTGAAGGTGGAACAAATTTAACAAAGGCATGGTCAATAGCAAAAGCAGAAAATGAATGGGTAACACCGCTTTCAATTGAAGGCTGGAAATACGGTGGAACTGCAAAGACATCAATAGCTGCTGCAAAATTTGGAACAGTAGAATTCACATATTCAGATAGTGAAGATGGTATATATACTGAAACTGTACCAACAAATGCAGGAACATATTATGTGAAGGCAACAGTACCAGGAACAGAAAACTATGATGAAATCACAACAAAAGTATCCTTTGTTATTTCTAAAGCAACAGTCAGCAATGGAAGTTCCTCAGATGACGACAGAAGCTCCGATAGAGACAGTAGCTCTGCAGATAGCAGCATCCCTGTCATCGTCACTTCACCTTCACCGGACAAGCCTGATTCATCAACGCAGGGAAAAATCAAGATAGACGCCAAGGTAGACGAAAACGGAAATGCTACTGTGTATATCACCAACCTATATGTGACAGAGATCTTTGACAAGGCAATGAAGAATGCAAAGAAAAAGGGCAACGAGAAAAATGGCATCACAATGGTACTACATGTGGTAACCGGCAGCAAGTCTGTTTCAAATGTAACTGTCAATCTGCCAAAGATAGTGCAGGACACTATTATTGCCAAGAGAATAGTAAGTACCGTTGTGGTGGTGGATAATCCTAATATTCAAATCGATATGGATTTGGAAGCGGTAGAAGAGATTAACAGCCAAGCAAATTCGGATGTAAATGTTACAGCTGCTCCTGCCGACAGCACTAAGCTGACCGATGAAGCTCAAAAAGTTGTTGGTAGTCGCCCGGTATTCGACCTCAAGGTGAACTATGGCAGCGGTAAACAGGTACAGAACTTTGGAGATGGAAGGGTAACAGTAGCAATTCCTTATACTCTTGGTGAAAATGAGAAAGCTGAGAATATCTATGCTGTATATATAGATGACAATGGAAAGGTCCACTGGCTCAATGACTCTGTCTATGACGTTGAAAATAAGGTTCTGCGCTTCAGTACAAATCATTTCTCAATTTACGGTGCGGGATACAGAGAAGAAGATCATGGGTTTACTGATATTGAAAACCACTGGGCAAAGGAAGACATCGAGTTTGTAGTAAGACAAGGACTATTCAGCGGTACCTCTGAGACAATCTTCAGCCCCGACATGGCTATAACAAGAGGAATGTTTGTCACAGTATTAGGACGAATGGCAAAGGTTGATGTCAGCGGTTACAAAGAGAGCAGCTTCACCGATGTGAAAGAGGATGCTTACTACATGAGCTATATAGAATGGGCAAGATTAAACAACATCATAAAGGGCATAGGCAATGGAATTTTTGCTCCTGATCAGTCTATCACACGAGAACAGATGGCAGTCATTATGCAGAACTTTGCCAAAGCCCATGGCTTTAAACTGCCGAAGGTTAATGAAGAGAAGGCTTTTGCAGATAGTGATAGCATAAGTGCTTATGCTAATGAAGCCGTACAGGAGATGCAGATGTCAGGCATTATAAACGGCAAGGGCGACAACATTTTTGACCCACAGGGTGAGGCTACTAGAGCAGAAGTTTCAGCGATTCTGCGACGTTTTGTGGAGCTCTTGATTTCCAACGGCGTACAAACATACTAAGAATCATTGAATTATAAGCCTTTTACACAGGATTCACATATGATTTATAATATAAGCAATTATATTGTCAAAATATATTTTAAGGAATTAAAAACACGACTGTATATAGCTTATTTTGGATTATGTGATTCAGTACATCATTTATCAAAGAGATAATATTAATAAGTGTTTAAATAATAGAGCTACAGAAGTGTGGCTCTATTTTTGATTCACACTATTATATTATATCAAACAGCCTATTCGTACAGTTAAATATCTTATAGGCGTAGTCCTATATAACGGTGTATTTTTTTCAAAAGTGTATAATACTAAAACAAGATTTGCAACATTAAACGGGTTAAAAGAATCATAAGCGAACTACAAAAATTATTTATAAAGGTAAAAACAGTACTTTGAGCTGGGGAAGTTATCCATATGAAATTTAGTGTTTTGAAAAATGTAGGAGGGTTATTGTGACTAATGAAAAAGACAAGAATGTAAAAAAAGTAGAAAGATACAGATGGGTTGTTTGGAGTGTCCTTGCAGCACTATATGTATTTGTTACCTTTCACCGTATGGCGACTGGAGTTGTTAAGACGGATCTTCAGGATGCCTTTAAAATCGGTGCAGCTCAGTTTGCTAACATTGGTTCCATGTATCTCTACGCCTACTTTATAATGCAGATTCCATCAGGAATACTGGCAGACAAACTTGGACCCAGAAAGACAGCTACTTCATTTTCTATACTTGCAGCAATAGGCTCAGTAATATTTGGGCTGGCTCCAAACATAATGATTGCCTATCTTGGAAGATTTATAGTTGGTATCGGAGTATCTGTTGTATTTGTCTGCCTTATTAAAGTTCAATCAAGATGGTTTTATTCCAGAAATTTTGCTTTAATGGTTGGATTCGCAGGAATAGCTGCAAACCTTGGAGCAATACTTGCTCAAACTCCACTTGTTATAGCAGCAAGCACCTTTGGATGGAGAAATACATTCATTTATTTAGGGCTGGCCATGGTAGTTTTTGCTATATTAGTAGCTATACTAGTCAGGGATGATCCTAAAGATATGGGCCTTCCGGGCATGGATGAACTTGAAGGCAGACCGGCAACTGCTTCAGATATAAAAGTTAGTGAAGCCTTAAAGTCGGTTATGGTAAATAAAAAAACCTGGATTATATCATTAGTATATACTGGTTTGTATACCGGATATATTGTACTCCTGGGTACCTATGGAGTATCATATATCATGGCACTTTATGGATTATCTAAGATAGATGCCGCAAACCTTATTATATCTGCGGTTGTTGGTACTATGGTAAGCGGTCTTGTGATAGGATATATTTCAGATAAAATCAAGAAGAGAAAGATTGTTATTGTTAGCCTAAGCATAGCAACTTTAATCTGCTGGATAATATTCATATACGTTAAGCTGACGATAGCACTACTTACAGTATTTCTGTTCATAATGGGATTCGCACTGTCATGCTTTACAATTTATCTTGTAGTAGAAAATATTGTAACAGGAAATCTTTCAACTGCCTTGAACAAAGGTATTGAAACACTTTCATATGCAGGAGCTATAGCTTTTGGTATTATGTTTGTAACGGCATCCATACAGTTCCAGGCAAAATATAAAGAATTTTTTAGAAGAAAGAAAAAAAACACTTACAAACTGTAAAATGTAATTGGACTGTCTGTGAAAAGATAGAATTTCACATGGCAGTCCTTTATATTAGCATGGGAAATAAATTAAAGCCTATATTAATAAAATCTTAAGGTTTTCATAAGAAAATTATCATGGAATTAATTTTAGTTTTGAATTACTATAATAATGATTGCTTTATCAGGAAGAAGGGATAGAACTTATGAGTACCAATATTTTGATTGTAGATGATGAGCAGTCCATAGCGGACCTGATTGAAGTTTATTTAAAAAATGAAGGTTTTGAAATATACAAATTTTATAACGGTAAGGATGCCCTTAACTGTATTGAAAATGAAAAGCTAGACCTTGCCATTTTAGATGTCATGCTTCCCGATGCAGATGGTTTCTCAATCTGTCAGCAAATCCGGGAAAAGCATAATTTTCCCATTATCATGCTGACAGCCAAGGATGAAGAAATCGATAAGATTACCGGTCTGACATTAGGTGCAGACGACTATATCACCAAGCCATTCCGTCCATTGGAGCTCGTTGCTCGTGTTAAAGCACAGCTGCGAAGATTTACCAGATACAATTCTTCTAACCCATTACGAGAGGAAAAGTTTATCGCATTTGCGGGTTTAGTTTTAAACAAGGACACTTATGAATGCACATTGAACGAAAGGCCTCTATCTTTAACTCCCACGGAGTTTTCCATTCTATGGGTGTTGGCTTCTAACCGGGGACGGGTGGTTACTTCAGAAGAATTGTTTCATGAGGTATGGGGAGATAAGTATTTCACCAACAGCAATAATACAGTAATGGTTCATATACGGCACTTAAGAGAAAAAATGCACGATAACGCTGAACACCCCAAATATATAAAAACTGTATGGGGGGTTGGCTATAAAATTGAAAAGTAAAAGAAAAAATGATTATTCCAAATTAAAAAGAAAAGTATTTTTTCAAATGCTTCTTATTGTTTTTGCCACGGCTGCTACTGTTTTATCCTTACGTTTTGTAATTCAAAAAAACTTCAGTTTTGGAGATACCATAGTCCACATGCTAATGAATATATTTCATATACCTAAAAGACAAGCCTTAACGATTACTCATCTTCTATTTCTTAATAACATAGAAGCTATTACACTTATTGTTATCTTTATGTTCTTAGTTGTTATGCTTAAATTTTCTATTTCTTGGTTCACAAGATATTTTGATGAAATCAGCACTGGAATGGATAAACTTACGGAAGAATCCGATGATGAAATTACATTATCGCCGGAATTGGATTTTATGGAGAAAAAGCTTAATCAAATAAAAAGCAATTTGGAGAAGCAAAAAAAAGCTGCACTTGATGCAGAACAGCGGAAAAATGATTTGGTAGTTTACTTGGCTCATGATTGAAAGACACCTTTGACCTCTGTTATAGGATATTTGAGTCTTCTGGATGAAGCTCCTGACATGCCTCCTGAGCAGAAGGCAAAATATGTCGGTATTACCTTGGAAAAAGCTTATCGATTAGAACAGCTTATAAATGAGTTCTTTGAGATCACAAGGTTTAATCTTCAAACTATAGTTTTGAACAAAGAAAAAATAAATTTGCTTTTCATGCTCCAGCAGATGGCGGATGAATTCTATCCTATATTGACTCCACAACGAAAGCAGGTGTCAATCAATGTGCCTGACGGACTTACTCTGTGGGGAGATGCAGACAAGCTAGCCCGTGTTTTCAATAACATTTTAAAAAATGCGATAGCCTATAGCTATGAAAATAGCGTCATTGAAATTTCTGCTAAACTGCAGGACAATAATATTGTTATAACTTTTACAAATCAGGGAAATCCAATCCCTCAGGCAAAGCTTGAAACTATTTTTGAGAAATTTTACCGGTTAGATTCTGCACGTTCCACAAACACTGGGGGAGCAGGGCTGGGTTTAGCTATCGCCAAAGAAATTGTCAACGCTCACGATGGAACAATCTCTGTGGATAGCAACTCAGAAAATACTACATTTACCGTAAAGCTTCCGTTATAAGAAAATCTTAAGAAGTTTATAAGATAGAATTAAAACATAGCTCCTTATTTTATGATTCAATAATATCATCACAGAGTAAGGAGCTGTTTTATTATGGTGCGAAAAATAAAAAAGAAAAAGTCAGGAATACGCATATTTGTATTAGTTCTTTTGATGGTTGTATTTGCTGCTTTTGCTTACAGATCCATCATTACTCCAGGAAACCATCAAATATCTGAGAAGGAATATGAAGATGAAACCTCGCTAAATTCATATATAAAGATAATTCCCGATTCTTCTGGCGATAGAATGACAACTGTTCCTCCGTCGAAGATAGAAACTGATCACTCTGTTTCCATATCTTTATCTTCTAACAAACTGAACAGTACTAATGCGATTCTGATTCGTCTAAAAGATAATACCATCCTGATGCAAAAAAATAGCGAAGAAAAAATCTATCCCGCTTCTATGACTAAAATCATGACAGCAATTATTGCGATAGAAAATTTACCTGATCTTAACGAAGAAATAGAACTTACCCATTATACTTTTAACGGTCTATACAGCGCAGAAGCATCTATGGCAGGTTTCAAACCAGGTGAGAGGGTTAGGGCAATCGATCTGTTATATGGAGTAATGCTGCCGAGTGGTGCAGAGTGCTGTATTGCACTTGCTGATCACATAGCAGGCTCAGAGAAGAATTTTGTAAAATTAATGAATCAAAAGGCAGTAGTTCTCGGCATGGGTAACACCCATTTTGAAAATACCACTGGACTTCATGATGAAAACCACTACACAACAGTTAAAGATCTTTCTATTCTTCTTATCTATGCTTTGCAAAAAGATACTTTCCGGGATATTTTTACATCGTCTCGTCATTCCACACAACCTACGAATAAGCACCCTGGCGGGATAACCTTTTACAGTACCATGTTTGAAGCACTTGGAGATCAAGACATTATTGGAGGTGAGATTCTAGGAGGAAAAACTGGATATACCGATGAAGCTGGTCTATGTCTCGCCAGTCTTGCCAAAGTGGGTAATCAAGAATATATTTTGGTTACTGCTGGTGCAAAAGGAAGTCAATATTCGGAACAGTTTAATATATCCGATGCATTAGCCGTATACAACAGCATAAGAAAATAATAAGTTTTTAATAAGAATTTATTAAGTTTCTGATAAGTTAAATTTCCAACATCACCTGCCTGATTTCGATAAGATGAAAAGGAGTTACCCACATTAAAATTAGGAGGGCAAATAGTGGCTATTTTAGAAGTCAAAGACTTGATAAAGACATATGGCAAAGGCAACACAACCGTTACAGCTTTAGGCGGCGTGAGTTTCAGTGTGGATAAAGGAGAATTTGTAGCCATCGTAGGCGCATCCGGTTCAGGCAAATCAACGCTTATGCACTTAATCGGAGGCGTTGACCGCCCAACGTCGGGAAGTGTCATAATTGATGGCAAGGAAATTTTTAAGCAAAACGAAAGCGAACTTGCGATTTTTCGCCGCCGTAATATAGGGCTTATTTATCAGTTCTATAATCTCATTCCGACACTTACGGCGGAAGAAAACATCATGTTGCCGTGTCTTTTAGACAATCGAAA
>Ga0134091_1003025_pt1 | contig 10626 bp, 9 predicted proteins | sample 2_5taG_FD_94451 | JGI IMG/M metagenome (GOLD analysis project Ga0134091, IMG submission 94451) | Switchgrass degrading microbial communities from high solid loading bioreactors in New Hampshire, USA - 2_5_20_6_A2 metaG | ecosystem: Engineered > Bioreactor > Semi-continuous > Anaerobic > Digestate...
GATCAGAAGGGATACAGATAGAGATTTCTTTATGACAGCAGAGCAAGCTAAAGAATATGGTATAATAGATGAAGTAATAAAATCTCGAAAATAAATTAAGTGAGGTGTGATGATGTCAAAACACGATGACAAGCAGCTGAGATGCTCTTTTTGTGGCAAATCACAGGATCAAGTACGTAGGCTAATAGCGGGTCCAAATGTATTTATATGTGATGAATGTATTGAACTATGCCAAGAGATTATCAATGAGGAATTCATAGAAAATTACGATGATGAACTTAGAGATTTGCCAACTCCAAGCATGATCAAGGAAACTTTAGACGAGTATGTAATTAGACAGGAAAGAGCAAAAAGAGCACTAGCTGTTGCAGTATATAATCACTATAAAAGGATTAACAAGAAGACCCAAAAATCAAATGATGTAGAGCTTCAAAAAAGCAATATAATAATGATTGGACCAACTGGGTCAGGAAAAACTCTGCTTGCTCAAACACTAGCGAAGATTTTAAATGTACCTTTTGCAATTGCAGATGCTACATCCTTAACTGAAGCAGGATACGTAGGAGAAGACGTGGAAAATATTATTTTAAAATTAATTCAAGCTGCAGATTACGATATTGAGAGAGCAGAAAAAGGTATAGTTTATATAGATGAGATAGATAAGATAGCTCGTAAGTCAGAAAATCCTTCTATTACACGAGATGTTAGTGGAGAAGGAGTTCAACAAGCTTTGCTTAAGATTCTTGAAGGAACTATTGCCAATGTACCTCCTCAAGGAGGAAGAAAGCATCCTCATCAAGAATTTATACAAGTAGATACAACTAATATTTTGTTTATAGTAGGCGGAGCCTTTGATGGAATAGAGAAGATAATACAAAATAGAGTAGACTCTAAAGCTATGGGATTTGGAGCTGACATAAAGAGCAAACAAAACAAAGCAACAGGAGAGTTGTTAAAACAGATACAACCAGAAGATCTATTAAAATACGGTTTAATTCCTGAATTCGTTGGTAGATTACCAGTAATTGTTACATTAGAAGAATTGGATGAAGATGCTCTTGTGGATATTCTAGTAGAACCTAAAAACTCACTAGTTAAACAGTATAAAGAATTGTTTAAGATGGATGATGTAGAGTTGGAGTTTGAGGAAGAGGCTTTAAGAGCTATAGCTAGAAAGGCAATAGAGAGAAAGACAGGAGCAAGAGGACTCAGAAGCATACTAGAAGAGAATCTACTAGATATTATGTACGAAATTCCTTCAAGAGAAGATATTAAGAAGTGTCTAATCACAAAAGAAACTATAGAGTCAGGAGCAGAACCTACTTTAGTTCTTACTGACAAGAAATCTAAAAATAGGGTTGGTAAAAAGGACAACAAAGAATCAGTTTCTTAAAAAGGCTCACTTATGTGGGCCTTTTATTTTAGCGAAGAGGAAACTTTTGTAAAAACTTTCATAATGAGTTTCAAGAAAATCCTCCTATTTATTAATCAAGGTAGGAAATTTTATTATAAGGAACTTTACATAAGTGAGTTTCAATAAAGGCTTTTATATAATATAATGTTTCCATAGAAGTTTTTATTGCCTGTAGCTAGAAAGGACAAAAGATCGTGTTTTTTAGATGTGTTAATAGTGTCGGATAAAGGAGTGAGGCTATGGATAAGGAACTTTACGATGTACAGAGAAAAACAATGCCTCTTATACCACTAAGAGGTATGTCTGTATTTCCCTATATGGTTATCCACTTTGACGTGGGAAGAGAAAAATCTATAAATGCATTGGAAAGTGCTATGGTAAATGATTCCTATATATTTTTATGTACACAAAAAGATGCCAAGGTAGAAGACCCTACACTAGATGAGTTTTACCATGTAGGAACTGTATCCAAGATAAAACAGATGCTGAAATTGCCTGGTGGAAGTATTAGAGTATTGGTAGAAGGTATAAACAGAGGGAAAATAGTAAACATAATTAAAGAAGATGAATATTTTGAAGCTGATATAGATGAATATATTTATGACCCTGACAAGATAGTTGTTAGCAAGGAAATGCAAGCAGCTATGAGATTGGTCATAAATGATTTTGAAGAATACTTAAGGCTAAACAATAGGATACCTACAGACATATTGCTAACAGTAACAGATATAAAGGATCCAGGAAGATTAGTAGATGTCATATCTTCCTATATAAACTTTAAAACAGAAATACACCAACAAATACTGGAGACTTTTGATTTCTATGAAAGGCTAGAGCTCCTTCATAAGGTGCTAGGGGAAGAAATTGAGCTGTTAAGAATAGAAGAAAGAATAAATCAGCGTGTTAAAACTCAGATATCTAAAGTACAAAAGGAATATTTCCTCAAAGAGCAACTAAGAGCTATACAAAAAGAATTAGGTGAAGATGATGATATAGATAAGGAAATAGAAGAATATAGGGAAAAGATTGAAGAGATAAAAATGCCTGATGATGTGAGGGAAAAGGCACTAAAGGAAGTGGAAAGACTTGAAAGGATGTCAGACCATTCTGCAGAAGCAACTGTTATTCGCAATTATTTAGATTGGTTATTGGCACTTCCCTGGTCTAAGGAAACTAAGGAAAAGGTGGATATAAAAAGAGCTCGAGATATATTGAATAGAGATCACTATGGATTATATGATGTTAAGGAAAGAATCTTAGAATTTATTGCTATAAGAAAACTAACCAACAAGACAAAAGGGCCTATCCTATGTCTACTAGGGCCTCCAGGAGTAGGGAAAACATCAATTGCCAGGTCAATTGCTGAATCCCTTAACAGGAAGTTTATAAGGATGTCTCTAGGAGGAGTACAGGATGAAGCAGAACTGAGAGGACATAGGAGAACTTATGTGGGCGCAATGCCTGGAAGAGTAATCTCTCTTATCAGAAGAGCTGGTACCAAGAATCCAGTATTTTTGTTTGATGAAATCGATAAACTAAGTACTGGATTTAGAGGAGATCCTGCAAGTGCTTTGCTGGAAATACTTGATCCAGAGCAAAATAAGGAATTTACTGACCACTATCTGGATGTACCCTTTGATCTATCAAAAGTACTATTTATTACTACAGCTAATAGTACAAGTACCATACCTGCTCCTTTACTAGATAGGATGGAGGTAATAAGACTTAGCGGATATACTGAAGAAGAAAAGGTAAAGATTGCAATAAATCATCTTATACCGAAGCAGATTAAGGAACATGGATTAAATGAGAAAAACTTAAGGATATCAGAAAATGCAGTACGAAAGATAATAAATGAATATACTAGAGAAGCAGGAGTAAGGGAATTAGAAAGAAATATAGCTAATATGTGTAGGAAGGTTGCAAAAAATGTTGTAGAAACTAAGAAAAAATCCATAAGAATCAACAGGGATGATATTCCTAAATATTTGGGCAAGGAAAAATACTTGTCAGATATGGAAGTAAGGGAAAATCAGGTTGGGGTAGCGACAGGATTAGCTTGGACTCCTTTTGGAGGAGAAACTCTTTCCATTGAAGTAAGCTGCATGAAGGGGACTGGTAAGCTTCAGTTAACAGGAAAATTGGGGGAAGTGATGAAGGAATCAGCTATGGCAGGTATTAGCTATATAAGAGCAAACTCTGATAAACTTAGTATAGACAGCAATTTCTATAAAAAGATGGATATACATGTTCATGTGCCAGAAGGTGCGATTCCAAAGGACGGCCCCTCAGCAGGTATAACTATGGCAACTGCAGCCATATCTGCACTGACAGAAATACCAGTTAACAAGGATGTAGCTATGACTGGTGAAATTACTCTCAGAGGAAGAGTATTGCCAGTTGGTGGAATAAAGGAAAAAGTATTGGCAGCCAATAGAATTGGAATCAAAAAAGTCATACTGCCTTATGAAAACAATAGGGATCTGCAGGATATTCCAGATAAGATAAAGAGAAAAATGGAATTTATTTTAGTTAAAAATATGGACGAAGTTTTAGAATATGCTTTAATGAAAGAGGAAGGAAAACATGAAGATACTAAAAGCTGAACTGGAAAAGATAGCTGTAGATAAAATACAGTATCCAAAGGATAGCCTACCTGAAATTGCCCTTGTAGGCAGGTCTAACGTGGGGAAATCTAACTTCATAAATTCCATGGTCAATAGAAACAATCTAGCTAAAACAAGTAGTAAACCAGGGAAAACCAGAACTATTAACTTTTACAACATAAACGATAGTTTTAGATTTGTGGACTTACCTGGATATGGCTATGCACAAGTTTCAAAGAAGGAAAAGGATAAGTGGGCACGTATTATTGATGAATATCTAAATTCAAGAGAGAATCTAAAAGAAGTAATTTTATTAGTTGACATAAGGCATGAGCCTACACAGTTAGATGTACTCATGTATGATTGGATTAAGTCTTTTAACTATAGGGGATTAGTTATAGCTACAAAAGCTGATAAAATATCCAAAGGCAAATTTCAAAAGCATGTAAAAATGATAAAGGATAAATTAAATGTGGGCAGTTCTAACTTGATCATTCCTTATTCCTCTACTACAAAAATTAATAAGGAACAAGTATGGGATGTAATAAAGAATATTATAAAAGATCAGCCCTCCTTATAAAGGAAGGCTGCTCTTTATATTTATTCTTCTTTTACAAACTCATCCTTTGAAGCACCGCATATTGGGCATACCCAATCATCTGGTAAATCCTCAAAAGGTGTACCAGGCTCAATACCATTATCTGGATCTCCTACTTCTGGATCATAAACGTATCCGCAAGGTTCACATACATATCTGTCCATAACTATTCCCCTTTCATATGTAATTTTTTTAGATATTACCCATTTTTATAAATTTCAAACTAATATATTAAAAAATTTGTTAAAATAATACTGGTAAATTAAGTTCAGATTATGAGTTAAAAAAATAGATATGGGTAAAATTATAATAGAAAAAATAATATGGATAGGCGTGGGTGAGATGGCGTTAATATTTAAAGGTTCTGTCTGTAGTAACTTAAACAATGTAAAGGTTTTCATAGAAGAGGCATTGAATAAGTTACAGAGAGTAGTATATGATGATGACTTGATGTTTGATGTTAGGCTTATATTAAATGAACTGATTATTAATGGAGTCATACATGGGAATTGCTGTGATATAAGTAAAAATGTGTATCTTATACTCGAACATGAAGAAGACTTTATAAAAATAGAGGTTGTAGATGAAGGACAGGGAATAGACTATGACATTTCCTCATATAATCCTGAAGAACTAAAGTGTTGCGGCAGAGGCCTTGTAATAGTTGATAGGCTATCTGACGAGTTTTACATCAATAAAAATAAAGTAGTAGCAGTTAAACATATATAATATAAAGGATGGCAGGGGAAGCCCTGTCATATATTTTGTTGTAATAAACCTATATATTGTGGTAAAATTGCTTTGTTAAATATTAAATCTAGTCAAGGAACAGGAAGTGATAATTTATTATGCATATAATAAGAGACGACATTAGAAATATAGCCATAATTGCACACGTAGACCATGGAAAGACTACTCTAGTGGACAGCTTACTAAAGCAGAGTGGAATATTTAGAGAAAATCAGGTTCTAGAAGAAAGAATTATGGACTCAAACGATATAGAAAGAGAAAGAGGTATAACTATATTAGCTAAGAATACTGCAATTTATTATAATGGAGTGAAGATAAACATAGTGGATACTCCTGGACATGCAGATTTTGGTGGAGAAGTAGAAAGAGTCTTAAAGATGGTAGATGGAGTAATACTGGTTGTAGACGCTTTTGAAGGGCCTATGCCTCAGACAAAATTTGTACTGAAAAAGGCAATAGAATTGGATTTGCCAGCAGTAATCTGTATTAATAAAATAGATAGACCTGAAGCAAGACCTGAGGAAGTAGTTGATGAGATATTGGATTTATTCATAGAGCTGGGAGCAAGTGAAAAATACTTAGATTCTCCTTGTGTATTTGCTTCTGCCAAGGAAGGATATGCAACTTATGATTGGAAGAAACGGGAAAAGGATATGAAGGACTTATTTGAAGCTATAATAAAATATATTCCTGCCCCAGAAGGAGATGTTGATGAACCTTTGCAGGTGTTGATTTCTACTATAGATTATAATGATTATGTGGGAAGGATTGGAATTGGGAAGATTGAAAGAGGTAAAATAAAAGTAAATCAGGAAGTTATAATTGTAAATAAACAAAACAAGGATTACAACAAGAAGGTTAAGATCACCAATATATATGAATTTGAAGGATTGAAAAGAGTGCCAGTGGAAGAATCATCTGTAGGAAGTATAATAGCAGTAAGTGGAGTAGAGGGAATCCACATAGGAGATACCATATGTCATGTAGAATATCCTGAGCCTCTTTCCTTTGTACAGATATCTGAGCCTACTATATCCATGACTTTTTCAGTTAATGACAGTCCCTTCGCAGGGAAAGAAGGCAAATATGTTACTTCAAGGCAGCTAAGAAACAGATTATTTAAGGAGCTGCAGACGGATGTAAGCTTAAGAGTAGAGGAAACTGATTCTACAGATGCCTTTAAAGTATCTGGAAGAGGAGAATTACACCTTTCTGTTTTAATAGAAAATATGAGAAGAGAAGGCTATGAATTTCAAGTATCTAAGCCTGTGGTATTGTTTAAGTATGATGAGCATGGCAAAAAGCTAGAACCTATGGAAAAAGTATATATAGATGTTACGGAAGAATATATTGGAGTAGTAATAGAAAAACTAGGTAGGAGAAAAGGTGAACTTATAAGCATGTCTGAATCCAAAGGAGGATATGTTAGACTAATATTCTCTGTTCCTGCAAGAGGATTGATTGGATACAGTCAGGAATTTATGACGGACACAAAAGGAAATGGTATTTTAAATTCAGTATTTGATGGATACGAACCCTATAAAGGAGATATCCCCACAAGAAAAGAAGGATCTCTTATTGCTTATGAGTCTGGAGAAGCAACTGCTTATGGTCTTTATCAAGCTCAAGAAAGAGGAGTATTGTTCATTTCTCCAGGAACTCAAGTATATGAGGGAATGGTAATTGGATCAAATCCCAAAGGAGTGGATATAGAAGTAAATGTATGCAGAAAGAAACATCAGACTAACATCAGAGCTGCAGGATCTGATGATGCACTAAAATTATCTCCTCCGAGGATTATGTCATTAGAAGAAGCTCTTGAATTCATAGAGGAAGATGAACTCATTGAGGTAACTCCAGAAAACATAAGAGTTAGGAAGAAGATATTGGATTCAAACAAGAGATATAAATCAAAAAAGAATGCTTAAATCATAATTAGTGGTGATATTATGGAATCTATAGTAGATGGATATATATGGCTGTTGAGAAATAATTTTTGGATTAATATGCTATTTGCCATACTCTTAGTATTTTTTCAGAGAAAAAATCCCACATCCACATGGCTTTGGTTCATGGTAATAATCTTCCTACCTGGAATTGGATTTCTTCTTTATCTATTTTTCGGGCAAGACTTCAATAAGAAGAGGATGTTTCGGCTAAAGGAGGAAGAAGATAGGCTTATTAGAGAAAAGGTTTTATGTCAGGGAGAAAAAATAAAGAAGGATAGGTACAAGTTTATTAACCCTAAAACTGAAGAATATGAACACTTCATAAACATGCATATTTTAACAAGCCAATCCTATTTTTCTCAAGATAATGAAATAGAGCTTTATTTTTCAGGTAGGGAAAAATTTGATGCTCTGATGAAAAGCATATCTAAAGCTAAAAGATATATATATCTGGAATACTATATTGTAAGAAGTGATAATTTAGGCCAAAAATTGCTTGATGCGTTAACAGAAAAGGCAAAAGAAGGAGTAGAAGTTAAATTCCTATACGATGGCATGGGAGGAAGGAAATTAGCCCGGAATTACTTCAAGGAATTTAAAAAGGCAGGAGGAAAAGTTGCGGTATTTTTTCCTCCTTTTCTTTCCTATTTTAGTTTTAGGATAAACTATAGAAATCACAGGAAGATATGTATAATTGATGGAGAAGAAGCCTATATTGGAGGATTTAATATAGGAGATGAGTATTTAGGGTTATCTAAAAAGTTTGGATTTTGGAGAGATACTCATATAAAGATAAAAGGGTCTGCAGTAGAAGAATTGAAATTGAGATTTATAAAGGACTGGAAGTTTGCAGTTAAAAATGATGATAACTTTTATGCTGATACACCAACCAAGAAAGGCAGTGGCAGAGCTGGAGTACAGATAGTAAGCAGTGGACCCGATTCTCAGTGGGCTAGCATAAAAGACGGATATTTTAGCATGATAACTAAAGCCAAAAAGAGAATATATATTCAAACCCCTTACTTTATACCAGATGATAGTATATATGATGCGTTGAAAGTAGCAGCTCTTTCAGGAGTAGATGTAAAGATAATGATACCTTGTAAACCTGATCATCCATTTATATACTGGGCAGGTCTTTCCTATATAGGGGAGCTTTTAGAAGCAGGAGTTAAATTTTATACATATGAAAATGGATTTTTGCACAGCAAAACCTTCATAATGGATGATTTTGTTACCTCAATAGGAACTGCAAATTTGGACATTAGAAGTTTCAAGCTAAATTTTGAAGTGAACGCTTTTATATATGATGAAGAAGTAAACCAAAAGATGATAGAGCAATTCAATATAGATTTAAACCATTGCAAGGAGATAACTGTTGAGGTTTATGAAAACAGATCTAACATCATAAAATTGAAAGAAGCTTTCTGTAGATTACTGTCACCTATATTATAGTTGATAGGATAAAAAATCACCTTAGAGGATAAACTATCCTAGAGGTGATATCATTGAGAAAGAGAATGTATTTAGTATTGGCCATCATCGTATCTATTCTATTATCTGCTTGTATGAATAGAAGTGAAAATAAAAGCAAAAGTGTAGAAAAGAAAGAAAAAGCTCCTGAGAGTTTAGTCAAAGTATCTGAAGGGTTGGATAGTCTTTTATTATCTATGGATTCTATAGAGGAGATAGCCAAGTTAACAGAATCGGAATTCCAAGCCATGAATTTATCAAAAAAAGAATCTAATGAAAAGGAAAATCAAGACGACAGTCAATCTGATCAGGGAAATCAACAACAAAAACAAAACCAAGGGCAGCAGAATCAAGGTCAGCAAAATCAAAATCAAGGGCAGAGAACTGAAAAGCAAGAAACCAGAACTAAAGATGTGGAGTTATTTATGAAATGGCAGGAAGTAGATAAGAAATTAGAAGAAGTTCACAAAAGTTGGAATGACTATGAAGTGGAAGGAATGGATAAGGGAGCTACAGCTAAAAAGACAGATGAATTCAAAAGGGATTTAAATGCTTTAACAGTTGCTGTTGAAAGCAGGAACATAAATAGCATACTAGATGCTGGAAGCAAAGCTTTTAACTCCTTGTCAGCATTTTTTGACCTATACAAAGATGAAATTGGAGGAGACCTATCTAGAATAAAATATTCTGTACATCAAGCATTTATATTGGCTCAAAAAGGAAACAAAGAAGAAGCAAAAAAATTACTGAGTGAAACACAAGATCATACATCGAGAGTTAGAAAGGGAATTAAAGAGGATAAAGCGAAAGATTTAGAAAAGCTAACACTGTCAATTTCTGATATGGAAAAAGCCTTGGATAGTGACAGTATTGAATTGCTGAAGATTAAAAGGGATATAGCAATTGACAATATTAAAAACTTGCAGGAATAATGGTAAATGATAAAGGGGGATAGTAATGAAAAGTGAAGCCATTAGACAATATTATGTAGTCAATGGGGAGATAATTCCAACATCTCATACAGAAATATTTGAAAAAATAACTAAACCGCCTATATATGAAGTGATTAGGATAATTGATGGGGTACCTTTATTTCTTGAGGATCATATGGAAAGAATGAGAAAGTCTGCAGAGCTGGTAGGTATTCATATCCAAAGAGAAGATGAACAAATTGAAAGGGACATAAAGAGATTAATAGAGGAAAATAAAGAGAAAAATCTAAATGTTAAGCTACTGTATAGCAGTACTGAAGATTCCCAACCAATGTTGTTAGCATATTTTATAAAAAGCTTCTATCCACCGGAAGAATATTATAAGAATGGAATCCATACTATATTGTTTAACTATGAAAGGGAAAATCCCAATGCAAAAGTTCAAAAAAGTTCCTTTAGAGAACAAGTCAGCAAGGAGCTTGAGAAAAATAAGGCCTTCGAAGCTCTGTTAGTTAACAGCAATGGATATATTACTGAAGGCAGTAGATCTAATATGTTTTTTGTAAAGGGAGATATGATTTATACTGCACCTAAAGGAGCAGTTCTGTTGGGTATTACTAGAAAATATATATTAGAAGTATGTAGTGAATTGAGTATAGAGGTAGTAGAAGAAAATATCCATGTTGATGAAATACCCAATTTAGATGGAGCATTTATGTCTGGCACATCGGTAAATGTACTCCCTATTTCCAGCATCAATGATATAAAGCTTGATTCAGTGAATAATTCCATAATTAAAAAAGTAAGTGATGGATATATAAATAAAATGAAATCTTATATTCAGAGCAAAACCTTGTAGAAAAACTACAAGGTTTTTTTGTATAAATTTATATTGACAGTAATA
>Ga0134091_1003029_pt1 | contig 10621 bp, 8 predicted proteins | sample 2_5taG_FD_94451 | JGI IMG/M metagenome (GOLD analysis project Ga0134091, IMG submission 94451) | Switchgrass degrading microbial communities from high solid loading bioreactors in New Hampshire, USA - 2_5_20_6_A2 metaG | ecosystem: Engineered > Bioreactor > Semi-continuous > Anaerobic > Digestate...
CTCCACTCATTTAAAGTTTTCTGTATTTGTTCCCTGACTCTAAGCCAATCATCTTCTGATAGATAACTAGATGTGCTTAGAAGGGTTTGTATCTGTTTAATCATGGTCTCTGTCCTATTTTCCAACTGTTGATCTTTAAACTCCTGTACAATAAAAACTGCCACGATGATCATTACCATTAATACAAGAGTTAAATACACAATAATAAATTTCCACTTAATGCTTGAGAACATATATTAGCCCCTCCTGAAATAATAGCCTACTCCTCTTTTAGTTAATATGTACTTATATTTTCCATTTTTATCTTCTATCTTCTCTCTAAGCCTTCTTATGGTTACATCAACTGTTCTTATATCTCCATAGTATTCATATCCCCATACTTCTTCCAATAGCTGTTCTCTAGTAAATACTTGCTCAGCATTAAGAGCTAAAAATTTCAATAGTTCAAATTCCCTTAAAGTCAAATCTATAACTTGTTCATTTTTCTTGACCTCATATTTGGTAAAATTGATAGTAAGGCCTCCTACTTCCAATATATCTCCACTATCTGCGCTTAAATCCTCTTTTGAAAATTCCACCCTTCTTATATTGGCTTTAACTCTTGCTATCAATTCCCTTATGCTAAAAGGTTTTGTTATGTAATCGTCAGCACCTAATTCTAAACCTAATATTTTATCTACTTCTTCTTCCTTTGCTGTCAACATGAGTACAGGTATCTTAAAATTTCTTCTTATCTCCTTCAACACTTGAAAACCATCCTTTTTAGGAAGCATAACATCTAAAATTATAAGATCTGGATTCTCATCATATACCTTATCTATAGCTTCTTGTCCATCATAAGCTAAAACAACATTAAAACCTTCTTTTTCTAGGTTAAATTTAATAATATCCGCTATAGATTTCTCATCATCTACTACAAGTATTTTTTTATCCATCACTATCACTCCATATTAAAATTTTGGATTTGTCTAAATTATCTAATATACTTGTGAAATTGTCAAAGATTATTTATGCTAAAAAATCTATTGAAATTTAAAATTGATTAATATATAATTATCTAAAAAGTACTAATAACATAAATCCAAGAATACAATAACAAAGGGGAGTAGCTTTAATAGTTAGTCGTCAATACGGATAAAAGTATCCCGGCTAACTAACCTGTTTCAGGCAGCAAGACCTTTGTTTAGGCTATATGTCTAAACAAAGGTCTTTTAGTTTATAGCAATGTATTATCACATTGTTTTTACTGTTCAATTATTACACTTTAATACGTTATAATTATGTTTTTATTTTTAATATAAATGAAATAATAAGTATTACTAGAAAGGAGTGCATTTGATGGAATGGTTTCAAAAGAATAAGCAGGATTTAATTTCAGATCTTAATACAGATCTGGAAAAAGGGCTGACACAAGATGAAGCAAAGAATAGGCTTCAAGAATATGGACTAAACGAACTAAAAGAAGAAGCTAAACAAAGCATGTTGTCAAAAGTAATAGCCCAATTTAAGGATTTCCTTATTCTAATATTGATTGGTGCTAGCATTATTTCCTTCATGGTTGGAGAAAAAGTGGATGCAGCAGTAATTATTGCTATAGTTGTTGTAAATGCTGTATTAGGGCTTTATCAAGAAGGAAAAGCAGAAAAAGCCCTTGAAGCTTTAAAGAAAATGTCTGCTCCTAATGCAAAAGTATTAAGAGATGGAAATGCTTCAGTTGTTCCAGCTAATACTTTAGTCCCTGGAGACATAGTAATTCTAGAAACAGGAGATATTATTCCTGCTGATTTAAGGTTAATAGAAAGTTCTAACCTAAAAGTTGAAGAAGCTTCTTTAACTGGGGAATCAGTTCCTGTAGAAAAGGATGCTGAAGCAGTTCTTGGGGAAGATGTATCCCTTGGAGATAGAATAAATATGGCTTATATGAGTACTATAGTTTCCTATGGAAGAGGTAAAGGTGTTGTTGTTGGTACTGGCCATAACACGGAGATAGGTAAAATAGCTACAATGATACAAACTTATGAGGATGAATCTACTCCTTTACAAAGAAAACTTAATCAATTGGGTAAAACATTAGGTACCATTACTTTATTAGTCTGTGTTGCTGTTTTCGGATTAGGAGTATTTCAAAGAAGAGATTTATTAGAAATGTTCATGACAGCAATCAGTTTAGCAGTAGCTGCTGTGCCAGAAGGTTTGCCAGCTATTGTAACAATAGTATTAGCATTAGGTATGAACAGAATGGTTCAACGCAATGCTATAGTTAAGAAACTTCTAGCTGTTGAAACTCTAGGTACTACTACTTATATTTGCTCCGATAAAACTGGAACTTTAACTCAAAATGAGATGACAGTTGTAAAAGCCTATACTGATGAAAAAATAATCGAGATTACAGGTACAGGATATGAACCAAAAGGTGAATTTAAAGTTGAAAATCAATCCTTTAATCCAAATGAATCTGTTAATGTAAATACTTTAATATCCATAGGGGTACTTTGTAGTGATGCAACTCTTGATAAAACAGAAGATGGATATAAAGTACTAGGAGATCCAACAGAAGGTGCTTTGGTAACTTTAGCAGGAAAAGCTGGTATAACAAAAGAAGAAATAAATAGCAAATATCCAAGAATAGAAGAAATACCTTTTGACTCTGACAGAAAGATGATGACAACATTCCATAATAACTTCATCCCTGGAAAAGTAGTGTCATTTACTAAAGGTGCACCTGATATATTGATAAATAGAAGCAGTAGCATTTATTTAAATGGTGAAATCGTACCTTTTACAGATGAATTGAAAAAACAAGTATTGGATATAAACACCCAGTTCTCTAGAGAAGCTCTAAGAGTTTTAGCAATGGCCTTTAGACAATTTGATAGCTTGCCAAAGGAAATATCTTCAGAAACTATTGAAAATGACATGGTCTTCGTTGGATTGGTTGGAATGATAGACCCACCAAGAGAAGAAGCTAAAGAAGCAATAAGAAAATGTAAAAATGCAGGAATACACACTGTGATGATTACTGGAGACTACAAAGAAACTGCTTTTGCAATTGCTAAACAGTTAGGAATGGCTGATAGAGAAGATCAAGCCATAATGGGTAAAGAATTGGATAACCTTACTGATGAACAACTAAGGGAATTGGTTAAAGAAAAAAGAGTTTACGCAAGAGTTTCTCCTGAGCATAAGGTGAAAATAGTAGATGCGTTAAAAGCAAACGGAGAAATTGCAGCTATGACAGGAGATGGAGTTAACGATGCTCTAGCTCTTAAAAAAGCTGATATAGGCGTTTCAATGGGTATAACTGGTACAGACGTGGCTAAAAACACTGCAGATGTTATATTGACAGACGATAATTTTGCTAGTATTGTTGCAGCTGTAGAAGAAGGTAGAATAATATACAGCAACATTAAGAAGTTCGTATTCTTCCTATTATCATGTAATATAGGAGAAGTTTTGATCATATTCTTAGGCATGTTATTTGGTTTCCAAGTTCCATTAAAACCAATACAGCTATTATGGTTAAACTTAGTTACTGACAGCTTCCCAGCTTTAGCTTTGGGTATGGAAAAAGGTGATCCTGAGATAATGGATGTACCTCCTAGAGATCCTAATGAACCAATACTTGATAAAGGTATGATAAGAGCTTTAATAGTACAGAGTATCTCAATCTGCGTTGCAACAATAGGTGCATATATATGGGGAATGAATAAATATGGAACTGATAATCTAACTATGGCAAGAACCATAACTTTTGCCACATTGATTACAGCAGAGCTTTTAAGAGCTTACTCAAGTAGATCTTTAACCCATAGTATATTCCATATTGGTGTATTCTCAAACAAAACTATGACTAGATCTACATTGCTATCTTTCGTATTACTCTTAGTAGTAATATACGTTCCATTCCTACAACCAATATTTGATACCTATACAGTAGGATTAGCTGATTGGTTAATGATTTTAATATTCTCATTTATACCTCTAGTAATTGGTGAATTATACAAAGTGGCAGTAAACAGAAAATAATATATAAGTTTTTAAGAAAAGCCCTAAAGGGCTTTTCTTTTTTTAGAAAACATTTCAGCACCTCCTGCATAATATAAAACGAGAGGAGGTTAGAAATGAAAAGATCAATTAGTTCAAAATTATGTCCTATATTAAATGCTAAGATACTATCTCAATCCAATGAAGAATTACCAGTAATTATACAATTTAAAAGAGATGACGATCGATTAGAAAATGGAATTATGAATGTAGCAACAAAAGTAAAAAAACGTCTTCCTCTGATAAATGGAATTGCATGTAATCTTGATATTGAAACTATCTATAGATTAGCTAGTAACCCTAATGTAGAATTTATCAGCTTTGATTCAGAAGTCTACGCTCTATTGGATATTTCTGTACCAACTATGGAAGCCCGATTTCCTCATGAGCAGGGATATAAAGGAAGAGGAATAACAGTTGCAGTTATTGATACTGGAGTAGCCCCCCATCAAGATTTAACTAAACCAATCAATAGAATAGTAGGATTTAAGGATTTCATAAATAATGAAACTGAACCCTATGATGACAATGGACATGGCACCCATGTAGCAGGAATTATAGCTGGAAATGGATATTCCTCCAGAGGAAAGTATACAGGTATTGCTCCTGAAGCAAATATTCTAGCCGTTAAAGCTCTAAATAGAAGAGGCAGTGGAAATATGTCAGATATAATTGCTGCAGTTGAATATGTAGTAGAAACTAAAGATGAATACAATACCAAAATACTAAATCTCTCCTTCGGAAGCCCTGCAAATATGAGTTACGAGAAGGATCCATTATGCAAATCAGTAAAAAGAGCCAAAGATGCTGGTTTGATAGTTGTTGCAGCAGCAGGAAATAGCGGTCCTAATGAAAGAACTATCGTATCTCCAGGAATTAGTCCAGATGTAATAACTGTAGGTGCTGTTGATGATAAGAGAACTGTTGATCCATCAGATGATGAAATTGCATCTTTTTCAAGTAGAGGTCCAACAAGAGAAGGATTAATTAAACCTAATGTAGTAGCCCCAGGAGTAAACATCAATTCTCTATCCAATACAGAACTAGATGGATATAAGCAGATGAGTGGTACTTCAATGGCCACGCCATTAATTTCAGGTTCTATAGCATTGCTATTAAATAAATATGGCTCTCTTTCCCCTGATGAAGTTAAAAAGAAACTTATGGATTCCTGTATAGACTTAAAAGATGCTCCTGAAAACCAAGGATCAGGATTGGTAAACTTACAAAAGCTCTTTCATGAAGATGATACAGAAAAGAAAAACTCTCAGAAGAATAAGGAAATAGTCTCATCCCCCTACGGTCATGATTTTATTGAAGATCTATTAACCCTTTTCTTGATTTTCTATCTACTAAATAAGGACATTTAAAAAGGAGGAAGTTAATCTTCCTCCTAGTATATATACCCTGCAGGATTTACATTTCTACCATTCTTCAATACTTCAAAGTGAAGATGAGGACCTGTAGATCTTCCTGTATTTCCTACTTTAGCTATTACCTGACCTTTATAAACTCTTTGTCCAACCTTCACATTTATAGAACTACAATGGGCGTATCTAGTAACATAACCATTTCCATGGTTTATTTCAACCATATAGCCATATGAACCTTTCCAACCAGCATATACTACCTTTCCGCCATCTGCAGCCTTTATAGGTGTACCAACGCTAGCAGCTATATCCAATCCATAATGCATACGTCCACTTCTCATGCCATATCTAGAAGTTAGCCTACCTCTTGTAGGTACTAGAAATATTCCTGTAGCTGCAGTTTTTGGAAGTTCTTTTGTTCCCTTTACTACCAATTGATTTACTGGTTTTTTAATTACTTCTTCCTTTAATATCTCCTTATCTACTGTTGTTCCATTGTGTTTAGTGACCTTAGCTAGATACTTATTTTGTCCTTTTTCTCCTTTGATTTTCACTTTGCTTTCAGTTTTGTACATATTTTTATCATATTCAACTTTTACATCATAATCCACATCAGCAGTATATTCTACTTCTTCTACAGTTACAACAGTAATTAAGGACTTTGGAATTGTAAGTTTTATTTCGTCACCTATTTGAAGCTTTTCTGGATCCTTATCAGAATTTGCTTCTATCAATTCATCTACAGATACGTCATAAATTTTAGCTATAGTCCATAGACTTTCTCCAACTTCTACAACATGAGTCTTAACTTCTTCGCCACCTGATAGTATATAATTCTTCAACTCTTCAATATCATTTAATTTATTTAATGGAATATTTTTTTCCGCTATCTTAACATCCTCTAAAAAACTTACCTCTAATATTTTAGTATTTTCATTCTCTGTTTTCTCATATGGCTCTTTTAATTCATTTAACAACTCTTCCAATTCCTCTTTTGATTTACTGTATCCTATTTCCTCATTATTTACTACCAATGCATAACCGCTAACGGTGAAATCTAACTGAGACCTTATATTTTTATTTATTTCATCCATTGATGTTATCAAATCATCTTTAGCATGAGTTTCTTCAAATTTTAGTTCTTCTGATAAAACCACATCACAATGATACATAGTGGATAATTTATTCTTTATTTCTTCCAATATATTTGACACTGCCTCTTTTTCTCTTACTATCCCTACTTGTTTATCACCATAATATACAATATAACCTCTAGTTCTTATTTCATTTATCTTATATACTCCTAAAAGCATTGACGCTATTACTGCCACCATTGATATCATTACTATCTTCTTAACATTATAATCCTTTTTATAAATGGTACTTAGAAATATTCTCAATTTTCCACTAATATGTAATATCTTCTCCTGAAGGATTTTAATGACAGAGGAACTTTTTTTATCTCCTCTATGATCCGGATTCATAATAGTTACCTCCCAAATGGTTTAAATGAATTTATGAAATAAAAATCACAATTTTGTAACTATTTTGTAACTTTTTAAGTTTACGTGTTTATTATATCATACAAAAAAATTTTTTCAACTTTATTAGCCTGTCTAATTTTATTTTATTCCATTTTGTATATTTCTATTCAATTAATAAGTCTGTAAATTTCAATTTTTCCTTTATACATATATGGGAATAATTACCTAATAAAAAATGTTAATTTTTCTTAATAATTTAATAATACTTTCTTATTATAACATATCGTATCTCCTAATTCAGTATTCTCATTTAAATTTATGGAAATACTACTATTAAATCACTTGAACTCATATTTTAAAGTAAGAGCTTTTATTCAGGAGGTAGAAATGTTAAATCAAATCAAAAATAATTATATAGACTCTAGGTCTTCCTCAGCAGTATTTGACTTTTCCAACCTTTTATTTAATCTCATATCAAATAATATTAAGAACAAAAGTAGAATAATAATATTATGTATAGGAACTGATAGGTCTACAGGAGATTCTCTTGGACCTTTGGTAGGATATAAGTTGGCTCCATACATATCAAGCTATGAGAATGTTCATCTATTGGGGACTTTAGAAGAACCTGTTCATGCAAAGAATTTAGATGAAAAAATTCATTATATAAAAACAGCTTATGATGAATCCCTTGTGATTGCAATCGATGCTTCTTTGGGTAATATGGATAAGATAGGATACATAAATATAAGAAACGGTCCTATTAAACCTGGTCTTGGAGTTAAGAAGGATTTGCCCGAGGTAGGAGATATTAGCATTACTGGAGTAGTAAATGTTGGAGGAATAATGGAGTATTTAGTATTACAGAATACAAGACTTAGCTTGGTAATGAGAATGGCAGATGTAATTGCTAAAAGCATAAATATTGCTCTCTTTAGATTGAATAATAACATCATAGAAGAAGGAACTAAATTGGTTTAATTTAGTTCCTTTTTGATTGATCTTAATAACCTTGGTTTTATATTGATATAAACTTATTATAATAATAAATTATTCCTTAGATGTCAGCAAGAACTCTTAATTTCTCATTAGCAACAGAAAAAAGAGTTTCCTTTTCTAGGTCATTCATCTCTCCATCTATATTTAAATATGAATCCACGTCAGTTGTTACTTTTACCTTTTTCGCCTTAAATATATGCACATATTTTTTTAATTTTATATGGCTTCCATTTACTATTGTAGGTAGCAAAAGTAATAGTTTTAGCTTAGATATTTTTTTTATTAGGCAAACATGAAAAAATCCATCTTCCACGTCTGCCATAGGTAGTATCTTTATTCCTCCACCATAATATTTCCCATTTCCTACGGCAATCAATAGTATTTCACAGTTTATAGTATAGTCATCAATTTCCACTTCTACCTTCATATCCTTAAATTTCAATAATGTAATAAATAACGACACTAAATAGGACAATCCTGATTTAAATTTCTTCTTTATTCTTTCATTAGTTTTAGCTACTTCTGAATCAAATCCAATACTGGCTATATTGAAGAAAAATTTATCCCCTACAGTACCAACATCTATATTCTTCTCCTTGCCATTTAATACAAAATCAACTGCCTTTTTCGGTTCCTGAGGAATATTTAAAGACCTAGCCAAGTCATTGCCTGTACCACTGGGAAGTATACCTAAAGTTCCTTTCCCATATGTTAATATGCCTAATGCAACTTCATTTACAGTTCCATCTCCACCTACTGCAACTATCTTATTATACCCTTCTTCTAAACATTGCTTGGCTATTGTAATAGCTTCCTTAGGCTTTTTAGTCAGCACAATCTTATAATCAACTTTCTTTTCTTCCATCTTTCTATCTATCATTGGAATTAAATTTTTTGTTCTTCCACCGCCAGCTACAGGATTTACAATAAAAGCTATCTTCTCCATGCTTCCTCCTATATTTAGTTACTTAACATCATCTAACATATTCCCTCTTATTGCTCTATCTATGGATTGCATCTCCTCCACTGATAGAGGATATATTGATTTGCCATTTTTTATAGGCTTTGCATAGCACATAGACTGCCCTTTGTTATAAATGCTTGTTAATACATACCCATTTAATAAATCATCTAAAAATGCAATGGAAAAACTAAGTTCATATCCCATTTCCTCAAATGCATTGTATCTGACAAATCCAATCTTTTGGACTGCAAAGGATAATTTTTTGTTTAGATTATCTATAGATTTTTTCAACTCACTAATTTCATCTTTTAGTTCATCTATTTCTCCACCATATTTCATTAATAGATCTTCAATATTTGTATTGTTGTTACCTCTTAGCAGTTTCTTATATTTTTTCTTCATATTTGACATTCTTATGCTTAATATTATATATAACACTAATAGGATAAGAATTAATGTGATTATGCCAATAATAATTTCGTTATTATATGTTGCCAATATTTCAAAGATGTTTTCCATATACTTTTCCCCTTCCCTTATATCTCTAATGAAATTTCTCTAATAGCTTTTACAGATTTTTCAATGTCCTCATGGGTATTGAATAGTCCAAAGCTGAATCTAACTACACCTTGTTCAAAAGTACCAATAGTTTTGTGGGCAAGTGGAGCACAATGAAGTCCTGGCCTTACTGCAATATTGTATTTTTCATCTAATATATAGCTAATTTCTGATGAATCTACATCTCCTATGTTTATTGCTACAACAGGAGCATGTTCTGATATATCAAGTGGCCCATAGACTTTTACTTTATCAATTTTTAAAACTTCCTCCATGAAATGTCTAGTCAATTCCTCCTCATGTTTTCTTATGTTTTCTATTCCTATCTTTTTAATGTAGCTCACTCCAGCACCTAATCCTACAATTCCAGGACCATTAAGAGTACCGCTTTCATATCTATCAGGGCAAATATGAGGCTGATCCAGTATGTGAGATGAACTGCCTGTACCACCCTGTTTTATCTCTTCTACTTCAATCCCTTCTCTTATATAAAGTCCTCCTGTACCCTGTGGACCCAAGAGTCCTTTATGCCCTGGAAAAGCTAAGAAATCTATATTCATCTTTTCTACATCAATATCATAAACTCCTGCTGATTGAGCTGCATCAACAAGATAATAGATGCCATTATCTCTTGCTATTTTGCCAATTGCTTCTACTGGAATTATGGTACCTGTCAAATTTGATATGTGTGTGGTAACAATCAATTTGGTGTTCTCTTTAATTTCCTTCTTTATATCTTCAGGGTTAATTCTACCCATACTATCTGCCTTTATAATAGTTACCTCTACCCCTTTGTTCTTTAATGCGTGTAAAGGTCTTAACACAGAATTATGCTCCATGGAAGTAGTTATAACATGATCCCCTTCTCTAACAAAACCCTTTATAACTATATTTAAACTATCAGTACAATTGGATGTAAATATGATATTCATAGGATTAGATACATTAAAAAGTTCAGCTAGCAATTCTCTGGTTTTATACACTTGTCTGCCCATCTGCAATGCAAGCTTATGGCCAGATCTACCTGGATTAGCCCCATATGTTTTCATAGCTTCCATAATGGAATCATATACTTCATTTGGCTTTGGAAATGTAGTAGCTGCATTGTCAAAATATATCAACATTATCACCTTCGCTTTCTCAATATTCACATCATTTATTATACCACAATATCATATATAAAAGGTTAAGAAACCTTTAAA
>Ga0134091_1003031_pt1 | contig 10620 bp, 9 predicted proteins | sample 2_5taG_FD_94451 | JGI IMG/M metagenome (GOLD analysis project Ga0134091, IMG submission 94451) | Switchgrass degrading microbial communities from high solid loading bioreactors in New Hampshire, USA - 2_5_20_6_A2 metaG | ecosystem: Engineered > Bioreactor > Semi-continuous > Anaerobic > Digestate...
TTGTAGGGTTTACAGATATGTTCTTGCCTTCAGTAATTGGGGCATCTATTCCAAGTGAACTTACTAGATTTGTTGTAGGGGGAATATCCATAACTCAGCTAATATATTTATCAGAGGTTGGCGGAGTAATATTGGGTTCTAAGATTAAACTTAATATACTGGAATTATTCATTATCTTCTTAGAAAGAACATTAATTACGTTGCCAATATTAGCTTTGGCTGCACATATTATATTTTAGATTTTAGGCAATGACTTCTCTGTAGCATAGGCAATTAATAGCTACAGAGAAGTTTGAATATTCTTTAAATTATAGCTTGGACAAAATAACTGAGGAGAGTGGTATTGTGGATTTAAGTGACAGAGTTATCAATGTCTATTCTGAGATTGGGAGATTAAGAAGGGTAGTATTACACCGTCCAGGAAAAGAGCTAGAAAATTTGGTGCCTGATTATCTAGAACGATTGTTATTTGATGATATTCCCTTTTTGGAAATTGCTCAAAAGGAACATGATTATTTTGCAGATGTATTAAGGAAAAATGGAGCAGAAGTACTGTATATTGAAGATTTGGCTGCGGAATCAATTAATGACGATGATGTAAAGAAAAATCTTCTTGAAGAATATTTGAATGAAGCAAATATTTATGACTCATATTTAAGGGATATCTTACTTGATTATTTCAGCCAATTTGATAATAGAGAACTTATTGACAAGATGATAGCTGGAGTTAGAAAGGAAGAAATTGAGAATAAGGATCGTTTAAGAGCACTATTGGATAATGGATATCCATTTATAATTGATCCTATGCCAAATCTATATTTTACCAGGGATCCTTTTGTTAGTCTAGGAAATGGAATTACGATCAATCACATGAAAACAGACATAAGAAATAGAGAAACCCTATTTGTTAAATACATATTCGAAAATCATAAAATGTTTAAGAATAAGGATATACCAATTTGGACTAATAGGGATATGAAAACCTCATTAGAGGGTGGAGATATACTTGTATTGAGCAATAAAACAATAGCTGTTGGAGTATCTCAGAGGACGGAACCCCTTTCAGTGGCAAAATTAGCGGAAAGAGTGCTAAAGGATGAAAGAAATACATTCGAAACAGTTTTAGCTTTCTATATTCCTATAAAAAGAGCTTTTATGCATTTGGATACAGTATTTACTATGGTTGATAGAGACAAGTTTACTATACATCCAGAAATAGAAGAAACATTAACAGTATATGTATTAAAGAAGGACAAGTTTAATAGTAATGAACCAGATATTATTGAAGAAAGAATGAGTCTTGAAGATATTTTAAAAAAATATGTGGAACTTGATAGTGTAAGTTTAATCAGATGTGCTGGAGGCAATAAAGTAGATGCACCTAGAGAGCAATGGAATGATGGTTCCAACACATTAGCAATTGCTCCAGGGGAAGTTGTTGTCTACGATAGAAACTATATTACTAATAGACTACTAGAGGAAAATGGAATTAAAACTCATATAATACCATCCTCAGAACTATCGAGAGGACGCGGTGGCCCAAGATGCATGAGCATGCCTCTTTATAGGGAAGATATATAAAATTTATTTATATATAAGAAAGGAGCTAGTTTATGAGCAAAATAGTCATTGCATTAGGCGGAAACGCTTTAGGAAATGATCCAGAATCACAAAAAGAGGCGTTGAAACACACCTCAAAATCTATTGTGGATTTAATAGAACAAGGGAATAAGGTAATTATATCTCATGGAAATGGTCCACAAGTTGGGATGATAAATTTAGCAATGGATATTGCATCTAAACATGAAAAAACAGTGCCTGAGATGCCATTCCCTGAATGTGGGGCTATGAGCCAAGGGTATATAGGGTTCCACTTGCAGAATGCAGTTCAAAATGAGTTGAGATTAAGAAATATGTATATGCCTGTAGTTACTGTTGTTACACAGGTTGTTGTAGAAAAGAGTGATCCTGCCTTTAAGAATCCAACTAAACCCGTAGGTAGTTTCTACACCAAGGAAGAAGCAGAAGAACTAATTAAGAAAGGTTATTCAGTGAAGGAGGATGCAGGAAGAGGATACAGGAGAGTAGTGCCTTCTCCAAAGCCTGTAGATATAATTGAAAAGGATGCAGTAAAATTATTAAGCGAATCAGGCATGGTAGTTATTGCAGGGGGTGGTGGTGGAATCCCAGTAGTCAAGGAAGGCAATGACTATGTTGGAGTACCAGCGGTAATAGATAAGGATTTCACATCGGCAAAACTTGCAGAGTTAACAGATGCAGATACATTGGTGATATTGACTGCAGTTGAGAAAGTAGCAATAAACTTTGGTAAACCTGATGAGAAGTGGCTGGATACTATGACTGTTGAAGAAGCAGAAATGTATATTGAAAACAAGGAATTTGCTGAAGGTTCCATGTTGCCTAAGGTTAAAGCTAGCATAGAGTTTGTTAAATCCAAACCAGGAAGAAAAGCTCTAATCACATCTCTAGAAAAAGCAGCTCAAGCCCTAAAAGGTGAAACAGGAACCTGGATTAAATAATAAATAGAGTAAGATAATAAAATATCAAGGAGGAATAACTATGGCAGTTAATTTAAAAGGAAGAAGTTTCTTAACATTAAAAGATTTTACGCCAGAGGAAATAGAATATCTTATTGACTTAGCTGAAGATTTAAAGAGGTTAAAAAGAGCAGGAATAAGGCCAAGAACATTAGAAGGCAAGAACATAGCTTTAATATTTGAAAAACCATCAACACGAACAAGATGTGCATTTACAGTAGCAGCTGTAGATGAAGGGGCACATCCAGAATACTTGGGTAAGGGAGATATTCAATTAGGTAAGAAAGAATCAATAGCAGATACTGCAAAGGTATTAGGAAGAATGTTTGATGGTATTCAGTTTAGAGGATTTAAACATGAGACAGTAGAAGAATTAGCTAAATACTCAGGAGTACCAGTATGGAATGGGCTTACTGATAAATATCATCCAACTCAAGTATTAGCAGACTTCTTAACAATAAAGGAGAGCAAAGGATACTTAAAAGGAATAAAGTTTGCATTTGTTGGTGATGGAAGAAACAACATGGCAAATTCTTTGATGATAGGTGCTGCAAAGATGGGAATGGACTATAGAATAGTATCACCAAAGGAATTATTCCCAGAACAGGAATTAGTAGATTATGCTAGAGAGGTAGCTAAAGATACTAAAGCAAAGATCACTGTTACAGACTCAATTGATGAAGGAGTTAAAGATGTAGATGTAATCTATACAGACGTATGGGCATCAATGGGAGAAGAAGCAGAATTTGAAAGAAGGATAAATCTATTAAAACCATATCAGGTAAATATGGATATGCTTAAGAAAGCCGATGCAGAAGTAATATTCCTACACTGCTTACCATCATTCCACGATAGAAATACGGAGATAGGAGAAGAAATATACCAAAAATATGGATTGGCAGAGATGGAAGTAACAGACGAAGTATTCCAAAGCAAACATTCATTGGTATTCGAAGAAGCAGAAAACAGAATGCATACTATAAAAGCTGTAATGGTTGCTACTTTAGGCAATAGATAAAAAATATATTTTTTAAGCGTTATAATTGAAAGGATTGTTAAAAAAATATACAAGAAAGGGCCTAATAATTAGGTCCTTTTTGTGTTAGAAGTTTAGGTGAAAATAGAAAAAAGTTAGAAGATAAAATTTCTTTTAACACTGATATTTAATGGTACCCAAGGGGAAAGTCGAATCTACATGGATTTTAAATTCCATTGAATTTTGAGTTCCAAAATACAAATTTGTGTAAAAAAATATATTTGGGTAATAATTTAATAAAGAATTAACGAAGGGGGAAATGTGATGGAAAAAATAAGATACTTAATTATTGGAAATGGAATTGGAGGCCTTTCTGCTGCAAGAGAAATTAGAAATCACGATAAAGAAGGTACTATTGTTCTAATAAGTAGGGAACCATATCTTACATATTATAGACCCAAATTAACAGAGGGGATTTTCAAAGAATTTACAGTAGATAATTTATTAGTGTATGATGAGAACTGGTATAGTAAAAAAAATATTAAAACATATTTGAGAACAACAGTTGAAAAAATAGATATAGACAACAATACAGTCCATCTAGATGATAATAGAAAGATAGAATATGAAAAACTTTTAATTGCAACAGGAAGTCATCCCTTTATTCCACCAATTAAAGATAAAAACAAAGAAGGAGTCTTCGCATTGAGAACATTACAGGATTTATATGAATTTAAAGAATTTCTAAAATCCTGTAATACTGTATCAGTAATAGGTGGAGGTCTTTTAGGTCTAGAAGCTGCTTGGTCATTGAAACAGTTAGGTAAAGAAGTCAATGTAATTGAGTTTGCACCATATTTATTACCAAGGCAATTAGATATGGAATTAGCTAATAAATTAGAAGAAAAGTTAAATAGTTTAGGCTTATCTATATATACTAATTCACAGGTGGAAGAAGTTTTGGGAGACGAAAGGACTAATGGAATTAAACTAATTGGAGGTAGAGAAATCCCCACAGATGCAATACTTATCTCCTCGGGTATAAAACCAAATATTGATTTAATAAGGGATACATCTATTGAATACGACAAGGGTATAAAAGTTGATAGTCAGATGAGAACTAATATTGTAAATGTTTTTGCAGTAGGTGACGTAGTAGAGATAGATGGAATGGTATTAGGCCTTTGGCCTGCCGCTAATGAACAGGGGAAAATTGCAGGTGCAAATATGGCTGGAGTAGAAATGGAGTACAAGCAACCTAAGATATTTACGACATTAGAGATAGGAGATATAAAAGTTTTTTCAGCAGGTATCATTAATAATTATGATAGGATATACGAATATAAAGATAGTAGCAGAGACATCCAACATAAACTATTCACAAGAGATGGAATAATTACTGGAGTAATACTGTTTGGAGATATAAAGGATAGGAATAAATTTAATACGTTAGTAGCGTCACAACTACCTGTAGAAGAGCTGTTAAAGGAGGATTATAGATTTAAATAGAGGTCCAATTTACAGCAAATCCTACATGTTATTTAAGGAAGATTATGCTAAGTGATAATATAAAAATACAGGAATTAGATCTGGAGCAAAAAATAGCAAAAGGTAAAGAGAAAGTAAAGAACATAAAAAAGAAGTTTAGACACAAAGCCTAAACTTCTTTTTTTACTGGTGCCGAAGGTGGGAGTCGAACCCACACGGAGTTTGAGCTCCACTGGATTTTGAGTCCAGCGCGTCTGCCAATTCCACCACTTCGGCTCACTGGGTACAGAATATATACTAACATAAAATTAAAAAATAATCAAGCATTTATTTTGAATTATTTACTGGATTTTATATTTAGGGTATACTTAATATTATACATGAAATATTAATAGGGAGTGAAATATGTTGAACAAAGAAGATAAGAACATATTGATGATTATAGATGGTAATAGTTTAATACATAGAGCTTTCTATGCTTTGCCTTTACTTTCAACAAAAGATGGAATATATACAAATGGGGTATATGGATTTCTAACTATGTTTTATAAACTTAAAGAAGAATATCCTATGGACTATATATGTGTGGTATTTGATAAGAAAGGGCCTACCTTTAGGCATGAAGCTTTTGATCTGTATAAAGGAAACAGGCAAGCTACTCCTAACGAATTATCTCAACAATTTCCAATTATTAGGGAAATACTCACTGCTATGAACATAACTCAATTGGAAATGGATGGTTATGAAGCGGACGATATTGCAGGTACTTTATCTAAATATGGTGAAGAGAATCAGCTAAAAGTAATCCTTGTAACAGGGGATAAGGATTATCTACAGTTAGCCTCTGATATGACCACAGTTTTGTTGACTAAAAAAGGTATAACAGAGTTAAGAGAATACGATAGAAATAAATTTATTGATGAATATGGAATTACTCCAAAACAGTTCATTGATTTAAAAGGATTGATGGGTGATAAATCTGATAATATTCCAGGTATTCCTGGCATTGGTGAAAAAACGGGAATTAAATTAATAAAAGAGTTTGGAAGCATAGAAAATCTTTATGATAATATAGATGAAGTAAAAGGCAAAAAAACCAGAGAAATTTTGTTGGAAAATAAGAGTTCTGCTTTTCTAAGCAAAAAGTTAGCAGAGATAATCAGGAATGTTCCACTGGAATTTTCATTAGATGATTTTAAAATCCAAGAACCAAATTGGGGAAAGCTTAGAAAACTATATACTGATCTGGAATTCAATAGCTTGTTATCAAAGCTACCTGATAGTCAAATACAACAAGAAAATTTTTCTGAGTATGAGGTAGATTATCAGATTATAGAAAATGATAATTATGAAACTATAATAGAAAACATAAGAAATTCTAAAATTTTATACTTTAAATTTTTGTTTGAGGCTGAACATTATATCAATAGTCCTATACTTGGTGTGGGGATAAAAGCTGGAAATAGTGTTCCTTGCTATATTGATTTCTCTAAAAATGATATAGAGAAATTTACAAAATCTTTTAAAGAATACTTCCAGTCCAATGAAATTGATAAACTGGGACATATGATTAAAATGGACACATACGCTTTACTAAAATTAGGTATAGACATAGATAATGTGGTATTTGATAGCATGATAGGAAAGTATTTACTTAACCCAGCTCAAACTAACTATAGCATTAATGAATTAGCTAAAGAATATATTAATATATATGGAATAGACAAGGAACAACTCTTGGGCAAAGGAAAAAATAAAAAATCCTTTAGTGAGCTTGATATTGAAACAAGAGCTAAATATATCTCTATGGTTGTTGATTTTATTTCTAAACTAAGGGAACCAATTACCAGGTCAATCTCTGAACAGAATATGAACAAATTATATTATGAAGTGGAACTACCATTGACTAAAGTATTGGCACATATGGAGTATAATGGGTTCAGAGTAGACTTAAATGTGTTAAGTCAACTGGGAGATAGTTATACTAAAGAAATACAAAGATTGACGGAAGAAATTTATGAATTAGCTGGAGAAGAGTTTAATATTAGCTCAACAAAACAATTGGGAGAGATATTGTTCGATAAGTTGAAATTGCCAGTAATTAAGAAGACCAAAACAGGTTATTCAACTGATGCAGAGGTATTGGAAAAATTAAAGGGACAACATGAAATAATAGAAAAAATTCTCAGATATAGACAGTTGATTAAACTTAAATCCACCTATATAGATGGATTGATTAATGTTGTAGACAAAAATACTAGCAAGATATATTCCACATTCAACCAAACAGTTACCAATACTGGAAGAATTAGCAGTCAGGATCCTAATTTGCAAAATATACCTATAAAAACTGAGGAAGGAAGAGAGATTAGAAAAGCTTTTATACCAAAAAACGACGAATATGTACTTGTAGATGCAGATTACTCCCAAATTGAGCTTAGGGTATTAGCTCATATATCCAATGATCCCAAATTAATAGAGGCTTTTTATAATGATGAGGATATTCACACTAAAACAGCCTCACAAGTGTTTAAGATTCCAATAGAAAAGGTAACACCCCTTATGAGAAGCAGAGCTAAAGCAGTTAACTTTGGTATTATATATGGAATAAGTGATTATGGTCTTTCAAGGGATTTAAATATACCTAGAAAGGAAGCAAAGCAATATATTGATAATTATCTCAACAATTATGATAAGGTAAAGGAATATATGGAGAATATAGTGGACAGATGTAAAGAAATTGGCTATGTGGAGACCATATTAAATAGAAGAAGATACGTTCCCGAACTAAAGTCTAGAAACTTTAATATACGTTCCTTTGGAGAAAGGATTGCAATGAACACACCAATACAAGGCAGTGCAGCAGATATTATAAAAGTTGCAATGGTTAGGATATTTGATGAATTGAATAAAAGAAAATTAAAATCAAAACTAATACTTCAGGTACACGACGAGTTAATAATAGAAACTCATAGGGATGAACTTGAACAAGTAAAAAACTTAGTAAAGGATGTTATGGAAAACTGTATAGAACTTAATGTTCCTTTGAAAGTTGATTTAAAAGTAGGTGACAATTGGTATGAAGCAAAATAAGCCAAAGGTGGTTGGTATAACTGGAGGAATAGCTACTGGAAAGTCTACCGTTTCCAAAATAATTAAGAACTTAGGATATGAAGTGATTGATGCGGATGTCATATCTAGAGAAGTGGTGGAGAAAGGTAAACCTGCATATAGAGAATTGATTGCATATTTTGGAGATGTGATTTTAGATGAATATGGAAATATAGATAGAAAAGAATTAGGAAATTTAATTTTCAATGATGAAGAAAAGAGAAAAAAATTAAATAGTATTACCCATCCATATATAATGAAGGCTATTAAAGAATCAATTGATAACAAAAAGGAGCAGAAGATAATATTTGTTGATATACCTTTATTAATTGAAGAAATGGATAAGTTAAGAGACTATGATATACGGTTTGACGAAATATGGTTAGTATATGTTGATGAAGAAAATCAAATAGATAGACTTATGAAAAGAGATTGTATAGATAGAACAGAAGCTCTAAATAAGATAAGTGCTCAAATGCCAATAGAAATAAAGAAAAAGTATGCTTCTAAAGTAATTGATAATCGAGGAGATATAAAAGATTTAGATGAACAGGTTAGAAGATTCATAGAGAAGTCAATAAAAAATTTGGAGGGCTAGATTTGTCTAAAATAAACAAAAAAGTTATCAACGCTATATTTGTCATATTACTATTTGGGTTTATTTTGCTTATTACTTATATGTATTTTATAATCAATTATCCTTTGAGCTATCAAAATATTATAAAAAAGTATTCAGAAATATACGATATTGATCCTTATTTAGTTGCTGCAATAATCAATGTGGAAAGCAAATATGATAAAAATGCAGTATCCAAAAAAGAAGCTAGAGGACTTATGCAGATATCACCAATTACAGGCAAATGGGCTGCAAAAGAGCAAAATATTGAAAATTTTGATTTAAATATGTTGTTTGATCCTGAGGTAAATATAATGATAGGCACATGGTATTTAAATGTTCTTTGGAAGGAATTTAATGGCGATCTTCAATTAGTTTTATCAGCTTATAATGCTGGAAGTGGAAATGTCTATAAATGGCTAAATGACAAACAATATTCTCGTGATGGAAAATCTTTAGTAAAGATACCATTTGATGAGACTAAGAATTATGTAGATAAAGTAAATCAAAATATTAAAATATATAAAATCCTATATAAAGATGAATTTGAGAAACAGCCTGTGAAAGGTGAAAACTATTTGGTTTTATTTGTTAATAATCTTAGGAGAGTGATAAGGAATTTTGCAATTTACAAGTAATAGGAGGGAACAAGGTCTTGAAATACAGAAGAATATCACTTGTAGCGTTACTGGTTATACTGCTATTACTAACTGGATGTGGAGGAGATGATAGTAACCCTATAGACGAAGCTTTCCAAGAAGAATCTAATGAGTCCTCTAAATACGAACCGGAATATGGAGGACAGATTATATTGCCTGTAACTAAAATAAATAGCTTAAATCCTTTAACTGTAAACAACGAAAGCTATTTCTATTTTAATAAGTTGATATTTGAAGGCTTATTTGAGTTCGATGAAAATTTTCAAGTTAAAAATGAACTTGTCGAAGATTATACATTTAAAAGCCATAACATAGTTAGCATAAAATTAAAGGACAATGTTTATTGGCATGATGGTGAAAAGTTAAAAGCCGAAGATATAGCATTTACCATTAATACAATAAAATATGCAAGTAATGAAATTGGCTATAAGAAAATGTGGAAAGTATTTGCTGGAAGTCATAATTATTCTAATATAAACAATATTATATATGCAAAAGTAATTGATGATTCAAATATTGAAATAGAGTTTAATGAAGGAGTAGTAAATAAACTTGAAATGTTGACCTTTCCTATAATTCCTAGACATAGATTTGTTAGTGGAGTAGAAAGTGTACAAGCTTATAAAAAGGCTTTAGAAGAAGATAATTATATTCCAATAGGTACTGGCCCTTATAAATTTGTTAATTATGAAAAAAATAAGTCTATTGAACTTGTAGCCAATGAAAATTATAGAAATAAAAGACCATACATAGATAAAATTATTGGGAAAATACTAGAGGATGAAGAATTGGCATTGACTGCTTTTGAAACTGGACAAGTGGATTTAGCCATGTCTGTTGGATTTGACTGGGAGAAATTTGATCAAAATAACAATGTTAAAATTGTAGAGTTTATATCCCAAGGTTATTAATTTTTAGGATTTAATTTCAGCAAAGAAATTATCAATAAGTATGGAGCTACTTTAAGGAAAGCCATTGCTTATGGTATTGACAGACAGTCAATTATAGAAGACATATTATTAGGCCATGCAACCCAGTCAGACCTGCCCATTCATCCAAATTCTTGGGTGCTTTCTGATAATTCCAATATATATGGGTTTAATATAGAAAAAGCAAAAGAGGAATTGGAGAAGATCGGCTGGAATGATGTAGATGCTGATGGTTTTTATGAAGATGAAAATGGAAAAGACATTACTTTAAGACTTACTACAA
>Ga0134091_1003048_pt1 | contig 10572 bp, 10 predicted proteins | sample 2_5taG_FD_94451 | JGI IMG/M metagenome (GOLD analysis project Ga0134091, IMG submission 94451) | Switchgrass degrading microbial communities from high solid loading bioreactors in New Hampshire, USA - 2_5_20_6_A2 metaG | ecosystem: Engineered > Bioreactor > Semi-continuous > Anaerobic >...
TACATAACCACATCTTTGCTTATAGCTCTTGGCTTGGAGGATAGTGTAGTGGGCATAGAGACAGGTGCTGACAAAAGACCTATTTATTCACTGGCTGCCCCTCAGTTTAATCAGCTTCCAAACGTAGGCAGTCCAAAGAACTTTGATTTAGAGGGATGCATAGCTCTAGAACCAGATCTGGTAATATTGCCCATAAGAATGAAGGATGCGGTGGAAAATCTCGAAAAACTAGGAATAAATGTAATTGCAGTTAACCCGGAGAATATGGATCTGCTAAAGGAATCCATAGATATGATAAGCAAAGCTACAGGAACAGAAAATACTGGTGAAAAATTGAAATCATACTATGATGATAAACTTTCAGAAATAAAGAGTCTTATTGGGGAAGAAGGCAAGACAAAAGTTTATATAGGAGGAAACAGTGATTTTCTTTCCACTGCAACAAAGAACATGTACCAAACTTTTATGGTAGAAGCTGCTGGAGGCATCAATGTAGCTTCGGATATAGATGATACCTATTGGGCAACCATCTCCTACGAACAGCTTCTGACCTATAACCCGGATGTTATAATTGGAGTTCCATCTGCAGCTTATACCAAGGAGGATATTTTAAAGGATGAGAGATTAAAAGCAGTTAATGCTGTGCAAAAAGGTCAAGTGTATATGATGCCTGATGCCTTTGAAGCATGGGATTCACCAGTACCATCAAGTATTTTGGGCACCATGTGGCTTACAAGCGTTTTATACGGAGATAAATACCCTTATGAAAAATTCACAGAGGATGCAGCTTATTTTTATAAAGAATTTTATGGTATAGAGATTAATAAAGAGGATTTGACAAAATAATGAGAGATGAAAGTTTACCTGAAAATATAAATGATAGGGGCATAGGTAAATACATAGTCATTGCTGTGCTGTTTGTGTCTGTATTTTTTCTATCCATAGGCACTGGGAAGTACCCTATATCTGTCAGAGATATAATTGGTATTGTTACAGGGGGAGAAGTGGAAGATATGGTGAGAACCGTTTTTTATACCCTCCGCCTCCCAAGGACCATAATGGTCATTATATCAGGGATAGGACTTAGCATAGCAGGCAGCATATATCAGATAATCTTTAAGAATCCCTTGGCTAGCCCGGATATTATAGGAGTGGCATCTGGAGCTAATTTAGGTGCTGCCATAGCTATTATATTCTTAACAGGTGGAACCCTGAGCGTAGCAATTAGCGCTTTTGTAGGAGGGGTTGGGGCAGTTTTTGTCGCCCTGGGTCTAGCTAAGCTGTCCAGGGAAAAAGGGGTGGTTACCTTTGTCCTTGCCGGCATAGTCATAGGTTCTATTGCCCAGGGAGTCATAATGATGATGAAATACCTTGCTGATCCTGAGAAGGAGCTGGCAACCATGGAGTTTTGGGCTATGGGAAGCTTTGCATCCGTCACCGCTGATAAGGTATTGACTATGTTGCCTTTATTTTTAATAGGAATTATTGGTATTATTCTGCTCAGGTGGAAGATAAATGTACTGTCCTTAAGCGATGAAGAAGCCAAAAGCCTGGGAGTAAAAGTAGAATCAGCCCGCTGGGCTGTAATCATATTTTCCACATTGATAGTGGCCAGTATCATATGCATAACAGGGCTAATTGCCTTCATAGGTCTTATAGCTCCTCACATAGCCAGGATGATAAGAAAAACCAATGATTTCAGTACTACCATATTAAGCGGCTTTATAGGTGCCATACTCCTTGGCTTTGCAGATTGTCTTGCCAGGAGTATAGCCGGCAGCGAAATACCAATAAGCATTCTTACCACCTTTATCGGGGCACCGTATTTAGCATATCTCATGAGTCGTTATTAGGAGGAAATATGGATATATTAAAAATAGAAAATATAAAGGCAGGCTATGATAATAAAATAATATTGGATGACATAAGCTTTTCATTAAACCAGGGAGAATTGACTGCTCTTTTGGGACTCAATGGTGCAGGCAAAACCACACTGTTGAAGACAATCAGCGGTCTTATAAAGCCCATATCAGGTAAATGCATAATAAAGGATGTGGACTGTTTTTCCTTAAATGAAAAGCAAAGAGCAAGGCATATCAGCTTTATGCCCCAAAGAAACAGCATAATATATAACACCAAGGTGATAGATGTAGTATTGATGGGCATAACTCCCTATCTGGGTATGTTCGCCTCTCCTACGAAGGAGCATAAGAAACTTGCCTATGATATACTGAAAAAGATGTCCATGGAGAAGTATGCCTATGCCAATTTCCTACAACTAAGCGAAGGACAGAAGCAGCTTGTTATCATATGCAGAAGCCTTATGCAGAATGCAGAGATTATGCTCTTTGACGAACCTGACAGCGCATTGGACTATAATAACAGACATATGATGCTATCCTGTATAAGGGATTTGATAAATAAAGAAAGGCGTGTAGGGCTCATAACCCTCCATGATCCAAATTACGCCCTCAACTACTGCGATAAAATAATATTTTTGGAGGACGGTAAGATACTGGCAGAATTCGATACCAAAGATGTAGATAATATTTTTCTCCATAAAATGTTTACCAGAATATATGGTAAAATAGATATAATAAGGCATAGAGAAAAATATGTGATGGTGAGGTTGGATGCATGAAACCAGGATATAGTCTCTGGATAAAAAATGATAACGGCGATAAAGTATTTGGGCAAGGACCTTATAGGCTTTTGCTTCTCGTAGACAATTTAGGCTCTTTGAATAAGGCTGCAAGTGAAATGGGAATGGCTTATTCAAAGGCATTGAATATTATAAAGAATGCTGAAGAAGAATTGAATATGGAACTTCTGGAAAGGGAAATAGGGGGTGCCAAAGGGGGAGGCTCAAAGCTTACCAAGGAAGCCAAGGAGCTTATTGACAAATATGAAAGATTCAGAAATGCGGCTGTGGAAGAAATAGAGAAGATATACGAGGATATTTTTTGTAGAAAATGAATGAATTAGATACTATTGGCTATACTAAAAAAGGCTTGTATTGTAATAGTTAAATGATAGAGAGCCTTTTTTAGTATAACCATTTTGTTTTTTTGTGAAATCAAAGGAAATTCAAATATAAATAAAGAAAAACAATGCAATTAAGCAATAATTTAAATTAATAGAAGAAAATGACCAAAAAACCCAAGAAAATGCGAAATTATAAATTTGCGAAGAACTAAACCATTAATTATTATTATATTGTAATTAGCACTCATCTTAAGTGAGTGCTAATAATAAGGGATACATACAAATTTTGTATAATAAAAACTTAAGGAGGGTTATTGATGAATATCAAACCACTTGGAGACAGAGTTGTTATTAAGGTATTGGAAAATGAAGAAACAACCAAAAGCGGCATAGTATTACCCGGTACTGCAAAGGAAAAACCAATGCAGGGTGAAGTATTGGCCGTTGGTTCAGGCGAATTAGTTGACGGTAAAAAGATACCCCTTGAATTAAAGGTTGGCGACAGAGTAATATACTCCAAATATGCCGGCACAGAAGTTAAGATTGATGGGGAAGAATACTTGATCCTCAGACAAAACGATGTATTAGCAATAGTAGAATAATAAGGGAGGGTAAATAAATGGCAAAACAGATCAGGTTTGGCGAAGATGCAAGAAGAGCTCTTGAAAGAGGAGTAAATCAGCTGGCAGATACAGTTAAGATAACATTAGGACCCAAGGGAAGAAATGTTGTATTAGACAAGAAATTCGGTTCTCCCCTTATCACCAATGACGGTGTAACAATTGCGAAAGAAGTAGAACTTGAAGATCCCTTTGAGAATATGGGAGCTCAATTGGTTAAGGAAGTTGCAACAAAGACAAACGATGTAGCAGGTGATGGTACAACAACAGCTACATTGCTTGCTCAGGCAATAATAAGAGAAGGTTTGAAGAATGTTGCTGCAGGAGCAAACCCAATGGTATTGAAAAAGGGTATCAATAAGGCTGTAGCTACTGCGGTAGAAGAAATCAAAAAGTTTTCCAAGCCAATAGAAAATAAATCAGCTATAGCACAGGTTGCCTCCATATCAGCAGGAGAAGAATCCATCGGAGAAATCATTTCCGAAGCTATGGAAAAAGTAGGCAAGGACGGAGTTATAACTGTAGAAGAATCAAATACTTTCGGTACAACTCTGGATGTTGTAGAAGGTATGCAGTTTGACAGAGGTTATGTATCTCCTTACATGATCACAGATACAGAAAAGATGGAAGCTGTACTTGATGAGCCCTATATACTTATAACTGATAAGAAGATATCAAATATCCAGGATCTTCTTCCAGTATTGGAGCAGATAGTTCAACAGGGCAAGAAGCTTTTGATAATCGCTGAAGACATCGAAGGCGAAGCTCTTGCTACATTGATAGTAAACAAATTAAGAGGAACATTTACTTGCGTTGCTGTTAAAGCACCTGGCTTTGGCGACAGAAGAAAGGCAATGCTTGATGATATAGCTATACTTACTGGCGGACAGGTAATATCCGAAGAATTAGGCTTAGATATTAAAGAGACAAAGCTTGAGCAACTAGGAAGAGCAAGACAGGTTAAGGTTCAGAAAGAAAACACTATAATCGTTGACGGTGCTGGAGATGCTAAGGAAATAAAAGATAGAGTAAAACAGATTAAGGCTCAGATAGAAGAAACTACTTCCGACTTCGATAGAGAAAAGCTTCAGGAAAGACTTGCAAAATTGGCTGGCGGTGTAGCAGTTATCAAAGTTGGTGCTGCAACAGAAACAGAACTTAAGGAAAGAAAACTGAGAATCGAAGACGCTCTTGCTGCAACAAAGGCTGCAGTAGAAGAAGGTATAGTACCTGGCGGCGGAGTTGCTCTTGTAAATGCTATAAAGGCTGTTGAAGAATTATTAAAGGATGCTCATGGAGATGAAAAGACAGGTATTCAGATCATAAGAAGAGCTTTGGAAGAACCAGTGAGACAGATTGCAGAGAATGCTGGACTTGAAGGTTCTGTAATAGTTGAAAAGGTAATGAACAGCGAAGCAGGAGTAGGCTTTGATGCATTGAATGAAAGATATGTCAACATGATTGAAGCAGGTATAGTTGACCCAACAAAGGTTACAAGATCAGCACTTGAGAATGCTGCATCCATCGCTTCAATGCTTCTTACAACTGAGAGCGTTGTAGCAGATCTTCCAGAAAAAGAAAAACCAATGCCCGGAGCAGGAATGGGCGGAGACATGGGAATGTACTAAGATAGATAATAGCTGCGTTATTTGACGCAGCTATTTTTTTGGTTTCTTATATAGTATTATTGCCTCCAAGAAGTATAATATTAGGTAGAAGTATAAATTGGAGGTAAATGCTTTGGAAAGATTATCTCATACAAATAAAAAAGGCTATACCAGGATGATGGATATATCTGAAAAGAATGAAAACATAAGGGAAGCCATAGCTCGAGGCTCTATCTATATGAAAAAGGAGACCCTGAGAGCCATAAAAGAAGGAAAGATAAAAAAAGGAGATGTGCTATCTGTAGCCCAGGTAGGTGGCATTATGGGTGCAAAGGGCACTTCCAGCATAATACCCATGAATCACGGAAGCAATATTTTCAGTGTGGATTTGGACTTTAAAATAGATGGAGAAAACTGCAAAATAGATATAGCTGCCATAGTAAGAACCTATGGAATGAGTGGAGTAGATATGGAAGCCCTGACGGCTGTATCTGCTGCAGCCCTTACCATCTATGATATGTGCAAGGATATGGATAATGAGATGCTCATATCCGATATACATATGGTAAAAAAGTCTGGAAGCCCATCAGGGGATTTTTACTTTACCGGCTCTGATAAAAGCACTTCATGTAGCTAAGAGTAGGAGTACCTTATACAAGTGACTGTCCATATAATAAAAACGCAACCACAGAATAAATGTTTGACAAAACATGATAGGTATAGTAAAATAATTTAAGAAAATGTGATAATTTTCACAATATACATATATGCAATGCAAGATGATGATTAATTGAATAACTCCGAATCTGTAAACCTAAGGAGTTATCTATGGCTTGCAGGTCGATGGGTGTGGATAGAAATGTCCATGCCTCTCGTGTTTGGAAAGGAGTAGTATCAGCTGTATACTTTAAAATTGGTATATAGTAGTGTTAAGTTTGTGAAAAACTCCTTTTACAAGGAGTTTTTTATTTTTCTACTTTATTATAAGGGGGATAAGCATAATGGACATGGTAAACCTGACAATTGATGGTATCAAGACCCAGGTTCCCAAAGGTACAACAGTCTTGGAGGCAGCAAAAGGTTTAAACATTAATATTCCTACACTTTGCTTTTTAAAAGATATAAATGAAGTTGGAGCTTGTAGAATGTGTCTTGTTGAGGTTAAAGGAGCAAGGTCTTTGCAGGCTGCTTGTGTACTTCCTGTTGCAGAAGGCATGGAGGTAAAGACATCTTCAAAGGCCGTTAGAGAAGCTCGAACCACCGTACTTAAGCTTATACTAGCCAGACATGAAAGGGAATGTCTCACATGTTCTAGAAACCTGAACTGTGAGCTACAGAAGATGGCCGAGGAAGCAGGCATAGATGCTGTAGATTACGAAGGTGAGAAGATCGAATATAAAGTTGATATGGCATCACCTTCAATAGTCAGGGATCAGAATAAGTGCATACTCTGCGGAAGGTGTATAAGTATATGCAAAAATATTCAAGGTACAGGCGTTATAAACTTTGCAAATAGGGGTGTAAACACTACAGTAACAACTTCTTATGGAAGAAGCCTTTCTGAAGTTGCCTGTATTAACTGTGGTCAATGTATAAAGGTATGTCCTGTAGGTGCCCTTAGAGAAAAAGATGACAGAGATAGAGTATGGGAAGCTTTAGAGAATGACCAACTTTATGTAATCGCCCAGACTGCACCTGCTGTTAGAGTTGCATTGGGTGAAGAATTCGGATTGCCGGTAGGCACAAATGTAGAAGGAAAAATGGTTTCTGCTTTAAGAAGATTAGGGTTTGATAAAGTTTTTGATACTGATTTTGCAGCAGACTTGACTATTATAGAAGAAGGAACAGAACTCATCAGCAGGATAAAAAACGGAGGGAAGCTCCCGATGATAACATCCTGTTCTCCTGGTTGGATAAAGTACTGTGAGCATTACCACAATGATTTTATTGACAATTTATCAACATGTAAATCCCCTCATCAGATGTTGGGAGCTTTAGCAAAATCCTATTATACAGAAAAGATGAATATTGATCCTAATAAAATATTTGTGGTATCAATAATGCCTTGTACAGCTAAGAAGTTTGAATCAGGTAGAGAAGAATTGACTGTAGACGGATTGAGAGATGTGGATGCGGTATTGACTACAAGGGAATTGGCTAAGATGATAAAAGAGGCTGGGATAGATTTTAAAGCTTTAGAAAATGATAGATTTGATAAAGTGATGGGTGAGTCTACAGGGGCAGCGGTTATATTTGGAGCAACAGGCGGTGTTATGGAAGCTGCTTTAAGGACAGTGGCAGATATATTGGAAGGTAAAGATCTGGATAATATAGATTATACTCCTGTAAGAGGCTTGGAAGGAATAAAGGAAGCGACTGTAAAGATAGGAGATCTAGATGTTAATGTTGCTGTTGCCCATGGAACCGGCAATGCAGGAAAATTATTGGAAAGAGTAAGAAATGGAGAGGCTGATTATCATTTCATAGAAGTAATGGGGTGCCCTGGGGGTTGCATAAATGGAGGCGGACAGCCAATTATAATGGATAAGGAAAAGACTGAAGAAGTATGCAGGTTGAGAGCTCAGGGGTTATATGATATAGATAAAGCTATGCCAATGAGAAAATCTCATAAAAACCCTGAAATTAAAGCTTTGTATGATGAATATCTTGGGGAAGCAAATGGACACAAAGCACATCATCTGCTTCATACCCATTATGTAAAGAGGGAAAGGATATAGAACAGGATGGATAAAAAAACAAGGACATTGACGAGGGCAGCCATATTACTGGCCATAGCTTTAGTGTTTCAGTTTATAAAAATGGGTCAGTTGATAACAGGCTCAGGCATAAATGGTGTTTTGATAATAGCAGCAGAAATTTGTGGATGGCCTTGGTCTGCAGCTATAGGAGCAATAACTCCCTTTATGGCATTGGTATTGGGAGTTCAACCTCCTGCTATGGTTCCGGTTATACCTTTTATTGTGGCAGGGAATATCTTATACGGAGGCATTTATTCAATATTTAAGAGTCGCAACAAGTTCATTGCTGTTGGTTTTGCAGCCATAATTAAGTTTGGGTTGCTCTATGCTACAGTGAACTATTTTGTATCTGTAAAACCACCTATACAGGCAGCATTGAGCTTTCCTCAGCTTATGACAGCCTTGATAGGAGGAGGCATAGCCTTAATAATAATTGAAGTTTTGAATAGAAGCAATAAAGAAGAGAAATAATTATATAATGTTAAAGAATTATCATCCCAACGACAAGTGGAGGATATAGTTACTAAAATTCATAAAACATCTTTAGCTTCATACCCTAGAACTGAAAACAGATTAGAGGCAAAAGATTAATTCTGCATAAATTAACTTTGCAGGATTAGTCTTTATTTTTTGTTTTATATTGACGATATTTTCACAATGAGTTATTATGGAATTGCTGAAAGTATTTACTGAATTTTTAATATGTTTTCAATATTAATTATAGGGGGAGCTCAAATGGATATGATTAATTTGACTATTGATGGCATTCCTGTAAAGGTGAAGAAGGGTGCCACTGTTATGGAAGCTGCCAAAAGTATAGGCATAGATATTCCTGCTCTATGTTATTTGAAGGGTGTCAATGAAGTGGGAGCTTGCCGTATTTGTGTTGTTGAGGTAGAAAAAGCCAGATCTCTACAGGCTTCATGTGTACTTCCAGCTGCGGAAGGAATGGTAGTATATACTGAAAGCCCTGCTGTTGTAGAAGCAAGAAAAGAAATACTAAGACTGATATTGGATAACCATCCCAATGATTGTTTAACTTGTGACAAAGCCGGGGAATGCAAGCTTCAAGAGTATGCCTACAGATATGATGTAAAATTCAGAGATCATAATGGTGCAAGAAGGGTAGCCACCATAGATACTTCAAATCCATACATATTAAGAGATAACAGCAAGTGCATACTGTGTGGAAGATGTGTGAGCACATGCAGCCAGGTACAGGAAAGAAGCGTATTATCCTTTGGGGAAAGAGGATTTGAAACTCATATAATTGCAGATAATGATAAAATTTTAGGTGAGTCATCTTGTGTATCTTGTGGAAGATGCATAAGCGTATGCCCAGTAGGAGCATTGATAGACAATAGAATTGCAGGAAAAGCCAGAGCATGGGAAGCAGAAAAAGAAGAGGTGAGATGTACCCAATGTGACCATGGCTGCCATTTTGAGCTTTTAAGGAAAAATGGGAATGTAATTGGAGTAAGAGCAAAGGAGCCAGGCGAGGGTAGGCCTCTATGTCTGAAAGGGAGATTGTCCGTAGATTTAACATATAATGATAATCCTGCTGTTCCACTGATGAAAAAGGAAGAAAGTTATGTGGAAGTAAGCTGGGCAGAAGCCTTAGGATTAGAGAAGATAATGGAAAAGTTATAATCATTTGTTTTATTTCTATATGATGTAAAGGAGGTAAGATTATTGGTTAACTTAACCATCAATGGGGTGCAATGTCAAGCTGAACCAGGCTCTACCATACTACAAGCAGCCCAAAAAATAGGTATACATATACCTACTTTATGCTATGATGAAAGATTAGTAGCCCATGGAGCCTGCCGTATATGTGTAGTAGAAGTTAAAGGCGCAAGGGCTCTTATGCCTTCATGTTCTGCTCCAGTAGCAGAGGGCATGGTAATTGAAACAAACAGTTCCTCTGTAATCGAAGCTCGTAAAGAAATACTAAGACTTATGATTGAGAATCATCCGCTGGATTGTCTAACTTGTGAAAAATCAGGCAACTGTACTTTACAGAATCTATGCTATGAGTACGACATAAAAGAAGGGGGCTATAAGGGTGAGAAGAAAAATTACCCAGTAGACGACAGCAATCCTTTCTTTACGTATGATCCAAACAAATGCATACTATGTGGAAGATGTGTAAGAGTTGATAATGAACTGCAATGTACAGGCGCCATAAACCTTATTGAAAGAGGTTTCTATACCCATGTAGGTGTTGCAGGAGATAAGACATTTGAAGACTCCAACTGCGTTTCCTGCGGTAACTGTGTTTCAGTATGCCCTGTCGGTGCTCTAATGCCTAAGCAACCTGAAAAATTCAGACAATGGGAAGTCAAAAGGGTAAGAACTACCTGCTCATACTGTGGCGTAGGTTGCCAGATGGAGCTTTTGGTAAAGGACAACAAGGTAGTAGGCGTAGAACCTGTTAATATAGAGCCTAATGATGGACTTCTCTGCGTAAAAGGAAAATTCGGCTATAGATTTTTGAGCCATCCCGATAGACTTAAGACTCCTCTTATCAGAAAAGATGGAGAACTAAAGGAAGCTAGCTGGGATGAGGCTATGGATCTAATAGCATCCAAAATAAAAGAA
>Ga0134091_1003049_pt1 | contig 10572 bp, 10 predicted proteins | sample 2_5taG_FD_94451 | JGI IMG/M metagenome (GOLD analysis project Ga0134091, IMG submission 94451) | Switchgrass degrading microbial communities from high solid loading bioreactors in New Hampshire, USA - 2_5_20_6_A2 metaG | ecosystem: Engineered > Bioreactor > Semi-continuous > Anaerobic >...
AAAACAGGGCGCGGCAGCCATGAAGGAATTCGCACCCGACTGCATAATCGCTGTAGGCGGAGGCTCAGCAATGGACGCCGCCAAAATCATGTGGGTTCTGTACGAACATCCGGAAGCAGACTTCATGGACATGGCAATGCGTTTCATGGACATAAGAAAACGCGTGTACACCTTCCCCAAGATGGGCGAAAAAGCTTATTTCATCGCAATACCGACAACTTCAGGTACAGGCAGCGAGGTTACGCCGTTCGCGGTCATTACCGACGAAAAGACCGGTGTGAAGTATCCTCTGGCAGACTATGAGCTGCTGCCAAACATGGCAATTGTTGATGCAGATATGATGATGGATCAGCCCAAAGGCCTGACCAGCGCTTCAGGTATAGATGCACTTACCCATGCACTGGAAGCTTACGCTTCGATGATGGCAACGGACTACACCGACGGTCTGGCATTAAAAGCCATCAAAATGATATTCGAGTACCTCCCGAGAGCATACGAAAAAGGTGCCGCTGATCCGGAGGCCAGAGAGAAAATGGCCAACGCATCCACAATAGCTGGTATGGCATTTGCCAATGCTTTCCTCGGAGTATGCCATTCAATGGCTCACAAGCTGGGTGCCTTCTATCACCTGCCCCACGGCATCGCCAATGCTCTGATGATCAATGAGGTGCTCCGCTTCAACGCCGCTGATGTCCCTGTAAAGATGGGTACATTCCCGCAGTACGGACATCCCCATACGCTTGAAAGATACGCAGAGATAGCCGACTACCTCGGACTGAAGGGCAAAAACAACGAGGAAAAGTTAGAAAATTTAATAAAAGCTATTGAAGATTTGAAGGAAAAAGTCGGCATCAAAAAGAATATAAAAGATTATGGGATAGATGAGAAGGAGTTCCTGGACAGACTGGATGAAATGTCGGAGCAGGCCTTCGATGACCAGTGTACGGGAGCAAATCCGAGATATCCTTTGATAAGCGAGATCAGACAAATGTACCTGAACGCATATTACGGTACACATCAGGCATAAGGTTTTCAGGGCAGGGACTGATCTACCGCTTAGTTTGGCTAATAACTAAAGGAGGTCGGTCGTAATGAAGCTTGATAACGTGATTGCAGTACGGGCATCCAAGAAGGTTTATCGCGACGGAGATCTGGCAATCAAGGTTTTCGATGAAAACTACTCGAAGGCCGATGTTCTCAATGAAGCACTGAATCAGGCCAGAATCGAACAAACGAACCTTCATATTCCCGAGATCGTCGAAGTCACGAAGATCGATGGGAAATGGGCGATCATTACCAGATTTATCGAAGGAAGGACGCTGGAATCGTTGATGAAGGAGTCCCCGGAAAAATACGACGAGTATCTTGAAACCTTTGTTGATCTGCATCTGGAGGTACACCGTCAGAAATCGCCTATGCTAAACAAAATGAAGGACAAAATGCATCGTCAGATATCGATGACAGATCTGGATGCCACGACCCGATATGATCTCCACACCCGTCTGGAATCGATGCCGAACCATGACAAGGTATGCCACGGTGACTTCAACCCGAGCAACATAATAATCGCAAATGACGGTACCCCATATATACTGGACTGGTCTCACGCCACCCAGGGCAACGCATCCGCCGATGCCGCCAGAACATACCTGCTGTTCTGGCTTTCCGGAGATACGGCGGGTGCGAAGAAATACTTGAAGCTGTTCTGCAAAAAGAGCGATACGGCAATGCAGTACGTACAGAAGTGGATTCCTCTGGTGGCCGCCTGTCAGTCCATAAAGGGCAATCCCGATGAACGCAGTCTTCTGCTTCACTGGGTGGATGTAATAGATTATGAATAATAACTGTTAAAATAAAAAATCCGGGATTGAAGCTCAGTTGAGCCGATCCCGGATTTTTATATGTGCAAATATAAAATAATACGAATCTTTTCTATAGGCCGCTGGCATACTGACTGGTCAGCGAGGTCCTTGCAACGAATATCTTAAGGTGTCTCATAAACTGCTTGTTCCTGCGGGCTATTTTCAGCCCTGCTCTGAACTTGTCATCAATACGTATGCAGTAAACTACTTCACATACAATATCATAGGGGATGTCATCCAGCATCATGCGTATTCCCAGAAGCTTCCCCTTATCGATCTCCTGCTCACTTAATATACCTATTCCCGCCGCAGACAAATCGACAGTCATAAACTCCAGCGGTTCACCGAGCTCCACCGGTTCCTTGTCTATATCTTCGTATTCGAGAGAGCAGGTCAGCTTCTGCATATGCCTTACCCTGACAAAAAGCCTTCTCTCTGCCAGCAGCTCTTTATCGATGTTGTCTTTTATAATTCTGTCATTGCCCCATACATTTTCGTCCAGCACTGACAGATCGATGCCGGCCCCTGCCTTACCGCCGCTCCGTGCATCATTAAGAGTGCTGACCACACCGGAACTGCTGTCATGTTCTATGCCGGAATGGTGGACCGCATTGTTTTTTCCTTCATTCCCCTTCGGACTTATTATGATCTTGTTCTGCATAGGCTACACCCTCTTGTTCTGCAATCCTCCACTTATATTGTACCATTGTCAGTGTTTTCAAGAAATAGATTGTCAGTCCTATAAAATAGGACCCTGGTCCTATTCTGCCGCTTAGCCTCAGCATGAGCTAAACTGCAGATGTTTAATGATATCACCCGGCAAATAAACTTTCGATTGTAACCCGATAAAAAAGGCAAAAATTCCTTTTACAGTTTATTCAACAGTGCTATAATTCTATAAAAAAATACAATTTCGGGAGGAACATATGAAGCAGGATATGATAGTGATTCTGGACCTCGGAAGCACGAGGAATACCGATATCGCGAGAGCAGTACGTTCTCTCGGCGTTTACAGTGAGATACATCCCCATGACATAACAGCAGAGCAATTGTCGAATCTCCACAATGTTAAGGGTATAATCATTAACGGAGGAGAAAACAACATAGTTGACGGAGTAAGGATCGAAGTATCTGATGCCGTTTACGGTGCTGGCTGTCCTGTTATGGCGGTGGCGCATGATACTGCAAAATGCTCACATAAGCTGACAGAATGGCCTGCATCAGAGGATGAATTGGAGCAGACACTCAAAGCTTTCATTTTCGATACATGTAATGCATCACCCAACTGGAATATGAAAAATTTCATAGAGGACCAGGTCGAGCTTATACGCAGACAGGTCGGCGATAAAAAGGTACTGCTTGCCCTGTCCGGCGGTGTCGACAGCTCTGTGGTAGCAGCATTGCTGATCAAAGCAATAGGCAAACAGCTGGTATGCGTACACGTCAATCACGGATTAATGAGGAAGGGTGAATCGGAGAGCGTCATCGAAGTATTCAAGAACCAGCTCGATGCCAACCTTATATATGTTGATGCTACTGAACGCTTCCTTTCCAAGCTCGCAGACGTATCCGACCCTGAGCAGAAGAGAAAGATCATAGGCAGCGAGTTCCTACGCGTATTCGAAGAAGAAGCACGCAAGCTGTCGGGCATCGAATTCCTCGCTCAGGGGACCATTTATCCGGATATCGTGGAAAGCGGCACAAAGACCGCAAAAATAGTTAAATCCCATCACAACGTCGGCGGACTTCCGGAGGACCTGAAATTTAAACTGGTAGAGCCTCTTTACTATCTGTTCAAGGATGAAGTAAGAGCCTGCGGTCTGGAACTGGGTCTTCCCGAATCGATGGTGTTCCGTCAGCCGTTCCCCGGCCCCGGCCTTGGAGTCCGCTGTCTGGGAGCGATCACAAGGGAGCGTCTTGAAGCCGTCAGGGAATCTGATGCCATCCTGCGCGAGGAATTCGCCAAAGCAGGTCTGGACAAAAAGGTATGGCAGTATTTCACCATAGTGCCTGATTTTAAATCCGTAGGCGTAAAAAACAATGCAAGATGTTATGAATATCCGGTCATCATTCGTGCCGTTAATACGGTGGATGCCATGACAGCCACCATCGAACGGCTGGACTGGGACGTACTGCAGAGGATAACAGACCGTATACTCGCTGAGGTACCGAACGTCAACCGTGTATGCTATGACCTCAGTCCAAAGCCCTGCGCCACCATCGAGTGGGAGTGATTGAGATCGCCAGAAGCTGTGATCGCACGGTTACAGGCTCTCAACCACCTGTTCAGCCTGTGTTTTGATCTGAGTCATTCGCAGAGGATTCATAAAAAATGGGCCTGTCGATAATAACTCATCGGCATGCCCTTTTGATTTCTGTTCAGTTGGCTGTCCTTCCGATCAGGCTTGTTTTTCTGCCCCTTTGAGCTTATTTACTCAATCCGCCTGAGCACGTATATGCTCCAGATCCCGATATCCCTGTTCTGCACGAGCCATATCGCGCCATCCATCTGATAAAGAGTGTATTTCTGCCCGCTTTTACCCTTAAAGACCCCAAGCCGCCAGCGTTCCTTGTACACGGAAAGATCCGGCAGTTTAAACGTGTATGAAACATTTTTCAATATAAATTCATCTACATCGACCGCTGTTTTTTCATATTGAGCTGAAAACTTCTGCTCCTCACCTGTTATAATATTAATGATATCCATCCCGTCTTCACTCAGCTTATATAAGTATGGCATATTCTCCTTTCCGGCCATGAATGAGCTGAGGGGATTCATATACAGGCAATAGTCAAACTCATAGGTTCCAAATATACTGCCGTCATCATTACTGACCTGCAGCAGCGGAGCGGATGCACCGGCAACAGAAACAAGAACACATATGATTCCGACAGCAATGGCAGTCCGTATACCCGGCCAGCCTGAAAAACGTCTTGCCATTGCAAGGATTAGCCATGTCACGGCTCCCGAGAGAAGTATGACAAGGATGTCTGCAGGCGCGAGCACAATGCCTGGTATTTCTCTGAAAAACCAACCGGTGCCAAAGCGATATAATCCACCCTTCATCATGACAGCCTCACCGATGTACATCAGAACAACGGCCGAAACAGACAACAGCACGGGAAGCCCAAATCCCATGCGCCTTCCCTTTGCCATGAGGAAACTGCCGGAAAATAAACCCACCGAAACTCCCAGGGATATGAAAAACAGGCATGTCAAAACAGATGCCAGCGGTGTCTGGATGATCCCCGGCTGCCGGAAAAACGCGGTGGTATTGGCAAATATGCAAAGAGATATAAGCAGCGCTGTTGCCATACCCTGCATGACGAGCTTCTTTCTTCGGCCACCTTCACCCCTGCTGATCATACGTCCGATGCCGTATACAAGACTGCAGACCATAGTTATTATGATGAATGAAACTAAATAATAGTGGATCTTATATGTATCATCCGCCATAACGTAAAACCTGGTGTCCTCAGCAATATAGGCAACCGACTGTTTGCGTACAAGCGGTGAGACGACGCACAAACTTGCCTGCCAGGCATCCACTGCAGCAGGCACAGTGATCGCAGTTTCAAGTGAAACTGTTTCCGGATCAACCATTATCATACCTGCAAAGTTTATCCGGATCCTTTCAAAGAATTGCTCGATCACGGCAAACACTGCATAAGCACCCGCCAGTCCAGCCCAAAACGGCGCTTTCCCTTTCCTGTCCAGCAACGGCCAGACTGCTGCAAAAAGGATTACAGCAACACATATGGCAGTATAGGGTATCACATATTTGGCGTATTGCTCAGGCCTTATCAAACCATTTACGATACTGAGATACGCCATCCTTAGGCCATTTATCAGCGGATAAGCTGATATGACGATCAATATGGCCGGTGCCAGCCGGCAGAAACGTCTATAACGTTTTGATGCGGCAAGATCATATGCTGATTCGTCGTATTTCTTATCTGTCACGGTTTCACCCCCTGAAAGACGGATTAGTGATCAGCGCCAGCGCAACAGCGAGAATAAAAACTGCCGATGCAGCAGCACCTATCACCGTCATCCTTTTATAATTCAGTACATTAATAATGCGGACCCTGATGCCCGAACGGGCAAAAGATGAAGAAGCAAAGAGATTTTTTTGCTGTGAGAACTGCAGCAGCGTTGATGCATACAATCTGCAGTCCTCGCTGCCATACCCTCCCCGCTGCAGTACTGTCTCATCGCAGGACAGTTCCATATCTCTTAAAAAAGCTTTCAGCATGACCCAGACAAACGGATTGAACCAGTGGATACATGCCATGACGAGAGCCAGCAGCCTCCACAGATTGTCAAGGCGCCTTCGGTGGACATTCTCATGTTCAAGTATCATCTTTCCCTCAATACTGTCCGGATCAATTCCTGCAGGCAGTATGATCTTCGGCCGGAACACACCTGTCAGAACAGGTGAAAGCACCTTATCCGATTGATATATATTGTCTCTGATATGAACAGCCTTTTTAAGCTCGCTGCCGGTGAGACAATACATGATACCGGCGGTGAGCAGCGCTGCAGCTGCCACGGTGACCCATATCGCCGAACCTGTGGCAAAAACACGATGCAGGTAATCTGTTTTGTATGTGACAGGATTATATCGCTCTGCCACACCTACCGCGTTCATCATAACAAAGCTGTCCGGGACAGGAAAAGGAATATTGCCGTCAGTAACCGCATCAACCGGGACAAGTCTTTTGACCAGCTTTCCGGTTAGGTTGAACAGGCTCCAGCCGGATGCGGGTGTGAACGGTATGACAAGCCGTATGAAAGCCAAAGCCCACAGCGGATACACAAAGCGCCTTGGCAGCGGCTTTATCAGTCTGATCAAAAGCAAAACTGCAATGACAAGGCACGAAGTAATGCTCATGTTCAGAACAATATAGAAAATCCCGTCGGGCATAGCACCACTCCTTCAGGAATACAATTACTTCCGGTTATTTTTCTCCTTTTCCATGTCGTGCTTTTCATTTTGCCGGTCATGTTCATCTATCAGCCTTCTGAGTTCATCGATTTCTCCGGCTGACAATGTCCCGTCTGCCATAAATGATGAAAACAGCATCCTGGCTGATCCTCCGAAAAAGGAACGCAGCACTTTTCTTGCCTCGTCTCTCCCCACTTCTTCGCGGGTTATAAGACTTCGGCATACAAAATCAGGTTCCGAGCGCTCTATCGCTCCTTTTGCAACGAGCTTTCTGATAACCGTGTATGTGGTGTTCTTATTCCAGCCTATTTTCTCTGCTGCAAGCATTGCCAGCTCTTTAGCCGTAGCTCCCTCGTTTGACCACAGAAGCTCCATCAGCTTGAGTTCGCCTTCAAATAACCTGATTTTCTTCTCCATGAGCAAAACACCCCAGTTCAGCTTCAGCTGTTATCTTATGTCGTTGCAATATCACCTCAGACTATTGCAGTAGTCTAGTAATAGACTATCACAATAGTCTGGTTTGGTCAAGTGTTCACATCGTTTTACATATAAATTTAAAACACAGATCCATAATCTTCGTCTCCTGCCTGCCGCCTTTCACAGACACATTCCAGGCGGGCTGCAGAAGCATCGGCGCAATCCATTAAGTCCGGCAGCTTTTCCCGGCAATAGCCTGATATATTTTAAAAAATATAGTAAAATTATAAAAAACGGCGAATATTCATAACTTTTTCCTGTCTAATAAAATGAGGGGCTTAATGAGTTGCCTGAATATGACTTTTGCCCGTGCCGAAGGACGATTATTTTCATTCATATAAGCCTGTAAATCATAAAGCCTCTCGGCGGCGGTATGCAAACTGTTCTAATCATGGAAAACAAACGATATTGTGGGGTATACTGGAATGGAAGATCAGGCGATTATAAACCTGTACTGGGAACGAGACGAAGCAGCAATACGGGAAACCGACCACAAGTACGGCAGATTCTGTTACAGCCTTGCCTTCAATATTCTTGCCGTGTCAGAGGATGCCGAGGAGTGTGTCAGTGAAACCTATCAGAAGGCATGGAACTCCATCCCTCCGGAAAAACCGGCTGCTTTTCGTGCATGGCTCGGAAGGATAACACGCAACATTTCGATCAACCGATGGCGCTATAAACATGCCGCAAAACGCAATACCGAAACGGAAGTGCTTCTGTCGGAGCTTTCCGACTGCATCCCTGATCATAAAACAACGGATGAAATACTGGAATCAAAAGCACTTTCACAGTACATAAGCGACTGGCTGGACAGCTTATCCCCGCAGGATCGAAATCTGTTCATACGCAGGTACTGGAACGGAGATGCGCTGCAGAGATTGTCTGAATACAGCGGTATCTCCCCCAATAAACTTGCCGGGCGGATGTTCCGCCTCCGCAACAGTCTCAAAGCCTATCTGACAGAGAAAGGAGTGGTGGTATGAGCCGCGAACAGGAATTAAGGCTGTTTAATGCCATAACTGATATACGTGACGACCTGATAGAGCAGGCGCAGGATATCAAAGCCGAAACCTTCAGTGCATATACAGATGCTCTAAGCAATACGGATCACAATACAAAAGAGAAGACACCACGCAGGGCGGCAGGCCGCATCAGATGGAAGGCATGGTGCTCCGCAGCCGCCTGTCTCCTTTTGGCAGCAGGCCTTGCGGATATTTTGATCTGGCGGAGCATATCCGACTTTGGCGGCAAAACAGGTGATGGTTCAGCCAATTCCGGCGGTTCAGGGCATTCGGAGGGTACCACCTTCATGTCCTATGCCGGACCGGTATTTCCGCTTACATTGTCGGAAGCATATGGCGGCATCACAGCCAGCCGGCATATTTCCTTTGATTTTTCATCACAGCCGGATGATTTTCATATTATCTGGGGCTCCCGTGTCCGCGACAGCTATGTTCTCTCAAACCATTCGGAGCATGATGTCACAGTGACAGCCCTCTACCCCTTTGTCAGCAGTTTTGCCGATATGGAAAAATTCCGGCCGTCCATAACCACAGGCACAGAAGCTGTTCAGCCTGTCATGCATCCCGGCGGCTACTCCGGCGGTTTTACAGGAGTCATAGGTGAGGATGATCCTGATGGAAGCATCAATATTAAGGAAATAGACAGCTGGGAGGACTATAAGACTCTATTGCAGGACGGAAGCTATCTGAAAAATGCACTGTCTTCTTTCCCCCGACCGGATCAGAAAGTGACAGTGTATGAGTTCTCCGACTTCGAAGCGCCCCTTGAGCAGTACCCGCCGGCAACACAGGCCATTTCCTTCACCATCGACAGCAGCAGGACCACTATCCTGACATACGGCTTTAACGGCTCTGAATGGCACAGCAATGGTTTCAGACGCTACAGCTACTTCGTGCCGGGAAATGCATCAATGCGCAGACAAAGCAAAATGCTTATCGTACTTGGCGATGATATCGGAAGCTACTCTCTGCAGGGATATAAAAACGGTGCCTGTGAAAAGGGTAATGAGCTTGAGGACGTATCCTGCACCATTACCCGATATGAAGCAGTACTGGCAGATATATTGGACCGGCTGATCTCTGAGTGGCTGCAATATGATATGAATGAAGGCCTTCCGGCAGGAGTGTCGAATGAGATGGTACTGGGCACTGCTGCAGAGCTTCTGACAGTGTATGGCCCTTTGGACAGCACAGCAACCGAGCGGTATCAGGATGGCCGTCTGGATGACATTATTTATGAGGCTTACGTTCTTGACCGGGTGTTTTATCTGGAGTTTCCCGTCACTATCCCTGCCGGCGGAAGTATTACCGTCACAGCAGATCTGTTTAAAAACCCCAGCTTCGACTTCGCCTGCTCAGGTTCTGAAAATGTGGGAATACAGGGTTATGATATGGTAACACGCCTCGGAAGCAATCTGGTTTTTGAAGCACAGAGCGCTGAGCTTACGAACACTGAGCTCATCGAAATAGTACGGCAGAACTTCGGCTTTGACCTGCAGAACAACGTCACAAAGGTCACTCTGGATCCTGCTGTCGAGCACTATTATCTTGAAATACGTGCAAAGGAAAAATCTGAATAAAACAGAAAGGAGACAGATAGAATGGTCAAAACTGCCGAAGCCGGAAATACCGGCAGAAAGAAGCTGTTTATATACTTATCCGTTCTGTTGTCCGCCGCGGCAATATTTATACTGATATTGAGGCCATGGGGCACTAAGCCCTTTGCAAAGCTTCGATCGGAGGATATCATTTCTGCGGAATTTTATCTTGTACCTCCCGGAAAAACGATTCAGCTGACGAACAGGGACAGTGTATCCAAGCTTTGCAGTATACTGAACGAACTCGTTATCTACCGGGAAGATGACAGCGGCCGTGAGTACATGGGACAGCTCTGACAGGCGACAATCACGCTGCAGGACGGAACAGTCCGCACTGTAGGCGCATATGGTTCATTTCTGTTCCTGGACGCCAAATGTTACCGCACCAAATATGAACCCAGTGAGAAGATGAACTCCTTTGGCAATCGGCTGCTCAAATCGTCTGATGCGGAATAAAGCTAATCAGAAATATCCTGTCCGGTACTGACCTTCATGCTCCCGCCGGCATCGTAAGTCTTTGGTCCCGCACTGAAATCGAGGCCGTTCTCCGCCTGAGTGTAATAGCACGGAAACTTAGCCCCGCAGTATCCGCACTCTATATACTGGTTCGCCTCGGTCTGTTCACGGCTGTCATAGAGAAAAGGCAGGAATTCGTTTTCATTTT
>Ga0134091_1003056_pt1 | contig 10564 bp, 9 predicted proteins | sample 2_5taG_FD_94451 | JGI IMG/M metagenome (GOLD analysis project Ga0134091, IMG submission 94451) | Switchgrass degrading microbial communities from high solid loading bioreactors in New Hampshire, USA - 2_5_20_6_A2 metaG | ecosystem: Engineered > Bioreactor > Semi-continuous > Anaerobic > Digestate...
CTGGACTGGTGGCGTGATTGTGGATGTTCTTAACTGGTTAGCTCAGGCATTAACCGATATCGGCAACTGGATCGCTAAACATAAAGGGCTTATTGAGGCACTGGCCATAGCCATTGGAATAGTCGGCGGAACGATTCTGGCTGTAAATGCAGCTCTTAATGGGTTCTATTTCATAGTAGGACTTGTGACCACGGTTGTCCAGGGATTCAGTGCTGCGCTTGCTTTCTTGGCCGCAAACCCGATAGTCTTGATTATCGCAGGGATCACGGCGCTGATAGCCGGAATTATTCTGCTCATCCAGAACTGGGATACTGTCAAGGCGGCAGCAATAAATTGCTGGAACGGAATCAAAGAGGCGTGGATTGTCGCAAGCACATGGTTTAACGAGAACGTCCTGATACCTATAGGCAACTTTTTCAGCGGCGCTTGGAACGCGGTAAGAACAGGCGCGACAAATGCCTGGAACGGGGTCAAGACGGCTTGGCAATCGGCATCCAGCTGGATGTCCCAGAAAGTGCTGACTCCGATGGGTAATTTCTTCAAGAACACCTGGAACGATGTGAAATTTTGGGCTACAAGTGCTTGGAACGGGATAAAGCAAGTATTTAGCTCTCTCGGAACTTGGTTCCGCACCAATGTAACCGAGCCAATTGGCAATTTCTTTAAGGGCGCAATAAATGTTGTTATTGACGCCCTCAACTGGCTGATCCGAGGGCTTAATAAAATCAGCATCGGTATCCCTGACTGGGTTGCTGATCTGTTGGGCATAGCCAGGGGTTCAAGGTTCGGTTTCAATATCCCTGAGATCCCCAAACTTGCCGTAGGCACAAATTACGTACCGCAGGATATGCTCGCCATGCTCCATGAAGGTGAGGCAGTCGTGCCTAAGAAATACAATCCTGCAGCAACGGGACTAACTGCTGAAACAATAGAACAGGCGGTATACAGAGCATTTACGAACGCATTAAGAATCATGCAGGCATCAGCAAGGCAGGACGACAAGGAGCTTGTCCTTAAGATAGACAATACCGTACTAGCACGGATGCAGTTGCCGGCCATTATCCGAGAGGGCCAGCGGCAGGGCTTGAATCTTGTAGTTCAGGGGGTGTAAAGCATGCTGAAAATAGCAGGAGTAACGGTCAAAACGCCCAGCGAGCTCAAAGTTGGGCGTTTTGATTTAACCAAAAGCAACCGCACCGCTTCTGGAAAGATGATGATGGAACTTATTGCGACAAAACGCCGCGTTGATTGTAGCTGGAGCTTGATATCTGACGACGATTTGCAGCGGATCATCGATACGATCACGGTAAACAAACCATTTTTCATGTTGGAATACCCTGACGTCGGCGGCCAAAGGACCATGACTTGCTATGCCGGCGACATTAATGCCGGTCTCTGGCATACGAAAAACGGTATCAGGTACTGGCAGGATGTCAGCATCGCATTTATTGAACAGTGAGGTGATTTGATATGGCAAGAGTAAGCTTAGCCCGGCAGCAACTGGCCGACACCGGCCTTATAGCAGCATATTCCCCGGCAGCAGCAGAAGGCCACAAAGTAGAAAACGATGGGAGAGTAATCCTCCATGTTCGCAACTATAGCGAGGACGACATAACAGTCACAATCCTTTCCAGCTACATCAGGGCCGGTTTGAAACTGGCAGACAGATTTGTGACGGTCGGGGCGGGAGAAGAGAAGTTTATAGGTCCGTTTGAACCCGATGTGTATAACCAGAGCGATGGAGGCAAGGATCATATATACGTTGATTACAGCGCTACCCCAGAGGGTGTGGAAGTGGCTGCAATATTGTTTCCTGGCAAATGAGGTGGTATAAGTGTATCCAGTAACTACAGATTTTCTTGACAAGATGAAAGCTGACAGGCGGCAGGTTTTGGCGCGTGTAGCAATAGACTATACAGACCCTTTTATGGACCAGTCGATTGCGATTGAAGCCAGTGAACAGGCCAACGTCAGCTATCCGCAGCAGACCTATGACAGCGTGGACCAGACCACCCGCAAATACGCCTGCCTTGATGGCACCTGGGACTTGACAACAGGGGAGTATCATTTAGCGCCGAGTGCAGACCAACTCACACAGCAGCAGTTCGGCTGGTGGGGTGCGCAGTTTGCCGACCAGAACGGGTATTTCGCTTCTCCATATCCCACATTGACCGTCAGGCACATGCCCCGACCAATACGGCAGCTAAAGGTTGTAGGCGACACAGCAAGGGAAGAATACCCCGTGGACTTTACAATCAAGCTGTACGCTCAGGATGATACCCTGCTTAAAACCGAGAATGTCACTGGGAACGACCAGGTAAACTGGAGCAAGGCATTAGAGCCGCCGGTGTTGGACGTGGCAAAACAGGTATTGGAAATAACGAAATGGAGCCATGCCGGATGCTGTGCAAAGATAGTTGAATTTTTCACCAGCATAAGAGAAGTCTACGAAACCGGCGATTTAATAAGCATCAGGCTTTTGGAAGAACGTGAAGCGTCACAGGGCAGCCTGCCAGTGGGGAACATATCATCCAATGAAATCACGCTTGCCCTGAATAACGAGGACAAGAAGTTTGATATAGACAACGAACAAAGCCCGCTCAAGAACCTGTTGAAGCCGAACAGGAGGATACAGGTGTGGCTGGGAATAAGTGAAGATTAGGGTTTTGAAGATCCAAGAAATGGAGTGGTTATAAATGGCTGAAAGCAAAATCAAGATTTATAAAAATAACCCAACCGCAGGAGGCACAGACGGCACACTTGTTTCAAGTGGCACCGGACTGGATCCGATTGAATCCGGGGCAATCAAAGTCCCTGAATCAGGTTACGCGGAAGGAAACTGGATTAAACTTGCCGTGCGTTGTGATCCTGGCTACGAAACAGTTGAAGATTCTTCACGCCATGCGCGAATCAGTATTGTCGATTCAGCAAAAGTAACGATGTGGCAGCTTGCTCCTGACAATAGTGGACAGCCAGGGACGGCTGAAGATTGGGGAGAGCCGCTGGATTTCTTAACAAAAATCGGTGCAACAAATACAATCTTCTGGGCCAGAGCGAGAGTGGCGCATACGGAAGAACCGGCGAATGATGAAAGTGTGCATATTCAGATTGCGGCAACCATAGGAGCAATAAGCTAGGGGGCGGTGAGTAATCGTGGCTACTATAAACCCTAACCAAGATTATGACATTATCCATACCCTGACATTTTCAGCAGCGTCAGGAACCTGCCCGATAAGGCTGTACAGGGGTTCTTCGTCTACTTATACTGGCACGGTATATTATCGTGCCGGGACTAGCGGAGACTGGACTTCTCTATCTGTCTCAGGCACAAGCACCACTTTCCCGGTAACTTCCACTACAATGCAGATAGCCCACAACTGGAATAAATCAGGTAATAATTATATGACGCCCTCGTTTCAGGATGCAACAAATATAACCAGTATCGCCATTTCCCAAAAATCGTTTTTGACTGGGACAATGTGGGATTTTTTCATGTATTACTATGCTTATGGCTGTTCATCCCTCACTTCACTCGATGTCCCGGACACTAGCGGTCTTACAAGCGTGAGGAATGGTTTCATGTATTACTATGCTCGTGGCTGTTCCTCCCTCACTTCACTTGCTGTCCCAGATACCAGCAGCCTTACCAGCGTGGGGTCTGATTTCATGACCTACTATGCTTATGGCTGTTCCTCCCTCACTTCGCTCGATGTCCCGGACACTAGCGGTCTTACCAGCGTGGGTAGTTATTTCATGCGTTACTATGCTTATGGCTGTTCATCCCTCACTTCACTTGCTGTCCCAGATACCAGCAGCCTTACCAGCGTGGGTAGTTATTTCATGCAAAACTATGCCAGTGGCTGTTCCTCCCTCACTGAATTAGTGTTGCCTGCTGTCGGCTGGTTCGAGGATAACAATGTAGACTGGAATGTCCCCTCTGGTAGATTGGGGGTTCTCAAAGGTCGTGTGCTTAATTCGGACGATCTAAGCGACTGGAAGGATCTAACAGCAGAAGGTAAAACGCTCTACACTAACTATATTCGCGACCCGGATCTTGTGTATTGTGAGGAAGCAATATACGTAGCCGATCTTATTCGCACTATCATACAAAGTCAATCTTACAATGCTGACACGAAACGCCCTATTACCCAAAGCCAGACTTACCAGGCAGACACTTTCCGTAAAGTCAATAAAGCATATCAATACTCTGCTGATACCAAACGGGCAACAATTAAAGAATATACCTTTAATGCCGATACCTTACGGAAGAAGAAAGGCACCGTATGGATTCCTCTTGGCACGTTCTGGAGCCTTGATTGGGACAGCCCGGACGATTCGCTGGAAGCTACCGTAACCGCAAGGGACCGCATGGAACTGCTGCGGAAAACTACGTACCAGACGTCGCAGGTGCTGACGAATAAGAGCCTGTATGAGCTTGCGGAAGGGGTTTTACAGGACGCAGGATTAAGTATTAATGAATATGTCATTGACACAACTTTGAATAATATTAGGGTGCCTTATGCATGGTTTAATCCAGTCAGTCACCGTGAGGCCCTGAGGCTCATAGCGGAAGCCGGGCTGGCGGTAGCGTTTCAAAACCGGGACGGGAAGATACAGATTGAAAGTTTTCTCATTACGGGCGATGAGCCTGTTCTGGAAATTACGGAAGATGATTATTTCCCGCCGTTACGTGCACCGTCAAGACAGGACCAGGTAGCGAACGAGATTATCGTTGACACGCAACCTTTGAGGCCGACATCGGCAGCAGAAGAAGTCTACAGGAGCAATGAACCGATAACGATACCGGCCAACTCCACGCAAACGTTGACGGTGTACTACAACAAAACGCCGGTAATCGATGCTATTGCCACCCTCGACAGTCCACCGGCGGGCGTGGCAATTACCGAAGCGACATACTACGGCTGGGGCGCGAGTATCAAAGTCGCCAACAGCACCGGCACGGATCAGCAGGTGACGCTTGTTATTCAGGGCAAACCTATGACGGTACAGGGCAAGGAAAGAGCTATTGCAAGAGACGAGGTAAGCATAACAGAACTGGGCATTTTGAGCTTTGAATTTCCGGCAAATCCGCTTGTGCAAACTCTGACACAGGCGCAGGCAATAGCAGATGCTCTGCTGGCAAGTGTAAAGGACCCGAGGCGTGACATTGAAGTTGATTGGCGTGGGAACCCGGCGCTGGAACTCGGTGATCGGGTGACAGTAAAGGGCAAGGATTACCATGTAATACGGCAGGAAATAAACTGGCAGGGATACCTATCAGCCCGACTTACAGGAAGAAAAGCATAGTGAGGTGATATTATGGCATGGCAAACTCCAAAAACAAATTGGGGTCAGGCTGGGCAGACAGTGCCCGTTACTGATGATTTTAACCGCATAGAGGAGAATATCAGGGTTCTTGAAGCAGCGGACAGTTTACCTACCACTACTGGAACGGCGCCAAATTATCTTGTAACAATCCCGGATTTTATTGGGTTGAAAGTTGGACGGCAAATAACTATAAAATTCCATGCTGCTACTTCAGGCCAAGCAGCAACACTTAATGTTAATAGTTTAGGAGCTAAACCTATCATAAAGCCCGGTGGAGGTAATCCGAATATTAAGGCCGGTGCCTATAACCTTGTTTATGATGGTGCAAATTTTCAATTATTGGGTGAAGGGGGGGAGTACGGAACAGCTGGTCCCGAACATGTACTAGCACCATATACTATAGGCACAGAAGAGGGATTGAAGCAAGGAACAATGCCAAACCGGGCAGGAGATACTCCAGCACTTGCAATCTCAAGAAGTGGCACAACACTTAAATTGAGAGCACCTAAAGGCTTTTATGATGGGACAGACGATAACGTAACCTATAATGAGCCGAACTGGATAGCTGCAAATATTCCTGTTGGTATTTCTATGTTTGGATTGGCTGGGAGTAATACAAATAAGAAATGGGCATATGGAACAGCGACAGGATATACAATAAGTGGTGGATTTAGTCGTTATTTAGGGGTCACAGGTTTATCTTTTAAACCTACAATGATTATAATATGGCCTGTAATTGATGATGGTAGAAGTTATATTTGTGCAAGACCTTCAGACCCAAGTGATATTGAAAATAGCACACTTACACTTCGGTTGACTCGATATAGAAATGACACCTTTACTTTTGACTTTTTAACTTTTACTTTAACAGATGTGGATAGTATTGATAGTTATATTGGTAGTACCACTTATAGCGGTGTACATAGAGCTAATAATGGTTTTTATGTACCAGTTTTCTATAACCTTATAAATGGAACTGTATCTGGAACTGCTGAATATAATTGGATTGCAATTGGGTAATAAGGAGGATATGTTTATGACAAGAAGAGGACATCATTCAAGATTATCCAGCTTTGAGTGAATTTGAAAAAGCTGAGATATTAGCGGCAATCTAAGTCGCATAAGGATACTAATACGACCCAAAAAGGATCCGGGAGACTGGGTCCTTTTTATATTTCAAATTTAAATGAAAGCGAGGAATGAATATGAATGAATCTGTTGTTACAAAGGGATTTATCGGTTTGGTAACTGGAGTATTTGGTTATCTTGCAGGATGTCTTAACGAAATTGTAATAATACTCGCTTTGCTGGTGGTGATGGATTATATATTAGGCATTGCTGCCGTGTTAATGCAAAGCAAACAGTTCGACGGTAATCTGGCTCTAAAAGGTGCGTTCAAAAAGGCCTTGTATGCTTTCGTGATAGTACTTGGGTATCTGGGTGATTATCTGATCTGGTACATGGCGGAAGGCTTTGGAGTGGTTATCCCAGTCAAGGCTTTGCTGGGCACCGCTGTTACTTTGTACCTTATTGGCACAGAGGGTTTTTCTATCATCAAAAATCTTGTTCTTGTTGGCGTACCGGTACCGGATTGGTTCGCTAAATTTTTCGGACTCGTAAAAGATCAGGCGGGTAAATTTGTAACAATCCCGGAAGAAGGCGATAACAATGAAAATAACAAGTAAACGCTACTACAACACTACCTGCCATATAGTAGAGTTCTCACCGACCGAGATCCGCTTGGAGGACACAGCAGGGGTCCCAGGACAGAGAGAGCATATCAGCAAGATATTCGGAAATCCTCGGCTCGATGAGGTCGTGTGGCTCAGAGTGAACAGGGCTTTTTTTAATACTTTAGATCCCAAGTCCGAGAGCATGGGTGACGGAGTTGGGGATAGCTTCCTGAATGTTGCATACAAGGACGGCAAGATCTACCTTGAACCGGATTTCCCGAAGGATCCCGAGTGGAATGTGGGGACATCGTATGCATTGCTTAGGAACGGAGCATATGCGACCGATAACGAGAGCAGCTTTAAAGACATTCTCGGGAAGAACCCGCGCACATTCTTTGGCCAGAGAGCGGATGGGACGATTGTGTTCATCGCCGCCGATGGCAGGACAGTGGACGAGGCAGGCCTGACTCCTTCTGAGCAGCGTGCGGTCGCCAAATCCGAGGGTCTGCAGATCGCTGCGAATCTGGACGGTGGGGGAAGTTCAGCGCTCATGGTTGGTGACGAACTCATCAACAAGAGCTATGACGGCAGGAGTCTGGGCAATATTTTCATTGGGTACCGGAAATATTCCAAGAGCGAACTCCCGGTTCTGAAGAAAGGCGCCAAGGGAGTATGGGTCAACCTCATGCAGCGATACCTGACCGCCTGGGGCATTCCCACAGATCCGGATGGATCATTCGGAGCCAAGACCCTTGACTCAGTCAAGGCCTTCCAGTCAAAACGCAACATCGCGGTCGATGGCAGTTGCGGGCCAATAACCTGGGGCGAGCTATTGAAAATCCTGAACCAGCAGCCGGAGAAAAAGAAGCCCACTCTCATCATTGACCCCGGCCATGGCGGCAGCGACCCGGGAGGAGTATCCGGAGGCTACCGGGAGAAGGATTTGACGTTACCTATTGCATTGCGACTGAAAGAACTACTGAAAGAATATAGCCCGGCACTCACAAGAGACAAGGATGTAGACTTGCCAATCGGAGGTCCCAGGGAGACGCTTGTCAAAAACAAATATGACTATTGTTTGAGCATCCACCTGAACATGAACGCCGGAAAGCGGGTGGAAACAATCCACTCAATCCACTCCGAAAAAGGCAAGAAACTGGCCCAGTGCATCTACGATGAGCTCTGCAAGGTAACAGGCCTGACCGGTAGGGTTTTCTCCAGGGAGAACCCAAATAAGCCCGGCAAAGATTATTATGCAATGCACAAAAATACCGGTTCGACCGTTACGGTTATAGTGGAGCTGATCCCTCTGGACACCTGCAAGGAATACCTAAACATCGAAAACCTTGCCCAAGCTGTAGCAAGAGGATGGGAGAATTACATAAAAACATTATGAGATAGTTTAAAACCCCCGGTTAATGCCGGGGGTTATTTTTATATGAGGAGGGAAAATATAAAAGGGGCCGAAGCCCCAATATCCCCCGCTGGATATGTATAGTGTTATAATTATATCATATATACAAATATTTGCAAGTGATATAAATTATAACTTTTAAGTCGACCCTCTAAAATCGATTGAGAGGCGTTTTTCGGTAAAGGATAATATAAAAACACGTCAAGATTTATCAAGGACTTCCTTTTGCCCCGGAAAAGATATATAATATTAAAGCGTCTCTGGACGGCTGGGAAATGCCCTTAATAGTTGGCTGAGTTTGTGGTAATGGTTTGTGGTAGTAATGTAAATAGGAATCACAAATGCAGTAAGTAAAAGGGCTGAGATACACTCATCACCCACTGACTCTTAATCAGGGTGTCCGGGGTTCGATCCCCCGATGGTGTACCAGAAAAAAGTCCTTAGAAAACGCCTAATTAAGGCGTTTTCTTTATTTTATTATTATCAATATCATTGCCAGAAAACGGTTAAAATAGGTTGTGGAATGCCCTAAATGTTTGTGGTAAAAGTTTGTGGTTAAGCCCTCTTTTTTGGCTGTTTTTTAGGCTTGTATAACATTTTAATTTTTTTGACAGTTTTCTTTTCTCGATGCTCTGATATATGAGTATAAATCTTTTTCATGGTCCCGACGTCGTGCCCCATGATTCTCGCGGCAGTTATTTCATCGATCCCAGCATCGTACATAGCAGTGCAAAAAGTATGTCTGAGAAGGCGGCTTGTAAGGTTAATCGGCTCAATATCTGTATCTGGATGCTCAGTGAACCACTTTTCTATTTTATTGTTGGCTTTTCTCCATTGATTTTTAAGCTCAGTTAATCCCATAGGTCCTCCGGCATGGCCCGGGAATACATAGATACTTTTTGATTTCTTTTTTTGATCTTGGAGGAAATCTATTAGTTCATTTGACATTGGTATGTCTCTGTAACCGTTTTCAGTCTTAGGGGCTTTTTTCTTTGGCTTCGGCCCTTCATATTCAGTGGATTTTGAAACATGTATTATCTTGTTTTTAAAATCAATATCAGACCAGGCTAAAGCCAGAGCTTCACCTCGTCTCATACCGGTATAAAGCATAGTATATATTAGTGGGTACATACGGTGTCCTTGAAGGATCTCAAGCAATAATTCCCTTTGGCCATCAGAAAGAAATTCTCTCTTGGGTTTATCAGGTGCTATAATCTTTGTATTCGTCACAGGGTTAAAATCTCGCAGTTTATCCGCAACAGCAGCTTTGAAGATCTGGTTTAGAGTAATTCGGACTTTATGCGCAAGGCTCTTGCTGCTTGTAATGCTTTTGAGGAAAAGCTGAATTTCCGTCGAAGTAATATCCTTAACTCGCTTTTTCCCCAATGCAAGATTGATATGATTATTTATACAGATACGGTACATTTCCTGAGTCTTAAGGGCGCCCTCGCCCTTTTTGTAGGCGTTGTACCACTTGATCATATATTCTTCCAGCGTGGGATTATTCCTGATATCATGCCCACGACTGTCTTTGTATCTTATCTCATAGTATTTCTGCTCAACAATCTCAGGGGTAGCACCATATATGAATTTCTTCTTATAAGTGGTATAATAGCCACCTTTGGCGTGCGGTCTTATCTTCAATTATATCACCTGTCCAGTTTGACAATTATTTTTCCGGAAGTAAATATACCAGGAGTTATTTCAAGCTCAAGGCTTGTAGCCTCCTCTGGGATCTCAAAAACCAGTTCGCCACGGATTTTCCGTCCGGGAGATAATTCTCCGCCAACATCACCTTTTGTCTCTGGTCCAAAAGTTACACTATAATTGTATCCTTCACTGTCAAATAACTTGAACATCATGAGGGAACTCAGCTGTTCAGCTTCATCCCCAACATTTTCGACAGTGACATCCACTATGTAATATATCTTACCTTCGGCTGGCTTAATAAATTCTGAACCCTGATCTGTCCTTGTCGAATTAACTGTGAATACCAGGTCTCCGCCTTTCACCGAGTCGCCGATTGCGAATGTTTCAGTTTTTACTTCTTGCTCAGAGCTTGTCGAATTATTTAATTCTACTTTTTCTGGTGTAATCGTCTCAACCGCACAGCCTGCTAATAGTATAGTAACACAGATGAGCATAATTA
>Ga0134091_1003062_pt1 | contig 10544 bp, 5 predicted proteins | sample 2_5taG_FD_94451 | JGI IMG/M metagenome (GOLD analysis project Ga0134091, IMG submission 94451) | Switchgrass degrading microbial communities from high solid loading bioreactors in New Hampshire, USA - 2_5_20_6_A2 metaG | ecosystem: Engineered > Bioreactor > Semi-continuous > Anaerobic > Digestate...
ACTCCTTATCATACGGTCACCCCCATAAAAGTTTTCGTCACACTTTTATGGTAACCGTTTGGTTTGGTGTGGGTCAATTTCTGTCCGGCGCTATGGGTCAATTATACCCCGGCGGTGACAAAAATATATATAAGATTGCTGTTTCCCAAGTATATAAATACAAAAATATTAAAAAGAGTGGCGGATTAAATATAACCACTCTTTTATAAAAGTTTGTGAAACAAGGTATCACTAAGAGATTAATCAATATCATTAGTTATTTTAGTTACAGCATCCTGCTTGCGTTTTTCAGTACTTGGTACGTACTTGATGGTAGTTTGTACGGAATTATGCCCTGCCAGTTCCATAGCAGTACTGATATCAGAGACTTCTAGAACTTTTGTTAAGAAATACCTTCTTGCTACATGGGGGCTTATTTCAGGAAAGCCTATTTTGTTACCATGTTTTTTTAGAATTTTATTAATGCTACTGCGGCAGGCCCTTGCAGAACGTTCTGTTGTAATCAAATAGGGGGATTTAATGCCTTTAGATTTCCGGTACTCAAGGTAATCACTAATTATCTGCCTGCATGTGGCATTAAGCGGTATTTCCCTATATTTCATACCCTTACCTGATTGGACTTTTAATATACCATTGCGGGGATTAATTACAATGTCATCAACCTTAATGTTTATTAATTCAGATACACGGACTCCTGTTAAAAATAACAAAAAGAAAATGACTTTTTCTACCTCTCTGCCAAAGTGCTCAAATTGCCTACGCAGCCGTTTAAACATTAAGTCGTCAATTACAACACGTTTAGGAGATGACTGCATTTTTATTTTCCTTATCTTTTCTACAGGGTTTGCAGCCATAATGTTTTGATTGAGGAGATATTTATAGAATTCATTCAGTGTAGAGATACGGTTATTAACTGTATTAACAGACAGGTTTTTAACATTTAACAGGTAGTTTCGGTATTCTCTTATATCCAAAGGACTAATTTTCCGTGGGTCGAATTCTTCGGCAAAGGTTTCCGAAATATATTCTGCAAAAAGACGGACATTAATGCAGTAAGTTTCACAGGTTCCTGCACTTTTGTCATTTTCTAATAGGTGTTTTTTAAAGGATTGAAGCAACTCTTCTATATTAGTGATATCAAAAATATCCTTCATATGTTCATTAAACTCCTTTCTGTGATTTACAAAAAATTATAGAAAAATAAGGTCTATGGGTTCAAGTTAAGGTTGAAAAATTAGATATATTTTTTTGTAGCCAATTTTTTTAGTGTTAATTAGATTTTTAAAACCTATAATGGTGTCGTGAGAGATTGGATTAATGAATATTGGCTACTAAAGAGTAGTTTTGTTGAAAAATTTTGTGGATAAAAGAGGGAATGAAAGATAAATGTCAAATTAAATAATATATAAGTTATATTAGCAAAGGGGTCAGGGAGATTATGAAAGACGCAAAAATAGATAATAATATTAGAGTCTTTGTTGATGAGCCAATAGGAAATATAAATGATGATGAATTCGGTCATAGACATTATGTGGATGTTATAAAGAACATTATTGACAATTGTCAAAATGAGCAATTAAATATTGGTTTATTTGGGAAGTGGGGAGTCGGGAAAACTACAATTATAAACTTATTAAAAAATCGAATAGACAATTCAAAGGAATATAAAACAGTTATGTTTGAATGCTGGAAATATTCAAATGAGCCTATATCTTTAAAAAGAAAGTTTCTTCTAGAAGTAGCAAAACAAACGGGTGAGCCTGTCGATGAATTGATAGAATCACTTTATATAAAAGGAAATCGACAGATAAATAATCAGTCAATTCTAAAAAGTGAAAGTAACCTTAAAAAAAGCATTAAGGGAATGTTTAAAGGATTGCTATTTTCATCTGTTATAATATTATTTGCCGAAGTGATTTTTTATTTATTTTTATTGAGTAGGCTTCATATAGAAGGACAAATATCAATACCGTTATTTTTTAATGCTATTGTTGCTGGGGTTATTTATTATGTTGTTAAAATATTGAAAGACTATACTTCTAACGTAACAATAACAAAGTCTAATGAAAACTTAGAGAGTTTAGAGCAATTTGAAAAGTCATTTCAAAAACTTATAAATGATTTTGCCAATAAAAAAAGTAATAAAATTATTATTTTCGTTGATGATTTAGATAGATGTCAGAGCAAAAAAGTCATTGAAGTATTAGAGACAATAAAAACGTTTATGAATATAAAAAAATGTATTTTTATTATTGCCTGTGATGATGCAGTTTTGAAAAAAGCCCTAATTGAAGAAAAAATAGATGATACAGATTATTTAGATAAAATCTTTCAAATCAAATTGGCTATACCTCCATTTAGACAAGAAAAAATTAGAGACTTCACAATTAAATTGCTAAGTAGTATAGATATAGACATTCCTAAAGAAGAATTAAAAGAGATTGTTCATGTTCTAATTTATAAAAATGTTATGAGCCCAAGGAAAGTGAAAATACTTTTAAATAACTTTATTTTGTTATACGGGATTTTTAAAGAAAGGCTACAAGAGAATTATTTTAGTGCAAATTTTACATTGGACTTAAAATTTCTGGCTAAAATAACTGTATTGCAGACGGAGTTTACACAACTTTATTATGATTTAGTAAATAATAATAGATTATTAGAATACGTTGAGAGAGTAAGAAGAGGAGATAATGACTTTGAAGAGTCCCAAATTAATATTTTAAGTAAATATTATTGTGTTGAAGAAGAGCAGGAGTTTAGAGTTAAGGATGAGTTTAAAGAAGCAATAGAGTACTTGTATTATACAAGTAATTATATTGTTTCACGTGAGCATATTAAAACTTATATTTATTTATCTCAAGACATGTTAAATATATCTTATTCTGATGAATATGTAGAGAATCTTGAAAATTTAATAATTAATAAAGATATTAATGGTTTTGTCACTGAAATAAACAAGACTAAGTCTCACGCTGAAAGAATCGAAATATTTAATAATTTATTACTGAGAATAGATAAATACGAAAACTTAGATATGATAAATATTCTTAGTAGCCTATCCGATTTAAATATTGTTAGGTTAATTCCAGAAGGAATTAAGCACCAATTTGCCAGTATTATTCTAAATAAGATACAGCAATATAAAAATAATATAAAACAGTTTAGTATAAATGGAGTTGTGAATTATATTAGTATAACCGAGCATTACAACTACTATTCCGATATAATTAATGAGTATGTAAATACGCTGGCACTAGATAATTTAAATTATACGAATAATGTATTGAATACTATTTGCATGAATAGTAATTTATCATTTAATATTAACCCCTTGGACAGAGTTTTAGTTAAATTATATGAAAAAGACTATAAAGAAGTACTACGGATAATTAGTAAGATAAATGATAACCAAAAATCATTAGAAAAATATTTTTCGGGAGATATTTTTGAAACAATAATGGATTTTAAAGAAGAATACTCAGAGGATGATAAAAAGATAATATCAAGGTATTTATTAAATATTAGCGAAAAGTTGATTTATGTTAATCATAACTTATTAACTGAAAAAATACTAAATTATATAAATGATGATAATTCGGAATTATCATCTACTTGTATTGAAATTTTAGATAGTATTCTAAATTTGGATAAAGATATAAGCAAATATGCAACAAACATAGTTGATGCTTTATCATTGGAAGCAAATAAATGGAAAGATGAAGATACATGTAATAAAATATTTAATTTGATAATAAAAGTTGGAGAGGGATATGAAATTAATAGTAAAAGTAAAGAGAAACTAGTTACTAGGCTGTGTGAATATTATATAGGGGAAAGCGAAGTTTTTATAAGTAGTTATATAAATGCGGTTTGTAAAATTGTTAGAGTATATGGAAACATCGATAGAATAGTTCAAAATATAGTACAAGTTATAAATTCTTTAGTAATAACAAGTAATAGTAGCAAATATTTAGTTAAATACATCAATGGTGTAAAAGAATATATTAATTCTACACAAAGAAATACTATTATGCAAAACATACTGAACTTATTAAATAATCAAAACAATCAAATTAATAAAAACATAATGGAGTTTTTATATTCGTTACTAAGGCAATGCTCATTCATAATAGAACCTGATAAAATAAATCAATTGTCAAATAGTTTGATTTATATAGCAAATTCTCAACAAAGGACCCCTAATCCTGTGAACGAGGAAATTATTAAACTAACCTATACTATATATAATAATTTAATGCATTTATTTAATGTTGATGATTTAAAAAATCAATATTTTTCTAGTATTTTAAGTAAAATAGAAAGTAATCTAATATATGATTTTGCTGTTAAGCAATTTATCCAAAATTATACTATATTATCTGATAATAATATTAGACAAAGAATTTTATACAATATTATCTCAAAAGATTGTAAAGAGATAAATAATAACCCTCAAAAGATTATTGAAATATTAATTTACTATGGAAGTGAGACTATAAATCAACTTTTAGATGCGGTATTTAATTTCATTAATAAAAAATTTATCATGACTGACAAAATAAATAACTTGTGCGAGATAACTTCAAAGTTGGAATTTACTAATAAAGATGTTGAATTAAGAATTATTTTATCTATGTATTCAATATTCGAAAAGGAAGTTCAGAAGAATGTGTTCAATAACTTATTGTTTAATGAAAGAAGTGTAAGAGAAAACACTATTAAACTCTTTATAGAGGGTAAGGTTGATAATAAATATCAATATACTTTAAATACAGTATCAGAGAAAATAGATAGTGAAGAAGAAAGAATGTATTATTATTCACTAATAGAGGACAAGATTAAAAACACTTCATCAGAAATTGAAATTAATAACCTACTTCAACTATTTGTTGCATTAAAAGATAATAATAATTATTTAGTAGCAAATAAAATAAATGATATTATTAATAATACTTTTATTTATTTACTTGAAGGCGGATTGGCTCAAAAGAAAGCAGCACTTGACACATTAACTTTGTATTATAATCAAAAAAAATTTCCAAGAGGAATGAGTTCTAAGTTAGCGAAGATATTATATAATATTGCTAAAAATAATGAAGAGATAAGAGAGAAAGCAATTTACGTACTTATTAATTCTGGACTATATAAAATGCGTGGTATAAATAATAGTGAATTTAAAGACATTATTGAGAAATATTCTAAAACAGGAACTGAAGATTAACAATTATTACCAAAAAGGTTTTAGTATATGAGTTGCCTACTAAAACCTTTTTTGATAATAATGTTGATTTTGATTTAGAAACTGATTTATAAAAAAATCACTCCAAAATTTGATTTGTAAGGTTAGGTTTATATAATGCCATTAAATCAAAACTGAATGGAGTGATTTTTATGAAAGGCGTAACGATTTTTGGGAATTTCACTGTATTGGGAACTTTTATGCTTAATGGCATGCAAGTTGATAAAGGCTTTGATGAGCGGCTTGATATATTTTACAGAGTAAATCTTTGTATTGAAAAATGTGAAGATGATACTAATGATACATTTATTGAATGTCAACATAGAAATATTACTGATTTGAATGAATACCTGAAGTTATGTTGACCAAATTAATCTTGGACATTTTAGATAGATAAAACTTTTTGCTCTCAGTTTAACTACACCTATCTTATACAATATGTAAAACAGAGATATAGGTTATTGATTAATTGGATATTTTAAAAATGTAAGATGGCTTATTAATAAAACTGTTATATAATAGATATGGTTAGGCATCTAAATTTTAGGGGGGTGATTAGGTTGCATAATTATATATTACCAAGAATAAAACATTCTGAGAGATTTGAAAAGTTGAATGAAAACTCAATTTTGAGTACTGATGTTAACTATATTGGAAATTTAGAGTCAATATTATCATTACATAGGACATGTGTTGTAGCAGAGCCTGGATATGGAAAAACTAGATTGCTTTTTGAAATATATGAGTTATGTATTAAACAAGGAAAGAAATGTGCAATAATTGACTTGAAGAAAGTAGATAGAAGGCTTGAGGAATTCTTACAAAATGAAAATATCTTGAAATCAAAAATTAGTTTCGAAGTAGAGGGTTTAAGTAAATCTGATAATTTTAAATTAAATAATTCAGAAGACGTTATTATTTGCTTAGATGCCTTAGATGAAGTAAAAAATTCAAGATTTAATGAAATGGTAAATTGGATATTAGAATTTTCACGGTGTTATGGCAACATTAGATTGATTGTGTCTTGTAGAACTACTTTTATTGTAAGTAAACATATCTTGTTCGAGAATGCTGCTTTTCACTTTCTTTCTATAGAAAAATTTTCGGAAAAGGAAGTCAAGCAATATTTTAAACAAAATAACATTGATGATGAAGTAGTTAGTAAAATTCTGAGATTGTTGCACTCTGATAATGATATGTGCATTAAAGTACCTAGATATCTTACGATGACAGTAGAATTAGTACTGAACGATAAGATAGATATTGCTAATCTGACTAAGAGTGATTTGTTTGAGAAATTCATATATAAAAAATTAGAAAAAGAAGATGAAACACTTGGGCAAGAGCAAAGGGACATAACAAAGAGACTTTTGGAACAGTTGGCTTTAGTAATGGGAATATATCAAAATAACTCAATTACAAAAGATGAGTTGATGACTTTCTTTAATGATGTAGAATCAGGTTTAAAGTATTATTTTTTGGAACATATAAAACTTGATATATTATATGAAAGGTCTTTATTAAAGAATAATGGAGATTCGATAGAATTTGAAAACACTGAATTTCGAGAATATCTTGCAGCAAAAGAGATTACGCGTTTAGGTAATGTTGAACAGGTAATCTTCGATTTAGCCGTTAACCCTAACTTAAGAGATATATACCCTTCTTGGTACAATACAATAAAATTTCTTATAGATTTTCAACCTTCATTATTAGCCAAAATAATTCAATTTGGAAAGATTAAAACTGGTGAAATCAAATCACACGACTATTTTAGGTTTTTGGTTAATGTTCAGTCAGATAAAATTTCCATTAATGATAAAAAGGAAATATTCACTATTATCTTTAAATATTATCAGACCCAAGCATATTGGATTGATAATGATATTTTAAGTGCATTAACTAGTTATTATAGTAGGCCACTTGAGCCTATTCTTAAAGAATATATTGAAGAGAATGAAAACTTTACTGACAGTTATTATGTTAGAGTTGGTAATGTCATAATGCTTATACATGAATTGTTGGAAAAAGGTATTACTGAAATAGACATTGATTATTGGAAATATACGATTATTGAATTAACTAAAGTTGATAATGATGTTGTAAAAAGAACATCAGTTAGAATTTTAGGGTTTTTTAAAGATATTAGTTTACTTCAGAAAGTGTTTGATAATGTAAAAGATAGTTCTAGAATGGTTTGGGAGAATATAATTGATACTTGTACAATGATAAATCCAAATGACCCTTTTACTATAGAATGTATAGTTACTGGAGTCAGAAGAGGATATTGGTTTGTTAGGGATAATTTATCATTGATTACAGAATCAAATGCTATTAAGTACTTATTAACATGCTTTATAAATGATGATAATTTCATGATTAAATTTATTGAAGATGAAGGAACTGAAGGAAAGCAGGATTCAATTATTATAAATAATATTAAGGGGAATTGGGACACTGAAATTGCGAATTTATCTAAGCAACTAGTAGACAAGGCACTTGCTAATAAATATATATCTGCAGGAAGGTCAAAATTTATAATGGAGTTAGCAGAAATATTAAATGAAACAACAAAAGATTACTTAATGAAACTCTTATATAAGAGTAAAGATAGTAACTTTTTTTGGATAGACTTGTGCTATTTATGTGCACAAATAATAAAAGTGAATCAAGTAAATGATTTCATTGTAAAAGCCAAAGAAATTGATAAGACATGGCTTGCATTTCAAGTTCTTCAAGTAAGTCGCTTTTTTCAAAAATCAGTGTATGAGGAAGGCAGGAAGTATTTTGAAGAAGAATATAGAAATGTAGAAGAAGAAAGGAAAAGTTATGAAGTAAGTAGCAAAAAAGATATCCAGAAATTATATGAACAGTTTAAATATAAATTGGAACCAGAGAAAGGTAAATATCAAAGTGATATATTCAAATATGTAGTAGACAATTATAAGGAACTTATACCTCTTATTAAGGAAAATCCTGAAGATAAAGAGCGCTTAGTATACCTTATAATTAATGAAGTTTTCAAAAGAATGGACCCATATGATTATGAAGTAAATATTACTAAACAAGATAGTAAAAATATGAGCATCTCATATAGTATTGATTCAAGAGTAATCTTATTTGATTATTCCATAAGGTTGGCAAGAATGTTAAATATAGATGTCAAAGACTACCGTAAAAAAATTATATCTTTTATTCCTTATGCAATAAATGAAACATTGGAGGATATTTTTGAACTTATTCCTAATCCTTCAGATGATGAAATTAACATGCTTTTAAATATTTATAATACTCCAAGAAAAGATGACTTGGTGGAATTCCATCCATATAGTTTTATAAAAGCATATCGTCAGTATAGGTTGATAGGTGCAACTTCAATAATTAAAAGATTTATCGAAAATGATAATGTATCGTTAAATGATAAAATATATGCGATTAAGGCTATAGGAGATAGTGTTGATGACCAAGAATATATCCAAGAATTGTTCTCAAGATATATAGAAGCCCCCAAAGAAGAATTGCAAAATTTGGCAGAGCAATGTAATGAAATTCTTATTGAAAAATATCATGATAAGGAAGCAATTCTATGGCGCTTAAACTGTATTAAGGAAAGAGCATTCGAATTAAAAGAAGAGGATACATCAACCAATTTTAGAATGATATCAGGCAGAGAAACGGAGTTATACTCTAAGAGTTTTGCTGCTCCTATTATGAAAGTCAGAGATGAAAGTTTAAGAGATAATTACTATAATTTACTTCAGTATTCATTTGATTTAATTAAAAAAAGTGAAAAATATAGAAGATATAGTTATTATATATGGGATATTGTTTTAAAGTATTTTGAGAATCTTAAGATAACTGGTAAGAGTAAGTATCTTTTAGATTTGGAAAAGAAGGTTAATAGGAATAGTAATAGTTTAATAGATATTAATTGGTTCAAATATAGGATACAAGAATTAAGAAAAATTTACTTAAACGAAACAGACAAACCAGTCACAATATATGAATGTATAAAGCAGTATAATAGGTTAAAACATAATACTTACCTTGATATTACTTGCCCAAGGGATTTATTAGAACTTATACAAGAGATAATAAATGATGATTTGAGGAAGTGGGTTGAATTAAGTGGTGCATATAAATTTATTGAAGAATCAACTAGAAACCAGGAAATAATGATTCAAAAAACTATAAAAACACAATTTGAGAATGCATTATTAAAAAGAGGAATTAGAGATATAGGCATCATTAGGGAACCACAACTTTTAGATGATATTAGACCAGACTTTTTAATATCATATGGATTTATTGGCTCAGTTGTAATAGAAATTAAAAGAATAACAAACCCGCAAGTAAAGAATAAGGAAGAAAGGGAGAAATATGCCTCAAAATTGGAAAAATATATTGAAGGCACTAATTCTGATTATTTAATTTATCTGCTCTTTAATACAAAGAAAGAAGATGAATTAAGCAAATATTTGTCGGAAGTTGAAGAATGCTATAAAGATAATGCACGAATTTTTGTTAAAGGATTAGATTGTATTGGAGAAGGCGACGCTTACGAAACCTCTAACTTTAACTATTGATTAGAGATATGAGATAATTTTCGTTTAACTGATTATAAAATTTGAAAAGATTATATAGTCCTCTTTATATTATATACAGTTCAGAAGTAGGAATTTTATAATAATAGGGAGGGCTTATAACATGCTGTTGAGAGCAGAAGAAATTTATATGAAATTTAGAGAAGAAACCATAAAAATTGTAATTCCCAAAATGCTGCTGCTGGTTTTAATACAGCAGATAAACAGGCACCTGGAAGTGTTAAGTTATGAACAGGGGACTATAGATAACTTTGCTATACAAGATGACATGAATAATGCAGAAATGATAATGACAAAACTGCTTATTTTAATTTCAGAGCCAAACAATAAAAAACAGATTCTATTTGAACTAAATATAGCAGAGTTTTTAATTCTGCGGGATTGCGTGTACTGTAATAATTCATTGCTGCATCTACAAGCAAAGATGAAGCCTCAAATCATAAAGGTTTATAAGAAGTTTTACGAGTATATTGAAAACATCTTCGGAATGCTAGACAGCGATGAAGTAAAAGCATATTGGGATTATATAAAAAACTACAAAATTAAAGGCAGTATACTCCAGTGAATCAGTGAAGCAATGAAAAAAGGCATTGATAGGTGCTAAATTCTACCAATGCCTTTTTTATTACTTCAATTTACCCTTTTCATACATCCTTTGTATTTTGCTGGTAAAGGATAGTAGTATAATGAATGAAAAA
>Ga0134091_1003063_pt1 | contig 10544 bp, 9 predicted proteins | sample 2_5taG_FD_94451 | JGI IMG/M metagenome (GOLD analysis project Ga0134091, IMG submission 94451) | Switchgrass degrading microbial communities from high solid loading bioreactors in New Hampshire, USA - 2_5_20_6_A2 metaG | ecosystem: Engineered > Bioreactor > Semi-continuous > Anaerobic > Digestate...
CATCACGCAGCCGGCCGTGTCGCAGCACATCAAATACCTTGAGGAGCTGTACGGGTGCCGGCTTATCGACACGTCCGGGCGGAAGCTCAGGCTCACAGCGGAAGGGGAGCTTCTCCGGGAGTTTGTGATGACGGTGTCGTCCGACTCCAAGCATCTCCGGGAGAGTATCCGGGCGGCGGAGAGCGTGACGCCCTTTTCCTTCGGCGCCACGCTCACCATCGGCGAGTACGTCATGCCGGAGATTCTCTCAAGGCTGCTTATCAGATACCCGGACATGCGGTTTCACATGGCCGTCGCCAACACGCAGATTCTCCTCGAGCGGCTCTCCCGCGGGGAACTTGACTTTATCATCGTTGAAGGGCTGTTTGATAAATCGGAATACGACGCGACGCTCTTCAGCCTTGAGAAATTCGTCCCCGTCTGCTCGCCGAAATCGCCTTTCGCCCGGGGTGAGGCGACGTTTCAAGAGCTGACGAAAAGCCGCCTGATTGTGCGCGAGCGCGGGTCCGGCACGCGCGAGATATTTGAAAACATCCTGCAGAAGAACAACTTTTCGCTCCACTCGTTTGACAGAGTCATCGAAATCGGGAACATGGCCGCGATAAAGAAGATGGTCTCCATGGATTTGGGGATCACCTTCCTGTTCGAGGCGGCGGCGCGGCGGGAGATAGAAGAGGGGAGCCTTGCCGTCATCCGTATCCCCGGGTTTGACGAAACGCGGGAGTTTAACTTTGTTTTACTGAAAAACAGCTTCTTCCGTGCGCGGCTTATGAAAATCTATGAGCTCATGAGGGAGAACGCGTAGAAACGCACGCTGGCAGCGTTGGCGCGCTTGAAAATTCTAGAAAATGGTGTAATAATATACAAGAAAGGAGGGGTGAGATGAAATCTAGAGTATTTTTTCTAGTTTTATTTGTGATTCTTTCCATACTCATAAATAATGCTTCGGCCTCCAGCGGTGTAACGTACTACATTAAAGAAATGGATATAATGGTCACTCTTCCGTCGGATTTAATAGTTTTTTCACAAGAATCAGAAGCAAGGGAATTTGAAAATCTTGAATTAGATGGTAATTACTTCTTGAATTACTATAAAAACTCGAACATATATTTAGATGCAGTTCCTAATAGCTTTGATTTTGAAATTGTTGTAGGTATGGACGAGGGCGATTGGTCAACTGGACTTTATGATTTCAAACAATATAGTGATTCGGAGCTCGAGATAGTTGCTGATAACTTAAATGATTTGGCAGAAAAACACAACTACAATGCTCGATATTTGAACTATAGTTTCTATAATCATCCACAAGCTAAGTTTATTGTGTTATCCGCTATACAAACTGTTGAGGGTAGCACAGTGTATGGGAAGCAATATTATACTATACTTGGAGGACGTGCTATTAACGTAACTTTACACTCTTACACAGGTCCAGTGTCAGTAGAAAAAAGTGCCATAATAAAGAGGGTTGTGGATAGCATTGAGTTCGGCGAATCTTATCAGAAGTCGGTGATAAGATTTCTGAAACTAACAGAAGTTGTTTTAGGTAAAAGCCAGCAGTTCATTTTAGTCGCCGTCACTTCATATTTATCTTTGGCACTTTATGCTATGTTTAGTGTAATCAAAGGGCGTTTAAAGGAACGCAGAATAAGCGAAATGAGAGTAGATGCCAAATACATCCCGGAGACAAAAAACACTCAAGCTCAAATACCAAAAGCTTTTGATTATCCGAGGTTTTGTCGAATATGTGGTGCGCCACTAATCTCGGACAGTGTTTTCTGTAGTTATTGCGGTACAGAAATCGTCAAAGCTACGCAGTCTCAATAAAGCCTACATAGTAAAAAAGAGCGCGCTTCAATGAAGCGGCTCTTTTTTGCTTGCAATACGGGCAGTGTTCATGGAAAATGTAAAGGGACTGCGTTTATACAGCTTTGTAGATAAAGAGGGAGACTATGCACATTCGAAACGCAACGATTCAGGATTTACCTGCCATCATGGATATATTCGAAACCGCCCGGGACTTCATGCGGAAAACCGGAAACCCCACGCAGTGGCCGGCAGGGTACCCGAGCGAAGAGATGATCCGAAACGAAACCCATGAGGGGAACCTCTATGTCATAACGGAGGAGGGTGAAATCGTCGGCGTTTTCGCGTTCATTTTAGGGGAGGACCCGACGTACCGCGTGATTAAGGACGGTCAGTGGCGCAGCGACGCGCCCTACGGGACGATTCACCGCCTCGCGTCCAGCGGGCGGGTGAAGGGCGTCGCCCGGCGGTGCTTTGATTTCTGCCGCGAAAAATGCCCGCACCTTCGCATCGACACGCACCGGGACAACAAGCCCATGCAGGCGGCCATCCTCAGCTACGGTTTTAAGCCCTGCGGCATCATCTACACCCACGACGGCACCGAGCGCCTCGCATACGACTACCTGTGAGAAAGCAGCCGCCGTTGCAAGCGGTTTCTGAAGGGATGCGAGAACGCGCGAGGCATCGCATAATGGCGGGAAAAGAAGGTTGAACGAAGATTCAACCGATGTTTCATGCAGTGCTCCGCTTTACGCACCGTCTGCAACGCGCAGCGGGAACGCGCGGCAGAGTCACGTTCTGGCGGGAAATATCGGTTGAATGAGAATTCAACATACATTTTGAGTTTTGTTTTCGCTTGGACTTTCTAATACGTGACAGCCTGAAAATGCCGCTTGCTTCGCGGCACTCGCAGGGGTTTTTGCGCAATTTGCGATGTGAGAGGTTTTGCCGATGATTATCAGCGCAAGCCGCAGGACGGACATACCGGCTTACTACGCCGACTGGTTTATAAGGCGCCTAAAGGAAGGCTTCGTGTATGTGCGCAATCCCATGCGCTTTCATCAAATTAGCAAAATCGCCTTGACGCCCGACGTCGTGGACGGCATCGTGCTCTGGACGAAAAACCCGCTGCCCATCATGGGGCGCCTTGACGCGCTGCGGGACTACGCCTGCTACTTTCAGTTTACTATCACGCCGTACGGCAAAGAGGTAGAGCCGAACGTCCCGCCGACGGATGCCGCCGCGGATACTTTTCGGGAGCTGGCGCGGCGCGTCGGGAAGGAGCGCGTCGTGTGGCGGTACGACCCCATCCTGCTCGGCGGCGCGTATACGGCGGAGTACCATACAGAGCGCTTTAGCCGCCTTGCCGGGCTGCTCGCCGGCTTTACGGAGACGTGCACGATCAGCTTCCTGGACTTTTACCGGTGTATGAAGGGGAGGGCAGCCCATTTGGGCGTCACGGAGCCGGCGCCGGCGCAAAAGGAAGACCTTATGGGGCGGCTGACGGAAATCGCAAAGGCGGCGGGGCTTAATCTCGACGCGTGCGCCGAGGACATGGATTTCAGCCGCCTTGGGGTCGGGCGTGCCCGCTGCGTCGACAAGGAGCGCCTCGAGCGCATCGGGGGATTTAAGCTCAATGTAGAGAAGGACAAAAACCAGCGCCCCGCGTGCCTTTGCGCGCAGAGCGTCGACATCGGCGCGTACGACACCTGCCAGAGCGGCTGCCTGTACTGCTACGCCGTCCACAGCCTCAAGAAAGCGGCGCAAAACGCCGCCCTGCACGACCCCGCCTCACCCCTCCTGTTCGGGCAGGTGGAGGAGGATGATGTGGTGACGGAGCGGGAGATGAAGTCGTGCCGGGCGGGGCGCTTAAGTTTAATGAAAAAAAGCACGCTGAATCAGCGTGCTTTTTTCTTAATACCTTAGAGGAATTGCGGATTTTTGTATAGTTACTTCAATATTTCTGATAACTTGCTTTTTGGCTATTTCATAGGCTAAAAATGATTCTGCTTTATCATTTAGAAAGCTGATTTTTGTTGCCCAGAATTCCCCATTATCCAGAATGCCTAGTAAACCCTGCAAAGAAGTATAATGATATATAAGGCCGTTGTATACCGGAAACTTAGTAAAACTCCAAACCTTCTTATATATAGCAACGTAATCCATAATTTCACCTTTTTTAATGACTATTGCTAATACTACCAAAAAAAGTATAATCGCGCAATAAAGCAATACCTAATAATGGAAAAGGAAAGAACCCGTTCTGAACGGAGCTTTGTGGATGTATCGGACTATCGCTGTTACAGGCAGCGGCGGCGTGATAATAAAAGAACACGCCGAAGCCGGCGTGTTCTTGGCCTTCATCACAAATTCTTCTTTATCTGATTGATCGCGTTCTTCTCCAGCCGCGACACCTGCGCCTGGCTGATTCCGACTTCCGCCGCGACTTCCATCTGCGTCTTCCCGTGGAAAAAACGCAGGGCGAGGATGTGCTTTTCCCGCTCGCTCAGGCGGTTGATGGCGTCGCTTAAGGCAATCTGCTCGAGCCAGTTTTCGTCCGTGTTCTTCGTGTCGCTGACCTGATCCATCACGCAGATGCTCTCGCCGCCGTCTGTATAGAGCGGCTCGAAGAGCGAGACGGGGTCGGAGATAGAGTCCATGGCGAACACGACTTCCTCACGCCGGACGCCGAGAGCTTCCGCCAGCTCGTCCATTGTCGGCTCGCGCTGGCTGTCGCTCACGAGCTTTTCCTTCATCTGCAGAGCCTTGTAGGCGGTGTCCCGCATGCTGCGCGAGACGCGGATCGAGCTGTTGTCCCGCAGGTAGCGCCGAATTTCACCCACAATCATCGGCACGCCGTACGTTGAAAACCGCACGTTCAGGCTCGTGTCGAAGTTGTCGATGGCCTTCATAAGCCCAATACAACCGACCTGAAACAGGTCGTCCACGTTCTCCCCGCGGTTGGAGAACTTCTGTATCACGGAGAGCACAAGCCGCAGGTTGCCCTTGATGAGCTCCTCGCGGGCCTTTTTGTCGCCCGCCTTGGCCTTCTTGAGCAGTTCGGCTGTCTCTTCGTTTTTGAGGACCTTGAGCTTGGCCGTATTGACGCCGCAGATCTCGACCTTTCCTGCCAAACGGATCGTCCTCCTGCCATCATATTGAGCTTTGCGCTGTGACGCTCGGTATGAGACAGTATTTCCGCAGGAAAGGTTTTTAATACGGCGCCTTATACAATGAAAAAATGGAGAAAACGCTCAAACCGCCCCGTTTTGGGGCGGTTTTCCGGTATTTCCATTGTTTTGCTGACTAAATCTGTCGTGCGATTTCTCGCCGCAGCCGCAATATGATGCGCTTTTCAAGGCGGCTGATGTACGACTGCGAGATGCCCATCAGCTCCGCGACTTCCTTTTGCGTGCGCTCTTCGATGCCGTCCAGCCCGAAGCGCATGACGATGATGTCCCGCTCCCGCGCGGACAGGCGCGAGATGGCCTCGTGCAGGAGCTGTCTGTCCACGTCGTCCTCAAGCGGGCGCATGATCATGTCGCTGTCGGTGCCGAGGATGTCGGAGAGGAGCAGCTCGTTGCCGTCCCAGTCGGTGTTGAGGGGCTCGTCGAAGGAGACTTCCGTGCGCCGGTTGCTCGATTTGCGCAGGTGCATGAGGATTTCGTTTTCAATGCACCGCGAGGCGTACGTGGCGAGCTTGATGTTTTTGTCGGGGTTGTATGTATTGATGGCCTTAATCAGGCCGATGGTGCCGATGGAGATGAGGTCCTCGATGTTGATGCCCGTGTTTTCAAACCGCCGCGCGATGTAGACGACAAGGCGGAGGTTGCGCTCGATGAGCGCTTTTTTCGCTTCGGGGCAGTTTTCGGCCAGCCGCGCGATGTACATCGCCTCTTCCTCGCGCGTCATGGGCGGGGGGAGCGTCTCGCTGCCGCCGATGTAGTATACGCCGGGCGGCAGGGCGATTCCGAGGCGGTCAAGCAGGGAGTACAGCCGCCGCAGGATGAAAAACCGGATGCGTTGAAGTGCGTTCATAGCCCACTGTCCTTTCCTCATCATGTCGCGAGTTTGTTTATGTCAGCCGCCCGGGAGTATCCCGCGCGGCGGGTTGACGGGAACACGGAACGCGCCGGCAAGCGCTTTTGCCGCGCTTTAAGCGCCGACGAGGGCGGCGTAGCTTAGGCTGTCGGAGACGCTGTTGGGCGAGACGGCGAGAAGCGCGCCGCGGGAGAGCTTCCCGCCGATTTCAACGGCGTCGGGCCTGTATGTAAGAAGCATGCCGCCCGTGACGCCGACGGCGCTGTACGGCACGAGCCGAAACCGCGACCCGAACCCCTCGCGCCCGAGCTTTTCAAACACCTCGACGGCGCTCGCGTGGCGCAGCTGCTCGACGATGCGGCGCACGGGCGTATCGAAGAGCGGGGCGATGTCATTGAGGCCCACGATGACGACGGGGCGGCCCGTCAGGGGGTCGACGAGGGAGTTGCCGGTGTCCCTCAAGGCGCGCAGGCGGATTTCGCGGGAGCCGCTCCGGACGGCGAGGGGGACGACGCCGCCGGGCCCGCGGCCGCGGGCGGCGCGCCGGAAGAGAAGGGTGAGGACGGCGTAGCTGATGACAAAGACAGGCAGCAAGACCCGCACGACGGCCGAGGAGGACAGCCGCCCCGTGCCGCCGAAGAGCAGGGACCCGGCAAAAACGGCGCCGCCGAAGGCGGCCGTGACGGCGAGAAAGACGAGCACCTGTCTTATAAACGCGCGCTGCCCGCCGAAGGCGATGAGGGCGACGGCGACGCCCGCGGCAAGTTTGACGGCCCACGAGGACAAAAACGCAAGCGACGGATAAAGGACGGCGACGGCGTAGGCCGCGCCGAAGGCCGCGGCGGCGGCGAACCTTAAGCGGCGCGCCGGGCTGTGGCAGATTTTCGCCGTGACGAGAAGGAGAACGTAGTTGATGATCAGGTTAAAAAAGAACAGCGTGTCGGCGTAGATGACCTGCATGGTGCGGCCCTCCTTCAAAGCGCGTCATGCGTGTCCTTTGGGGTGAGCGCGTCCGGATAGACAAATTATAAGCCGTGTCCACAGGAAAAAAAGGTCAAAAAAACAATGCCGCCCCTTCTCAAGGTTGCGGCATTTTTCGGCGGTTTTACGCGCTGCAGCTTTCCGGCAGATTGCCTAATAGCCCAGCGCCTGCTCGAGCGCCTGCGCGAGCTGGTCGGGGCAGGACGTGGTCTTCCGCCCGCAGCGGATTCCACGCAGGCGCCGCACGGCTTCCGCCGCGGGCATGCCCTCCACGAGGCGGGAGACGCCCTGGAGGTTTCCGTCGCAGCCGCCGTAGAACTTGACGGAGCGGACGATGCCGTCTTCCAGTTCGATTTCTATGCTTTTGGCGCAGGTACCTTTTGTTAAAAACGTCGATTTCATCGCAGCCGTCCTTTCGCTAAAGCCGTGTGGGGGATATGCGCCCTAAGCGCTATTTGTAACATAGTAGCACAAACGATATAAAAAGGGAACCTTTTGTTTGACCGGCGCGCGAAATCGGGCGGCAAGCGGACAAACTTATGGAGCGGAAATCATAGTGTATCCGTGGCGGGCATATACTCTATCGCAGGGCGGCTGCCCGGGTGCGGAGGTGAAAACGTGCATCAGCCGAGAAAATCGCGGGCCCGCTATGCGCCCACGGGAATTCCGCTTGCGATAAAGGGACTGGCCATCATCTTCGCCCTGTGCCTGGCGTTCCGCCTGCTCGCGAAGACCGGCGCGGAAGAGGCGCTCAAGAAGATGATGGACAAATCCTTCGCCGGGGAAAACGCCGCCGGCAAAATCCTCAGCTTTGAACTCGGGCCGCCGCGCGCGCTCAAAAGCGACATCGCCGCGCTCGTCTTTGGCGGGACGCTCACCGAGGAGCCCGCCGAGGAGATCCCGGTGGAGGAGGCGGAGGCGGAGACAGAGCCTACCGCGCCGCCGCAGCCGGCGTGGCCGTATTACACGGGCCCGCTCAGTCTTCCGGCGCCGTCCACGCCGCAGCCGAGCCCGCCGGAGACGCCGGACGTGGTGCTCAAGGACCCGGCGTATCCGGAGACGGCGTACGCCATCAACAACCGGACGGCAAAAGCCGTCGACGCCGCGGCGCTGATGAAAAAGCCGCTCGGCCTCAAGCTCGACAGGGAGAAGCCGTCCGTCCTCATCATCCACACGCACGGCAGCGAGGCGTATCTGCCCGACGAGAAGAACCCCTACGTCCCGAGCGACCCGTACCGCACGCAGGATAAGGGCAAGAGCGTCATCCGCATCGGGGAGGAGATCGTCAAGGTCTTTGAGGAAGCGGGCATTTCCTGCATCCACGACAAGGGGATTTACGACTACCCGAGCTACCAGGGGGCGTACAACCGCTCCTACGAGGCGATTGAAAGCTATCTCAAGAAGTACCCGACCATCAGGGTCGTGCTTGACATCCATCGCGACGCGCTCGAGGGCGACGACGGTACCATCTACAAGACGATCGCGCAGATCGGCGACGTGACGTGCGCGCAGGTCATGATGGTCGTCGGCACGAACGACTCGGGGCTCAAGCACCCGAACTGGGAACAGAACCTGCGCTTTGCGCTCACGCTTCAGGAGAAGATGCACGAGCTTTACCCGACGCTCGCCAAACCCATCGAGCTGTCGCGCTTCCGCTACAACCAGCAGGCGACGCCCGGCTCCCTCATCGTGGAAGTCGGGTGCACCGGCAACACGCTCGACGAGGCTCTCATCGCCGCGCGCTACTTTGCCGACGCCGCGGCGCAGGTTCTCGGCGGCCTGATGGACTAAGCGGGACGAAGCCACAAACGCTGGCCGCTCTAAGGCGGCGGCCTTATGCGGGCGAAAATGCTTTGCCAGGGCAAAAAAGGGTGTTGACAAACTCCGGCGCTCTCGCTATAATTACAAACGTTCCTCTTAAGGGACGCGCAATATGCGAGAGTGCTGGAATTGGTAGACAGGCACGTTTGAGGGGCGTGTGTCGTTTGGCGTATGGGTTCAAGTCCCATCTCTCGCACTAAGCGCGGCGGCTTATTGAAGCCGCCGCGCTTTTGCTTTGCCTGAATTAATAACCCGCGCCGTATCGGGCAGACGTGTTCCGATGCGGCGCTGTCTTTTTTAGCGGCGATTTGGCGCACGCGCAAGCAAGCAGCGCGCAGCCGGTTCTTTGCGCGCCGGGGCGGGGGAGACGCAAAAGGCGCGGCGGCACCGGGCAAGGCGCGCGGCAGCCTTGCCGCGTGCGAAAGGGCGTTGGCAGGCGCGATGGCGCGGGTGGCCGCGCCTTTTTGCCGCTTGCGTCCTTTTTATATTGAGCGAAAAATCCGGCGCGAAAGCCGGTTGGAGCGCCTTTTGATTGGGGAAAATAAGGACGCCGGCGGGCCGCCCGCGTTTTGTATGGAAACAGGCCGCTTCGCGCATTTTTGGACTTGACGGTCGCTGTTTTTCTCGGTAAAGTGTCAATATCTCGATGTGGCATCGGGAAAACGGCCCGTTTGGGGGGATGTGAAAGACAAGCCGGAGCGGCGCTTTAATCCCGCCATGGTGGAGACGGCCAGCCCGCGCGTTTGTGCGGCCGGACGGCGTCCGCGGGGGAAGGGCGCGCTCGGCAAAATGCCGAATAATTGTGGGACATAACCGTATAGTTATACATATTTTACGAAAAGATGTGACGGTTCGTTTTTTCTGAAATTGCAATTTGAATTTTATAATTTCAAACAGTATAATTAAAAAAGTCATGACCGGGCGGAAGCAGCAGAGCATAAGCCCGGCGTAACGCGCGGCTGCCGCTCCGCGCAGGAAGCAGCTTTGGGTAAGATTGGGCGATGGGTCCAACGCTGTTTCCGCTCAAGCGCGGGACGAAAGCCGGAATAAGGCATGGCGCAGGCTTTGCCTTATGAAAAGACGCCTTAAAGCGCCGGAGACGGCGCTTTAACAGACGGATTTGCGCGCTGTTTCGGGCCGGTCAGGCGAGAAAATATGTGCGTTAAGGAGACGTATTCATGCAAGTCCAATTGATCATCGTGTTGCTCTACTTTGCTGTCACGGTCGGCATCGGCGTCATCGCGGGCAAAAAGACAAAGGGCTCGGACGCCTTCCATGGCGCGGGGATGGGCATTATGGCCATCGTGTTCTCCTCCGCGTCGGAGTGGCTCGGCGGAACGGCCACGACAGGTGTTTCCGAATACGGCTTTAACAGCGGCCTGTCCGGCGCGTGGTATACTCTGGCCAACGGCATCGGCGTCATGGTGCTCGCGCTGCTGTTTGCCAAAATGTACCGCAGCCTCGGCGTCGGCACGGTGCCGGCCATTATTGAAAAGTTCTTCGGCAAACACGCCCGTATCGTGTCCAGCGTTCTTCTGACCATCGTCATGCTGGCTGTCGGCATTTCGCAGATGATTGCCGCCGGCAAGCTTGGCGAATCTCTCATGGGCTTTGACTTCACCATAACCTGCGTCGTCTTCGCCGCCGTCTTCATCGTCTACACGCTCGCCGGCGGCATGAACTCCGTCGCCTCGACGAGTACGCTCCACCTTCTGTTCATGTACTTTGGCGCCATCCTCGCCATCATCCTCGCGCTCTTCAAGGTGGGCGGCGTCTCCGAACTGAAGACCGGCATCGCCGCCGTTGAGGCGGAAATGGCTGCGGCCGGCCAGAAAACGGGCTTCTTCAATATGTTCACCATCGGCGGATCGAAAGTCTCCTCGTGGATTATCGCCTCG
>Ga0134091_1003065_pt1 | contig 10540 bp, 6 predicted proteins | sample 2_5taG_FD_94451 | JGI IMG/M metagenome (GOLD analysis project Ga0134091, IMG submission 94451) | Switchgrass degrading microbial communities from high solid loading bioreactors in New Hampshire, USA - 2_5_20_6_A2 metaG | ecosystem: Engineered > Bioreactor > Semi-continuous > Anaerobic > Digestate...
AACAGTTTTCCGGTGGAAATGGAGAGAAGGAAACACCCGTTCCCATTCCGAACACGGAAGTTAAGCTTCTCATCGCCGATGATACTGAGGTGGGGACGCCTCGGGAAAGTAGGTATCCGCCGGATCTATATTCCTCAATAGCTCAGTCGGTAGAGCATGCGGCTGTTAACCGCAGGGTCGTAGGTTCGAGTCCTACTTGAGGAGCCATAAAGAGGTAATGGATGTTAGGATACATTCATTACCTCTTTTGTTATTATTAAAAATATTAAAAAATTACAAATAAACAAAGCTTTTTCTATGGATATATAATCTAAAAAATAGTAAACTGATTCTGAGTAAGTAAGATCTGTACTATAATTCCCGCACACGTCTATGTTAAAAGAACTTTCCATTTATCCGTTTAAATTTTGCGGAAGGATGGATATTTGTGAAGAATATAAAATATTCTTCTTTTAAGATTGCTTATAAGGCTTGTAAGATTAAAAAAATCTGTCTGATCTTACTTATTATATTTTCAATTTTTATATTGAATAGTTCTAATTTCGCTTTAAACAAAAACATATTTAGTTTAAGCATTAATAATATAAACGTATATGCTGAAAAGGAAGACGGCACGTCAAAAAATAATAGCTCTCCATCCATATACGGCTTAATAAGGGAAAATTCTTATGATAAATATATTCAGAATTATAAAAGTTCTGAGTCACCGAATATTGAGATAAGCATTCCGATTGAAAAATACACTTCAACCAATATGAAAGCACAGATATATTACGATTATGAAGGTTCAAAGGGCCCATCGGTCAGAACTGAGGAAGATGGATATATTGAATGGGAAGTATATGTAGAAAAAGAAGGACTATATAATATTGAAATTGAGTATTTTCCGGTTGAAGGAAGAAGCTCCTCGATTGAAAGGGAGCTTCACATAAACGGTGAAATACCATTTGCGGAAGCAAGCAGTTTTGTTTTCAGCAGGGTATGGAAGGACGCGGAAGAAATAAGCAGCGATAACCGTGGAAACGAGTTACGGCCCAAACAGGTAGAAGAACCTCAGTGGCAAAGGGTCTATCTTTCAGATTACATGGGTTATTATAACGAACCTTTCAAATTTTACTTCAAGAAAGGTATAAATACAATAAGACTTGTATCTGTAAGGGAACCCATGCTGATAAAGTCAATAAAGCTTCTAAATATAAAGGAAATTCCGGATTATAATACAGTAAAGCAGGTATTAAAATGATGAAGTATTTCGTAAAAGCATTAATCCTGTGCCTCGTGCTGTCCCTGGTTTTGGTCGGAACAACAGCCTGCACTACCAAAACAGTAGATAAAGCAGGAGATACGGGTAGTACGACGGACAGTACAAAGACAGGCGGTACGGCTGATGAAGACAAAGGGAAAGAGCCGGAAATGAAAGTTGATTTTGGGGGAAGAAAAATAACAATTGCTGCATGGTGGGACTTAAAGCCGCCTGCGCCAGGAACATCCGCAAGCGGTGATGCATTACTGGAAAGGATTGCTGACCTGGAAAAGAAATTCAATTTTAAATTTGACTATTTCCAGACAGGCTGGGCTGAATTCCCTGAGACATTTACTGCTTCAGTTATGGCAGGTGATCCTATAGCCGAAATTGCATTCGTTGAAACCAGAATGTTCTATCCTAACTTTGTAACAAAAGGATACCTGGTTCCTGTCGACGGTTTGCCCGGATTTGATTTTACCGATGAAAAATGGGATAGAACTTCGTTAAATGCCTCCATGTATAACGGCAGGATATATTCCGTGTCAACCGGACGCCCTGAAGCACGTACCGGAATCCTGTTCAACAAGAGGATTTTTAAAGAAGAAGGTCTACCGGATCCTTATGAATTGCAGGCAACAGGACAATGGACATGGGAAAAGGTGCTAGAGATTGCTAAGAAGGTTACCAGAGATACAAACGGTGACAGTGAAATTGACCAGTGGGCACTCGCAGGAAACGGGCTTGAGCTGGCCTTTGTTTACAGCAACGGTGGTGAATGGAGTAAAACAATAGACGGACGGGAAGTATTTACGATGGGTGAACCGGAAGCACTGGAAGGATTACAGGAATACCAGAGATGGTTGACAGTGCATAAGGTCATTTACACCAATCCACCCGATACACCGTGGAATTACTATGAGACAATATTCCAGCAGGGACAGATTGCTATGCTGCTGGGCGAGGCTTACATGGCAGATAACTTTAGAAATGCTGGAATGGCTGATGAAATTGGGTATGTAATGTTCCCAAAAGGACCGAAGAGCGATGACTATGTCACTTATTCAGGTGCCCACAACTTCCAGGTATTTGTTACCGGGGAAAGCGAAGAGTTCTATGAAAAGCTTTCAATTATGTGGAATGAGTACACTGAACCCTATCCTGAAGATGTTGTTCCTCGTGATGCATGGAAGGAGACCAATATTAACAGGTTTAACGATACGGAATGCTTAAGGACGGTTGAAATGATGCTTGATGGCAGGATGAAGATATTGAAATTCGATAACTTCGCGGGAGTCAATCAGACCTGGTGGAACAGTGCATGGAAACTCGGTCAGGGAGAAACCACTCCGGGCCAGTTGATTGACGAGGTTAAGGATCCCATACAGAAAATCATGGACGATATCATCAATCAATTGAAAGCCGAATCAATTCAATAATATTGAAAGCCTGAGCTATTGAATAATCAATATACGGGCTTTCCTGTATGTATTTACCCTGGATATGCAAGGGAAGCCCGTATTTCTTCTTAAATCTATTCAAAATATTAAAAAATATAAGAAGAAAGAAAAGAGGGAGATTTGCCTATGGAAGATAAAATTTACTGTGCCAAGGATCAAAGGGAAGAAGTATCTTTAAAAGAAAAATACAAAGAATATTTTGCTATTGGAGCGGCAGTTAATCCATACAGCATAAAGAAACATGAAAAATTGTTGCAAAAGCATTTTAACAGCATCACTGCCGAAAACGAGATGAAATTTGTGTCCGTTCATCCTGAAGAAAATAAATACACTTTTGAAAAAGCAGACCTTCTGGTAGATTTCAAAAAGGCCAACAACATGAAGATGAGAGGGCATACTCTTGTATGGCACGGCCAGGTTCCCGATTGGTTGTTTACAGATTCTGAGGGTAATCCCGCTTCCAGGGACCTGCTTCTTGGAAGGATGAAAGACCATATTTCAACGGTTATGGGAAGATATAAAAATGAGATATATTGCTGGGACGTGGTAAATGAAGCCGTTCAGGACAGCGGAAATGAAGTGTACAGGAAATCAAAATGGTTTAATATTATTGGGGAGGACTTTATAGAACAAGCTTTCCGATTTGCAAATTCAGTTGATCCCGGTGCGAAATTGTTTTACAACGACTACAATGCGGTAATACCTGAAAAAAGAGATAAAATTTACAGTTTGCTAAAAGGACTGAAAGAAAAAGACGTACCCGTACACGGAATGGGAATACAGGGTCACTGGAATATTTACAGCCCTACAGTTCAAGAAATACGGGAAGCCATAGAAAAATATGCATCCCTTGGCCTTGAGATTCAAATTACTGAGCTGGATATGTCGGTATACGCATGGAACGATAAAGGCAAATTGGAGGAACCTTCAACGGAACTGCTGGAACTTCAGGCAAAAAGGTATGATGAAATCTTCAGCCTGTTCAGGGAATATAAAGATGTGATTACAGGCGTCACTTTCTGGGGAGTGGCGGATGATTATACCTGGCTTGACGACTTCCCTGTAAAAGGACGGAAAAACTGGCCCTTGCTTTTTGATGTAAACCACGAACCCAAGCCGGCATTTTATAAAATAGTGGATTTCTAATAATTTACCGGCAATATTTAACTACAATATCTTCCAACAATAATTAAAAATATTCAATTTTTTTAATTATATAATAACAACCCGGCATCGAAAGGTAGGTGACCCTGTTGAAGTATGAATTAAAGCATAAATTAAAATATAAATTAAAATTATCGCTTGTATGTTTTTTGGGCTTATGCCTTCTGTCGGTTTTTATTGCAGGCTGCGGTGAAAGCAAAAATGCAAGTAATAAGGAAAAGGGGAATAAAGTTGAAAGTCAAAATGAGCTTCCGCCGCTGCCAGCAGAATATCCTCTGGAAATTCCCATACCGTCATTAAAGGAAGTGTTTAAAGACTACTTCCTTATAGGCGCCGGTATTGATGCGAATTATTATGATAAATATGAAGATATTATTACATATCATTTTAACAGTTTGACGGCAGGCAATGTGATGAAATTTGATGCAACCCATCCCGGTGAGGGAAAATATACCTTTGACAGGGCTGATGCCTTTGTTCAGTTTGCTGAAGATCATGGCAAGAGGATTAGGGGCCATACCCTGGTATGGCACAACCAGACTCCGGCCTGGGTTTTCAGCGACAGTTCAGGGAACCAGGTAAGCCGTGAAATATTGCTTGAAAGGATGAGGGATCATATTTTCACGGTAATGGGGCGATACAAGGGAAAAGTGGAATGGTGGGATGTAGTTAACGAGGCGGTTTCCGACAGCAATAATGAGATCTTGAGGTCCCAATCACCCTGGTACAGAATTATAGGTGACGATTTTGTCAAAAAGGCTTTTGAATTTGCCTACGAGGCAGACCCTGATGCAAAGCTTTTTTACAATGATTACAGTGCCGTAGAGCCCGGTAAACGGGACAGAATTTACAAGATGCTGAAGGAAATGATTGAGGAAGGTATACCTATAAACGGAATTGGGATACAGGGACACTGGAATCTTGACTGGCCGTCGGAAAACGATATAAGGGCCGCGATTGAAAAGTATGCATCGCTGGGTCTTGAAATACATATAACAGAGCTGGATTTATCTTTTTATGGCTGGAATTCCACTGCCCGATATGAACAACCTCCTACTGAATTACTTATAAAGCAGGCTGACAAGTATCAAAAGATTTTTCAAATATTCAAGGACTACCGGGGAATTATTAAGAGCGTAACATTCTGGGGTGTGGCTGATGATGATACCTGGCTGGATAATTATCCAGTACGCGGAAGAAAAAACTGGCCGTTGTTATTTGACACTGAACACAGGCCAAAGGAATCCTTCTGGAGGATAGTAGAGGAACCTGTGCTAAGCATGCTGTCCATAAAAAATGGGACACTGACAAGCAGTTTTGTCCCCGGAAATTTATATTACAAAGCCCAGGTGGATTATGAAGCGGATGATGTGGAAATTTCTCTTATAGCAGGTGATCCGAATGTAAAAGTAAAGGTTCGGGATTACCTCGGTAACAATATAGAGGCTTCTGCGGATAAAAGCTATATAATAACAGGTAAAGGCAATACAAGGGTGTTTATTGATGTGGAAGGCTACGGCAAGACAAATACCTATATCCTGGATATTAAGCGAAAGGTTCCGGGAATTGCGGCAGAATGGAAGCTGGATGAGGGAACTGGGCATGAAACGGTTGACTCAACCGGCAGAAAATATAAGGGGGCTATTCAGAACGCAGCCTGGATTAAAGGAATATCCGGCAAGGCAGTTGAATTTGCCGGTGACAGTGAACATGAAAGTTATATTGATTTTGGTTCTGGTTTCGACGAATTGTTCCAAAAACATGATTTTTCCATATCACTGTGGGTGAAACCGGGATCAGATAAAAACAAGATTGAAGATGGATGCCTCCTATGGTATGGTGATAATATGGGTACCGAGTCTAAATTTTGGAGAATTTTAATTAAGGAAGGAGACAGGGTATTTTTCCACTTACAACAAGCACTGGATACTAAAAATCTAACCGGTTCCCAGTATGTTACCACACCCGGAGGAACAGTTAAAAAAGGGGAATGGAACCATATAGTATGCGTCAGAAGGGGAGATACCCTGGAAATTTACGTTAACGGGAATATTCAGGCCGGCCAATCCTTTGGATATACTATCGATCTTTCAGGTGCTGCTGATCAATTATTTGCCTGCCTGGATAAAGCCGCGAAGAAAACCTACTACCATGGGGCAATAGATGAAATCAGGATTTATAATTATCCGCTGAGCCAACAGGAGATTGAAGCCCTTTATTCATCTTATTAGTTTTCATTTTATATGAGCTTAAGTTTTATTAAGTTTCTATCTCAAGATTCTTAGTGTTATCTTTTTGCTTTAAAAAACTATTTTAGGGCTTCAATCTTTCAAATTTATTTTAATTTTGTCTCATAATTAATTTCTATTATTTTATATTATAATTAAATATCTTTAATTCTCTTTAATTCTCTTTCTCAAATGCTTCTACCGGGTACTTGTTTGATGGATCCCATATAATCCATTCTTTCAAACCGGCATCGTACACGGCCTGGATTTGCTCCCTTATTTGCTTGGCACCGTATACCTGGTAGTTACCCTGCTTCAGCCACGATGCCGTGAAACCCTGGAGATAGGGCCTGATATTTGCTTTATAATCAGGTACCTTTGAGATTCTTTCCTTTGCTTTAACAAGGGAGTTGTATACAACTGCGTATGGCTCAAGGTCAGGCTTTGGAAATTGCACATTGTTCACAATCTGGTTAAAAGCGTAATGGGACGGGTAAACCATTGGTGATATATATTCAATATCCTTACCCACAAGTTCAAGGTATTGACCGATATCTTCCGTATCCTCAGGGCTTTCACATATAATTCCGAACACATCCGCCGATAAAATTACTCCAGGCAAATTTTCCCTGGCATATGCCAGGAATTCATTAATTGCCTCGTATTTTTTCTCCCCTTGGGAATTGAAGCTCATGGCCTTCTTGTTTCCGTCATTGGGGAAACGTACATAATCAAATTGTATTTCATCAAAGCCCTTTTCTATAGCCTCTTTGGCTATGTCTATTATATATGACCATGACTCGCGGTTATAAGGATCCAGCCATGTTGTACCGCTATTGTCCTTCCAAAGGCCGCCTGAAGTGTTTTTTACAGCAAGGTCAGGCCTTTTTGTTGAAAGAACCGGATCCTTAAAGCAAACCAGCCTTCCTATAACATAAATGCCATTATCATGCAGGGTTTTTATAACCTTGTCCACATTATATTTGTACTTCCACGCATTTATTTCTCTAACGGCGGGTATGTTTGACTCATAACCAACTACTCCGTCATCATCTTTGATATCTATTACAACTGAATTTATTTCAGTTTCATTCGTAATTTGAATAAACTTTTCAAGGGCACTTGACGTACCTGCTGTCCATCCGGTGAGGTAAAGAGCTTTTACAGCATCCGGCTTTTTTACGTTGGAATAGGGGGCGGTATAATTATTAACATCAATAATGCCGCTGTTATTGTTCTTCCCGGTGTTATTTTGGTCCGTATCATTATTCCCGGAGTCGATTTGACCTTGTTCAGTACCATTCTGCTCATCCACGGAGTTTTCTCCGCCATTTTCGGAATCCTGTCCGTTCTGAGTATCTATAATATCTTGTCCGTTTTGGTTATCCGGAATGTCCTGGTTATTGGTAATACTTTGATTGTTGCTGTTATCACGGTTATTGCCGGAGCTTCTTATAAGATACAGCACAATAGCTCCTGCAACAAGAGAGATACATACGAGAGAAATAATTACTACAGTTACTATATTTTTTTTCATAAGTCCTCCATGTCCTCATGATGTAATTTCTGTAAGATATTACTTGTTAATATGTAAACAATATAATTTTATAAAATCTATTTATTAAAATAGTTAATAAATAGTTAATATAGATTGATACAGTTAATCGCTACAACCTGATTTTATTATATTTTATTTTTATTTATTTTTAAATAGAATAATCTAAAAAATAAAGACAATTCGGGAAAATTTTATCGAAAAAAGTTTTTTTAATATTGACATAACATCAAAAAAATAATACAATATTTTGTGTTAAATATTGTTATTGATACTAAATCTAGTATTATAACTCATATCATATTAGTGACCCGGTGATGATTTTCAGCCTACCGGCCAGTAATTGGAATTTTATAAGGAGGAGTTATTAATGGTTAACCTTACTGAGAATGCAATTAAAGTTTTAGAGAAACGTTATCTCGCCAAAGATGAAAACGGCAAGCTACTGGAAAATCCCGAGGGTATGTTCAGAAGGGTTGCGAAAGCAATAGCTCAAGCTGATGCCAACTACGTAGATGCTTCGCAAATAAAGAAGACTGAAGATGAGTTTTATGAAATGATGGTAAACCTCGAGTTTTTGCCAAATTCACCTACACTTATGAATGCAGGTAGGCCACTGGGACAGCTTAGCGCATGTTTTGTTCTTCCTGTAGAAGATACAATGGAAGGCATATTTGAGTCAATAAAGAATGCTGCACTTATACATAAAAGCGGTGGAGGAACGGGATTTAGTTTTTCAAGGCTTAGACCAAAGGGATCCGCCGTTAAAACCACCGGTGGAGTTGCAAGCGGACCCGTAAGCTTTATGAAAGTGTTTAATGCCGCAACGGAAGCCGTAAAGCAGGGTGGAACCAGAAGAGGAGCTAATATGGGTATCCTCAGGGTAGACCATCCTGATATACGTGAATTTATTACATGTAAGCAGGATAACAAGGATATAACCAATTTTAATATCAGCGTGGGAATAACAGAAAAGTTTATGAAAGCAGTTGAAAAAGACGAAAAGTATGACCTGGTTGATCCAAGGACAGGTTTACCAGTTAAGAGTGAAAGTGCCAGGGAGATTTTCGATATGATAGTTGATAATGCCTGGAATAACGGGGAGCCCGGTATTATATTCCTTGACAGGTTAAACAGAGATAACGTAACCCCGGGGCTCGGAGAAATAGAATCCACAAATCCCTGCGGGGAACAACCCCTTTTGCCCTATGAGTCATGCAACCTGGGTTCGATTAATTTAAGTGCCATGTTGAAAAAGACAGACAAAGGCTATGAAGTGGATTTTGACAAGCTTAGGAATACGGTAAGAAAGGCCGTACATTTCCTGGATAATGTTATTGACGTCAATAAATATCCCTTGCCTGAAATTGACAGGATGACAAAAGGCACAAGAAAAATCGGGCTTGGTATTATGGGCTGGGCTGATATGTTATTTAAGCTAAATATCCCCTATGATTCCGAGGAAGCAATCAATCTCGCAGAAAAAGTTATGGGCTTTATCCAGAAGGAATCAAAGGAAGCTTCTATGGAACTTGCGGAGCAAAGGGGAGTATTCCCGTTCTATGATAAAAGCATATACAAGGATAAGGGCATTAAGTTAAGAAATGCCACAACTACGACTATTGCACCTACCGGGACATTGAGCATCATAGCAGGTGTATCAAGCGGAATAGAACCTATTTTTGCAATATGCTACATAAGAAATGTTATGGACAATGATGAGCTTGTGGAAGTAAACCCCATATTTAAAGAAGTTGCAATAAAGAACGGATTTTATTCGGAAGAATTAATGAGGAGAATAGCTAAGGAAGGATCAATAAAGGGTTTTGGCGAAATACCCGAACACATAAAGAAGATTTTTGTCACGGCCCACGATGTTTCTCCGGAATGGCATGTAAGGATGCAGGCAGCATTCCAGAAGTATACCGATAATGCTGTTTCCAAAACCGTCAACCTGCGCCATGATGCCACGAAGGAAGACGTCAGGAAAGTATTTGAACTGGCCTACAAGACCAACTGCAAGGGAGTAACTATATACAGGGACGGCAGCAGGGATTCTCAGGTATTGAATATAGGCAAGGTAAAGGGTAAAAATGAGGAAAAATCCGGCAATGAGCCGAAGAACATAGACGATTTTAAACCCCATATTGCTCCTAGGGTAAGGCCTGATATAACAACAGGTTTTACCGAAAAAGTAAGAATTGGCTGTGGTAACCTTTATATTACCGTAAATTACGATGACTACGGCATTTGCGAAGTATTTACAAACCTTGGCAGGGCAGGGGGATGCCCGTCTCAGTCAGAAGCAACGAGCCGATTGGTCTCAATAGCCCTGAGATCAGGAATCGATGTAAAATCAATTGTTGAACAGCTGAAAGGAATCAGGTGTGCCACAACCATAAGGCAGCAAGGCTTAAAGGTTATGTCCTGCCCCGATGCAATAGGAAGGGTAATTGAAAAAGTAATGTATCTTCAGAATAACGGCAACAGAAAAGAAGAAGAGGAACTTAATGTGCTGTCTGAATATCAGAAAAACATTGATGTGGAAAGTGAGTTAAAATATAAATTTTGCCCGGAATGTGGAGCAAAGGTTGAACATGAAGGCGGATGCGTAATATGTAAAAACTGTGGTTTCTCCAAGTGCGGATAAGGCCCACCTCAATCCTCCTCAAAAAGAAACATGCCTGAATAACGGCATGTTTTTTTTTCATTTCTTTTTTATTGCACCCATCACCGTTAATTTCAATAATTTATTATTATCATTTTATTATTTTCCAAAATCATTAATAAATCTTGTAATTATTTTAAAACTAAATTTGGGAAATACTATTAATACTTAATTAATACTTAAAAATGAATTAATACTAAAAAATGAACAAATCAAAACAAA
>Ga0134091_1003069_pt1 | contig 10534 bp, 10 predicted proteins | sample 2_5taG_FD_94451 | JGI IMG/M metagenome (GOLD analysis project Ga0134091, IMG submission 94451) | Switchgrass degrading microbial communities from high solid loading bioreactors in New Hampshire, USA - 2_5_20_6_A2 metaG | ecosystem: Engineered > Bioreactor > Semi-continuous > Anaerobic >...
CACTGACTTCCGGGCTTTTTGTTAAATCCGGCAGTTCACTGAACAGTTCTTCGGAAATATATTGCTGGATCCTGAAATGGTATTTCATGCCAGGGCTATCCCTGTGCAGAAGCACCTGCGCTCTCTGGACCGAATCCAGCATCTCCACCCGGTAATCGATCAGATACTCTTCGTTCATCCAGGTCTCAGTGTAAAAATCATTATGCAGAAGCAGCTGTTCTATTTCCTCTCTTGTATCCGTTCCATCAGGAACTTCCAGGGGATAATTTATCCTGACCGTATAATGATCCATGGGCTCATCAAACTGGACAGGTGCCCAGTTCAGGACCACCAGGGACTTGCCTTCCCCGGAAGTGGTTCTGGCAAGATAACCTGCTCTTGCCATATCAGCCGCAAAACGTATTTTATAGGTAAGATGCTCTCCGCCCAGGCGCTTGTTGCCCGAGTTGACTATATCATAGTACCCGCCGCTGAGTTTCTCGATATCTATATCATATACATTGTTATTATCATCAATAACGCAGGAAAAATCGTAATCAAAAGCGGGCTCGAGCCTGTCGAACCCTCCCATGGTAAATGCAAGCATTGTTTTCCCAGGCATTAGATTGTACCTTACAGTGTACGTGATGATTGCTATGCCCGATGGCTGAAGTATCACATCAGTCTCGACAAAACCGAGGTTAGCTATCTCAGAAGCGTCAGCCGCAGTCAATGGCTGCAGGAGTACCAGGACCGTAAGTAAAAATAATACAAGCCGGTTTTTCATAAAATTATACCTTTCCTCACCTGATAATGATTGCGCAATGGCACCAGCATGACATTATTATAATTCTATACAAAAAAAGTACCCCATGCAATCATACGGGGTACCTTTTTTTACCATAATCTGAACATCCGAGCATTATTTTTTAACAACGACTATTCCGCTGCTTGATGAGCGTTTGATGAAGATCGTATTGTTGGATATCTTTTCATACTTCAGGTCCTTGGCAACAATGAGAATATTCTTGGGGAATTTAAAATATGCGCCTTGACCGAACATGCCCAGTCCGCTTCCGAACACCATTACGGCATAATCATCTTCATACTTGGAAACATCATCTTCATCAACGGTCTTTCCGTTGCTGTACAGGACAAATTTCTGGTTTTCTGCCAGCTCATCCACGTCGTCATAGCCGCGGTCATCAGCATAATCTTCCAGTGTGTATTCATTGTGGTATGAATATCTGTACATATCCGCAAAATCATCCGCATCCAACTCAACTGTGAAAGATATGTAGTCCTTGCCCTTTTTCAGGTCCTTGATTTTGACATCGCCGTCATAATCATCACTGAAGTAATCTTCAAGGTCTTTCTGTATAGACTTGGTGCTGTCTTTAAAATTAATGTCGAACTCATCTTCAGCATCATCTTTTGGTACTGAGAACTGGATTGCCACAGTGTCTTTCTTGAATTCAACGAACACCTGTCCGGGCTCAAGTTTTACTTTTGAGCCGCATCCGACCAAGGTCAGCAAAACGGCAAAAATCATTAGAACGGATAACGCTTTCTTCATATGATCCCTCTTTCATAAAATTATTACCATATTTTTGAATATCATATCATAAATATGCTGTGAATTGTATCCCCATTAAACATTATCCTGAAAAATTTCTCAAACTCCTTTTTCCTATTATTTAAACCATGTTTTTGAGGAATACTACACAAGGAATCATGCTTTTGGGGGAATCTAGTTGATTGGAATTATACTTGCCTTGCTGGCCGGACTCCTGATGAGCGTCCAGGGAGTGTTCAACACCCGCGTTATGGACTCGTCCAGCATGTGGGCCACTAACAGTTGGGTACATCTGACCGCTTTTATAACGAGCATCGGTATATGGTTTTTCTCTGGCAGGGAGGACCTGTTTTCGGTATTCAGCGTTGAAAACAAGGTATACCTGCTTGGCGGCGTGATTGGGGCCTTTATAACCTATACCGTTATAAAAAGCATATCGGGGCTGGGACCGGCATTTGCAACGATGCTCATCCTGATTGCGCAGCTTGTGGTCTCGTGCCTGATAGAAGCACTGGGGCTTTTCGGCACAGAAAAATTATGCCTCGAATGGAGCAAGCTGATAGGCGTGATCCTGATGATAGCGGGGATAATCATTTTTAAAAAGTAATCAAATTAAATTGTTTTGTATTTTTCTCTCCAGTTGCCCAATTCATAATATAAGCAAAGCAAGATGCTTGCCAACAGCCATCCGGCCGGATATCCCAGGATAACGGGAACAGGCTGCCCAGGCAGAAGCCTTGATATTATTGCGAGATAAACCTGGCGGAACGCGACGAAAGACGATAGCATTATAATCATCGGCACTCGTGTATTGCCGGTACCGCGAAGCGCTCCGGCGTATATCTGGTTTATGCAGGACAGCACATAAAATGGCGCCATATATCGAATTATAAGCGATCCATAATCCAGCACGGGTGTCTCCTGGTTGAACAGGTAAATGAACTGGCGGGAGAAAATAATAAGGACAGGTATCAGGATCACGGTCATAATCAGGGACAGCTTCAGCGCAATCCGGAAAGATTTCTTTGCCCGGTCGTACAACCCGGCTCCCCAGTTCTGTCCGATGAAGGTGGTGGAGGAAAAAGCCATCGCTTGTATGGGAAGCTGAATGAATTGGTCGATTTTGCCATATGACGACCAGCCTGCCATGGCTGCCGATCCGAAAACATTTATATATGACTGTACAAAAACATTGGAAAAAGACGTTACCCCCTGCTGTACCGAGGTGGGCAGCCCGATGTTAACCATTTTCAGTGTAACCGGCCATGTAAATTTGACCTTTTTGAGATTAAGCCTGAAGGATCCGTCGGACCTCACTAAAGTAATTATTACAAGTATTGCAGACAGGAACTGTGAAAAAATGGTCGCATAGGCAACACCGGCGGTTCCCAGCGGTATGACAAGGACAAGGATCAGGTCCATGACGATATTGGTCAGAGCCGATATGATAAGGAATATTGTAGGCCTGCGGGAGTCTCCCACCGCCCTCAGTATTCCCGTGCCCATGTTGTAAAACAACAGGCCCGAAACACCTGCGAAATAAATATGCAAATAAGTAAGGGCTTCGGGCATGACATCATCAGGCACTGCCATCCATTTTAACATGGTGGGGGTGAAAACAATTCCGACAATGGTAAATATCACGCTTAAAACCGCTGTCAGGGCAAGCGTTGAATGGACCGCTTCCGAAACATGCTTGTTGTCATGGGCACCGTAATACTGGGATATTACCACTGTCGCTCCTGAAGCCAAACCGCTGAATATTCCAACCAGAGTGTTTATTATGGGACCGCTGCCGCCGACTGCGGCAAGCGCCTGTTTGCTTACGAAGTTCCCCACAACAATGCTGTCAACTGTGTTGTACAGTATCTGGAAAAGATTGCCCACCAGCAAGGGCAGAGCAAACCATAAAAGATGCTCGTATATACTGCCGGTGGTCATGTCTGTGTCTCTTTTAAGTCTTAAGCTAAATCTAAGTCTATGCAGTTTCATTTTGATACTCCTATAAGCACCCGATGTCGCGAGGTAATCCGGCTTATAAGAGTATAACACAAAGAATGTCGAATTTTAACCATATTTATCGGAACGGATTGTTCCGGCGTATCGATTTTATATGCTTTTCAATGTTTCTTATCGTTTTCTCATCAAGAAAATGCTCTATTTTTTCTACCTGTTCGGTCTCATCATCGGAGTTGTTTATAAGGCACAAGAATTCGTTAAGGACATCGTGTCTGTATAACAGGTATTCTGCAATTGCCAATCCCCTCGCAGTAGGTTTTATGTATCCGTATTTTTCAAAATCCACAAGGCCGAGGTACTTAAGATTGACGACCATTTTGGATGCTGACGACGGTTTTACATGAAGCTTTTCCGCCAGCTCGTTGATCCGCACCACTTCCTGGTTTTTCAGCATCCTGTATATCATTTCAAGATAATCCTCCATGGATGAGGTTATCCTTGTGTCATCGTTTAGCTGGTAACCTTTGAAAGTATAGAAATCCTGGTTGTTGCTCATACCTTCGGTCACCCCCTTCAGTCATTGCGAAGCATAAATACCCGAATCAACAATCGTGCATCTGTCATTCCAAGCTTGTAACACTTTAATCCTGCTTTCCGTATAATGTAGCAAACGGAAACTAAGTTTCCTTATCCTAAATCTATTAAGAGGTGTCCTTGATTATGAATGGCATAAGCACACTGAAAGACTTAAAACAAGGGCAGAAGGCGAAGGTAAAATCACTTTTATCTACAGGAAGCATGAGAAGAAGATTGCAGGATATCGGTCTTATTGAAGGAACCGAAGTGGAATGCCTGCAAAAAAGTCCTGCAGGAGACCCGGTAGCTTTCCTGATCAGGGGTGCGGTTATCGCCCTGAGATCCGAAGATTCTTCCAAAGTTTTAGTCAGTTGAAATTATATGTATGAATGGGGTGTTGACGATGGGGCTGACGAACAGCTCAACCGGCATAAAAGCGGTTGACTCAGGCCTTGTTATAAAAAAAACAAGCCCGGATGATAAGGTTATTGCGCTTGCCGGTAATCCCAACGTAGGTAAAAGCACTGTTTTCAACAGTTTAACGGGATTAAACCAGCATACCGGCAACTGGCCGGGAAAAACAGTTACCAGTGCCCAGGGATATTGTCATTACAGGGATACGACCTATGTATTGGTGGATATCCCGGGCACATATTCACTTTTTGCCCATTCTGCCGAAGAAGAGGTAGCCCGCGATTTCATCTGCTTTGGTGAACCGGATGCAGTGATTGTCGTATGCGATGCCACCTGTCTTGAACGCAACCTGAACCTGGTGCTTCAGACACTGGAGATTACCCGAAATGTCGTTGTTTGCGTTAACCTGATGGACGAAGCAAAAAAGAAGAACATTAGCATTGACCTGGATGCAATATCTCAAAAGCTTGGAGTCCCTGTGACAGGAACTGTAGCAAGAAATAAAAAAAGCCTTGAAAGACTTATGCAGTCCGTTGATAAACTGTTGTCAAAAAAGGAAGATGAATCACCCTACAGGGTCAGTTACCCCAAACCAATTGAAGACGCAATCGCGCTTATTGAGCCGGTGATAAAAGAGAAAACCCAAAAGATCGATTCACGCTGGCTCAGTCTGAAACTGCTTGATTGCGACGATTCACTGATTGCCGCTCTTAACGGCTATCTTGGATATGACATTCTCGCCGACGAAGATATAAAAGAGAAATTAGCCATTGCAAAACAGGTTTTAAAGGACAATGGGATCACTGATGAGGCATTGCGTGACAGGATCGTTTCAAGCCTGATCCTGGCGGCCGAATCGATATGTTCTGACACGGTACATTATGATAAAAAAAGCTATAACGCTCGGGACCGGAAAATAGACAGGATACTGACCAGTAAATGGACCGGATTCCCAGTAATGATAGTGTTGCTGCTGTTTGTTTTCTGGCTGACCATAACTGGCGCCAACTATCCGTCTTCACTGCTTTCTGACAGTTTTTTCTGGCTGGAAGACAGAATTACCGATTTTTTTCATTACATAGGCGCGCCTGACTGGCTGCATGGAATGCTTGTACTTGGGGTATACCGGGTTCTTGCATGGGTCGTGTCGGTCATGCTTCCGCCCATGGCTATTTTCTTTCCCCTCTTTACCCTGCTTGAAGACCTGGGGTATCTTCCAAGGGTGGCTTTCAACCTGGACAAATATTTCAAAAAGTGCTCTGCCTGCGGCAAGCAGGCCCTTACCATGTGCATGGGGTTCGGCTGCAACGCTGCCGGTGTTACAGGCTGCAGAATTATTGATTCACCCCGGGAAAGGCTTATTGCGGTCATAACAAACAACTTCGTTCCCTGTAACGGACGTTTTCCCACGTTGATAGCCATAATATCAATGTTTTTTGCGGGAGCCGCCGCAGGTCCCTTTGAATCGGTTATGTCAGCCACCCTGCTCACTGCTGTGATCATGTTTGGCATTATCATGACATTTGCAGTATCAAAAATATTATCCCTGACTATCCTGAAAGGCGTTCCTTCGTCTTTTACCCTGGAACTGCCGCCTTATCGCAAGCCCCAGATTGGCAAAGTGATCGTGCGTTCCATCTTCGACCGGACATTGTTCGTTCTTGGGAGAGCCGCAGCTGTTGCCGCGCCTGCAGGACTCGTTATTTGGATCATGGCAAATGTTACGGTCAATGGTTCCACACTGCTGGCTCATTGTTCGGGATTCCTGGACCCGTTCGCCAGGCTGCTGGGGCTGGACGGTGTCATACTCATGGCCTTCATTTTGGGACTTCCCGCCAATGAGATCGTGTTCCCGATAATAATTATGGCCTACATGTCAACAGGAAGCCTGGTCGAACTGGAAAGCCTGTGGGATCTCAAACAGCTGCTGGTGGACAACGGATGGACATGGATAACCGCTGTCAGTACCATGCTGTTCTCCCTTATGCACTGGCCCTGTTCCACGACCTGTATCACTATAAAAAAGGAGACCCAAAGCCTGAAATGGACCCTGGTCTCCGTTATCGTGCCCACCCTGGCAGGTATTCTCATATGTTTCCTATTCGCAAATATAGCCAGGTTATTATCCATCGCTTTCAGGGTTTAACTTGTTCCGGTCATAACCTGTATGTGCCCTGACATGGATTGGTCATCACCAGGAAGCTTCCATGAACTGGACCAGCTCCTGGTTGAATTTTTCCCGCTGGTCATAGAACAAAAAATGACCGCACATATCTATAGGCACGAGCCTGGAGTTCCTGATTCCGTTTTTCTGGGCTACAGCCAGCGGATACAAGCATACCTGGTCATTAAGGCCATGAAGTATCAGTGTAGGCACATTGATTTCTTTCATATCATTGAAAAGGCCCTCTTCTCCCAGCCATGTGTTCGCGATGGCTATAGTGGACCAGCTCGCTGCCTGCAGCCCCAGCTGGAACACCCAGTCGGAGAGCGGCGCGCTGACAGGATTGTAAAATATCATGCTGCCGAACCATCTCAACGTGTTCGGCCTGTCATTGTATAAACTCTGTATTATATTGATTATTACCTGCCTTTGCAGACCATGTGGAAAATACGGACGCTGGATAAGGCTTGGCGCGGCAGCGGCAAACAGGGCCAGCTTTGATACCCCATGGCCTTTATGCCTGGCCATGTATCTTATGCAAACAGCTCCGCCTGTCGAATGGCCGCCCAGGACAAAATTCTGCAAATTAAGCGCATCAACAACTTCCCTGACATCGTCGGACAACCGGTTATAATCATAACCCGACCAGGGCCTGTCTGATAAACCAAACCCCCTCAGATCAATCCCTATACACCTGTATCCCATTCTTGGCAATTGGTTGAACTGGTATTCAAAAAGGTTATGGTTTCCGGGCCATCCGTGGACAAAGAGGATTGTCTTCGACCCTTCGGGATTGATATCCTCGACATATATTTTTACATTCGGTTCGACCTCAACGTGGAATCCCATACATATCCCCAAAAACAAAATCCCTGTGGTATTAATATTCGCACAGGGATTCATATATGAGAAAACATAACAAGAGGAGTGCCTGCATGAGATTTAGGCAGAGCACGGACAGCGGAGCGGTCGCAAGTTTACCGGTAATTGCTGATTATTTCGCCCCAGATGTCCAGCTCCAGGCTGGCTTCCGAAGGATTATCATAATCGGGGATTAAACCGAGTCGCCATACAGATAAGCCTCTGATCCCGAACATGCGGGCAAGCTTTATTTTTTCTGCGATACTTCTCTGGTTTTCATACCAAATCACATTATATGTGCCATCTTCGGTATTATAGTACCTGGCGTATGGATTCCCGCTATATTCAGAATAATACAGGTCGGCGCCTGACAAAAACCTGTTTCTCAGTAAATCATAGGTTGGGTGATACGGTGTTTTTGTAGTTACTGCCCCATCCTTAAGCTTCCACTGGACTGCATCGATGGAAAGCTGAAGCCAAACCTTGCTGAGGTCCCTGACCCCGGTCTCACGGTCAGTAATGCCCTTCAACGCGTAGTAAACCTCGTCAATGGGTGTAACGGGAGTATCGGTATATCCCCGTTCCATTTCCTCATCGGTAAGCGAGACTGCCTCGTAATCGTGAGCCATCAGAATGACTTTGTCCGCGATCTCACCGATAGTCCTGTAGTCATACCCGTCGAAGCAGTCCTCTCCCGCCTTCATCCTTGGGTGCACTGCCACATAGAGCTTTTTCCCAGTTTTATCAAGCTCCGTTTTAAGCTCAGACAGAAACTCATTGTAAGCCTTTCTGAGCGTTTCGCCCTTAAACCCCTCAAAATCGGACACAACGCCATCAAAGCTGGTCGTTGAACCATATTTTTGGGTACTATTTACCATTTCGGCCATGCTTTTTATTACTTCTTCGCGTATATCAGGACGTGTAACGATATATTCTGCCAGCCTGACAGATTTTCCGGTTGCGGGGTCGGTGACATATTCTTCGTTTATAAAGAACATGAGCTGGCATGAAGATCCATAGGATTTCGCTTTTTCCACGACCTCCGAAAAGCCCTGCGGTATGTAATAATCATTATTATAATATCCATCCTTTAACCTTTCGGTATTTATAACTACCTTACCGTTTGCCTTATCATATTCGACCCTCGCCCAGCCGAAACTGACAGAATCAAGCCGGGAAAGCTTGTCCGCCTGGTTTGAGGAGCTTATGGCATAGAAGGCGTGCAACTCTTCCATAGGGGCATTAAGCTTGTCATACATGCGGATCATCATTGCCGCGGCCTGCTCGCGGGTCGCGGTATCATTGGGAGCAAACTTGTTCTGGCCTATGCCCGCGATAATACCCAGGTCCTTCCCTATGGCTATGTATCCGAAATTTCTGGTCACGTCGTCAAAGGGTCTCTCAATGGAATCAAGCTGCTGCGCCAGGGTTTCGTATCCGAGGGTACGCACGATCATCACAGCCATTTCTTCCCTGGTGATGGGGTCGTTGGTACGGAAATAGTCGCTGTCCTTCTTTATCACACCATGAGCAAGGGCGGTTTCGATCATTTCATAGGTGTAATGGTTAGGATCTTTGTTGTCAAGAAAACTGCCCTTTTCAGGTTTTACGACATCCCAGCCCATCAGCCTTACCAGGAAAGATACAAACTCGCCGCGGGTTATGGTCCTCCCAAGACCGAACTTATTATTGCCGATTCCTGAGGTTATGCCCAGTTCCCTCAGGCGGTGTATCTGTGCATACGCATAATGGTCTCTGGGCACATCCGAGAAAGGCTGGACTTCCTGGGCATGTACGGCTGGAATGTATGAAAACGAAGTCGAGAAGAGAGCTATTATCAATGCAAACAGGACGACAGCTTTTTTGACTTTCAAACCAATCAATTCCTTTCAATGCCGTTTTTGATTCCATTATACCGCATTGCCGGATCATTTTCATACCCTCAGCAGGCCTCTGAAGCCTCTGGACGAATAATAGGATTCCGCCCCGTTATGGTATACGAACACGGTGTCATATCGCCTGTCGCAAAACAGTGCGCCGCCAAGGCTTCGGATATTGTCGGGAGTTTTTATCCAGCTTGATGTTTTCGTGTCAAACTTTCCAAGCTGCTGAAGTTTCCTGTATTGCTCTTCGGTCAACATTTCTATCCCCATATCGGCAGCCATGCCCAATCCTTCCAAATTGCTTTTCATTATATGAAAGAAGCAAGGGAATCGTCCCCTTGCTCACTTTAATAATCCAGTATTATCTTTCTGCAGTTCCGGCATGCATAAGCAGCAGGCCAATTGTCAGTACCAAGACTAAAAGGACTTGGCGGTAAAGGAATAGCATTATGCTTTTGCATTGACTTTGCTGTATACAGCATAGGCATTTTTTCCCCATCCGGAAGAAAGAAATTGCTGCCACGGCTCCTGACTGTTCCCTTGATCATTTCATCTCCGCAATATGGACATCTCATGACGGAACCTCCCTCTGCAGATCTCTTTTCTCGTCTCTCTTTTTTAAGAATACTCCATGCACATGCACAGGTCAATATGAAGCAGAGGAACCGTCCCCCTGCTTCACATGCAGGGAAATGCTGCCATCAGGGTAAAAACCTTATCTTCGTGATCGATCTTTAAATAGCCTTTGTTTGCTTCTATGACTTTATTAATGTTCCGGATACCTAACCCCCTGTTTTTTTCGTTTTTTGTCGAGAAATAGTTCCCGTTACGAACATTGATATTGCCGTTATACGAGTTATCGATTTTTATTAGCAGATTGTTGTCCGTTATTCTTGCCTCGGTTGAAATAAAACGCTTATCTGTGCAATCCATAACGGCGCATGCCTCGATGGCGTTTTCCAGTGCGTTTCCCAGGACAATACAAACATCGATTTCGTTTACCGAAATCTGTTTGGGAATGCTGCAGGCACAGCCGAAAGGAACGCCGATGTCTTTCGCCTTCATTGAGTAATATCCCAAAACAGAGTTGATCACCACATTTTCGCAATACAGCGGAATCTG
>Ga0134091_1003084_pt1 | contig 10496 bp, 10 predicted proteins | sample 2_5taG_FD_94451 | JGI IMG/M metagenome (GOLD analysis project Ga0134091, IMG submission 94451) | Switchgrass degrading microbial communities from high solid loading bioreactors in New Hampshire, USA - 2_5_20_6_A2 metaG | ecosystem: Engineered > Bioreactor > Semi-continuous > Anaerobic >...
ATAAGGTATATTTCCCCTGGCAAAAATGTATAATATATAGACTTTTAGTGAATAATTCCATAATGGGATACTTATGTTAATAAATTTGACAAATATTCTATTTTGGAATAGAATAGCCACAGTCCCCTAGATATTTTTAACAGGAGGTTAATTAAGTGATACCACTTGAGAAAAATATTAAGAGGTATTTTTCATTGAAAGAATTTGCAATTGTGTTTTTGTCAGTTGTACTTTCAGTTTTGGCCGGGACTGCAGTATTCTACAACCTGAAAAGGGAAGTAATAATTAATGACAACGGAAAGCAAATCATGGTAAGAACGATGAAAACTACCGTAAGTGAGGTTCTACAGCAGAACGGGATTACGATAGGTGAATATGATGAAATCAGTTTACCGCTCGATGCAAAATTACAGAAGACAAGTATTAATGAGATATACATTGAGAGAGCCGTACCGGTTAACATATTTGTTGACGGTAAAAGCATACAGGTAATGACATGCGAAGATACTGTGGAAGATGTTCTAAAGAGCAATTCCATAGAACTTTCTGAGTTGGACAAACTGGACAATGTCAGCCTGAAAGATAAGATAGAAGCAAATATGGATATCCGGATCATAAGGGTTAAGGAAGAACTGGTTACAGAGCAAATACCCATACCCTTTAGTGAAATCAAAAAAGAAAACCACAACATGGATAAAGGCACAAGCAGGACGGTAAGGGAGGGCAAGGACGGCATCCGGGAAAAAGTATATAAAGTGGTTTTTGAAGACGGCAAGGAAGTTTTAAGAGAACTTATCGAAGATGTGGTGGCAATCGCTCCGGTGAACAAAATAATTGAGTACGGAACTGTATTGAACTTTAAAACATCCAGAGGAGAGGTTGTCAGGTATAAAAAGGTGCTGAATATGAAGGCAACCGCTTATACCGCCTCATATAAGGATACCGGAAAAAAACCGGGGGATGCCGGATTTGGAATAACTTATACAGGAAAAAAAGTGAAAGAAGGCATTATTGCCGTAGATCCCAAGGTAATACCTTTAGGTACCAGAGTGTATATAGAAGGCGTAGGAAATACACCGGATTACGGTTTTGCCGTGGCTGAGGATATAGGCAGCGCGGTGAAGGGAAATGTGATCGACCTGTATTTCGACACCCAGGAAGAAGCTGACAGATGGGGACGCAGATCGGTCAGAGTATATATACTGAAATAAAAAAAGGAGAAAATTACTAACTAGGGGCTTAAATGAGTACTACAAAGGAAATCATAAACAAATATAATATACGAATGACAAAATCTCTGGGTCAGAACTTTCTTACAGATGAGAATATTGTGCGGAGGATTGTCGATACGGCGGAGGTTAACAAAGACGATCTGGTTGTAGAGATAGGACCCGGAATCGGAAGCATGACAAGGGAGTTATGCGCCCGGGCAGGCAAAGTGGTTGCGGTGGAGATAGACAAGCATCTGATGCCTGCCCTTACAGACAATTTAAAAGACTTTGATAATATTGACATAATCAATGGAGATATTCTCAAGGTTGATATAAGGAAGGATATTCTTGAAAAATATGTCGCCACCGGAGCTTTCAAACCTGGATGCTTCAAAGTGGTAGCCAACCTTCCCTATTACATAACAACTCCCATTATAATGAAGCTTCTGGAAGACGAATATGGCATCAACCTTATGGTGTTCATGGTGCAGAAGGAGGTTGCCGACAGAATGGTTGCCGCACCCGGGGGAAAGGACTATGGTTCCCTGTCGGTTGCCGTACAGTACTATTCCATGGCAGAGAAGGTATTTGATGTACCTCCCCATTGCTTTATACCCCAACCGGATGTATATTCTTCGGTGGTACGGCTGAGGGTGCATGAAGATCCACCTGTTAAGGTTAATGACCGGGCGGCGTTTTTTAAGACAGTAAAGGCTGCCTTTGGGCAGAGAAGGAAGACTCTGCTCAATGCCCTCTATAATTCCGGATATTTTGCCAAGGACAAGGAGCAAATCCGGGAAATACTGAAAAGTAAGGGCTTAGATGAGAATCAAAGGGGAGAAACATTGACCATCGAACAGTTTGCCGATTTATCCAACGCATTAGAAAAAAACCGTCATACTAATTAAAGTATGACGGTTTTTTTTAATTTTACAAACATATATATAATATCAGGAAAAAATATCTTAACAGGTGGTAATTCTGGTGGATGTGAAAATGAGATATTATAAGAGCTTCCTGATATTCAACCAGGAAGATGTGGGGTACGGAAGTGGCCAGACACCTTCGGGATATGTCAGGATAGAAGCGAGGGACGGCAAAGGCAAGCTTTCAGCCTCAGTCCAAAATTTGCGGGAAGAGCAGGGCAAGCTGATCTATAAATTGTACATACTGAGCTCCGACGGGAGAAGCATATATCCTGCATATGCAGGCATAATACCTCTTAAACGCGGCAGAGGAGAACTGCACTGGGAATTTGATCCCAAGAATGTAGCAGGAACAGGAAAGGCTGCAGATGCCTTTAACGCCGCCGTAGTGCTGGCAGAATACCCGGAAAGGGAAAGCCGGCAGATCATCTGCCCTCTGGCGGCATATAAGGATAAAAGGATAGCATGGCGGGAAAAGCTAAAAGGAATCATCTATGCCGACAAGGAAGCAAAGATTCAAACCACCGAAATCCAAAAAGGTTCGGGAGGTAAGGTACTTCATATCGAAGAAAAAATAACGGCTGAAAGGGAAAATATAAAGCAGGAAGGGAAAACTTCCTTTTATATGGCTGAAACCCGAAAGAAGGCGGAGGAAACAACACCGAAGACGACGACCGATAGGAAAGGACCGGCTCTATCGCATACTGGGGTTCCGGCGCCTGAGGGGAGCATTTTTATAAAGGGAAAAGAGTCAACCCTACGAAAAGAAGAAGTGCCGCCGTATACTGGAACGATGGAGCATGAAGGGCGTCTTTCCGGAAAAGAAGAAAAGTCCTTCGTGGTGAAAGCAGTTCAGGATGGATACGGTGAGGAAGCGCCGGACCGGGAGATGCTATCGGGTGAGCATGAAAAAGAGACCTGCGAATATGAAATGAAATCCGAAGGTTATGAATCAGCAGCCTACGGACGGGATGCGCAGGCTGAAAAGTTTGAGAATGACGCATCCGGACAAGAAAGACAGCAGTATGGGTATGAGATAGAAGCCTCAGGACAGGAAGGTCAACCAGAAGGATACGGGCAAAGAACCTATGGATGGGAAATACCGACGGATGAGGATGAGGGGGAATCTTCCGAACAGAATAAACAGCGGAACGGGTACGGAGAAGAAGCACCCGGACAGGTAGGTCAGCCGGATGGATACAGGGAAGGAACCTCCGGATGGGATATGCAGAAGGAAGAGTATGAGGAAGGAACCTCCAAACAGGATAGGCAGTCGTATGAGTATGAGGGAGAAATATACGGACAGGACAGCCAGCCGGGAGAATACGGGGAAGGAGCCTCCAGGGCGGAAATATCGCTGAATGAAAATGGTGGTGAATCCCCTGAAGGGGAAGAAAGGCAATCAAACGGATATGGGAAGGAAGTACCCGGACAGGGAAGGCAGACGAATGGATACAAGCAAGAGTTTCTTAGACCGGAAGCGGAATATGACAGAGAAATGAAAACACCAGCTTCACCGGAGCAGAGAGGAGTAAAGGAAACTCCAGGGCATTCCGAAGAATCACCGTACCATGCGTCATCACCGGAAGAGTATGGAAGGCTTGTGGACAGAAGCCTTAATGAAGAACTGTACGGCAAAGGAAATTTTGGTTTTAGTGGCTGCAGCGCTGCGGGGAATACAGCATGCCCTTTTCAGGCACCGGGAAGGAATTTTAACCAGTGCATCGGCTGCATAGGAGGGATGCCCCAAAAGCCGGCTGCCGTTAATGGAAAGCCTTCCGAAAGCAACTTTGAAAGCTTTAAAAATGCGCTGGACATGTATTTTGAAATATCCGACCCCTTTGGCAGTAAGAGAAAGGATTATAAATGGTGGAAGGTGAACAGCCCAGTTTATCTGAATAATATACTCTACCAGTACAATATACGCACTCCGCTGCTTTTTAATCCCTTGGTAATAACCGCGAATTTCAAATACCGTCATTTGATCGTGGGAATATATACTGACAAAACAAGGTTCAGGGAATACATAGTATGCGGAGTACCAGGGATATATGGTATTGACGAGAAGCCTTTCGGCGACATGTGCCGGTGGGTGCAGTTGGAGGGCAGCAAGCCGAAATATGGAGCCTTTGGATACTGGCTCGTGTACATAGATCCGAAGACGGGAAAGTTCCTGCCGCTGAATTAATAGTATTCTGTCGCTGTGAACCGCCCATCAGGACACAAGATACCTTTATCCCACATGTTAAAATCAGAGGTGATTTTCCAATAGAGGGATTTCACTGTCGCCAATAAATCAGCTTGGGAGCTGGAGATCCCTTGATTTAAGGGTGAATTTTAAAAACGGCAGGAGCAATTAATGCTCCTGTGTTTTTTATCGACTTTTAATATAAACTGTGATATTTTAAAAGAGAAACCAGAGTTTAAAGGAGGGGAGCCTCTTGAAAGATTTCCATGAAAGGGAGAAAAACGGTTGGACTTGCCTTACCACGGTATCCAACGATATAGAATTCAACATATTGAAAGGCTTGCTCGAAACAGCCGATATACCTGCCATAAAAAAAGTGGAAGGCCTCGATGGACTGGCTGAGATCATCACCGGTGCTCCTTTGACAGGAATTGAGGTATGGGTGCCGACCGACAGGTTTGATGAGGCGATGCAGCTTTTGCAGTCCGGTGCTATAGATGAAGAGGAGTCAAAACCCGGAGTGGAAGCCGAAGAAGGTACGAAATCGGACGAAGGTAATGAATCAGACCAAGGAAAACCCGATGATGCAGATGCGGAATAGATGAAGGCGAAAAATCAAGCGAAGGAAAGAAAACGAATGTGGATGTAAGATGAACGAAGGCGAGGAATCGGACAAAGGCATGAAATCAGATGGGGAAACAGGGCAGGCTAAAACGAAGGATGAGCGAAGGCATGGAATCGAATGGGGAAGCAAGATAGATTAAGTAAATAAATGGATTAAGGTATGGATTAAGATGTAATGCAGGATAGATGAAGATGCTAAACACGATATAGGTACAAAGTTTTGATTAAAGCATGGAATCTGATAGATAGTAAAGAGCAGTTATTGACATCCTCTCATATAAAGTGTATTATAAAGATACATAGAGTTGAACACTACATTATATAGATTATAAATACCTAGATTATAGAGAGGATGATATAGTTGTGAAAGATTTCAGTAAGGAACGGCTGCTCAATCTTGCGAATGAGATAATAGAAAAGGACGACCAGGTGAAAATTGCTACATTAAGTGATGAACTTACCATATCCCAGGTTGTAAAGTTCTTTGAAAAGCAGGGAAGGAGCTTTACCAAGACCATGATTCAAAATTACGTAAGAGTTGGTGTTCTCCCTCCCCCTATTGACAAAAGATATTATACAAAAAACCACCTTATTATGCTGACATTGATCGACAATCTGAAAAACATATACTCTCTGGATGAGATAAAAACCGTTTTAGAGCCGATACGCAACAATCCCGACATCTTTGAAGATGACATAATAGATACTTCCAATGTATATAAGAATTATCTCACCATGAGGAAGGAAGCTTTTAACAAGTGGAAGGAATCCTTGCCACACCTGATAGACAAGGTGGATGACCTGTTGCAGGAGAACAGCGTAAAAGATAATGATAAGGACAAGGCTATGGCCTTCATGATTGCTCTTACCATAATGGCGGAGACTATAGCCCTTAAGGATATGACAGGCTCTATCATCCGGGAATATATAAAGCAAGGGTAAATTTTGTGAAAGCAGCATGCAGTTGAAGGAAATGTTCAATTGCATGCTGCTTTTGCATATTTGGGCATGATCCAGATAGGAGCAGGGATTGGCTTACACTACTGTACTTGCCTGAAAAACATAGGAAAAAGCAGAAAACGCGCGATATTGCATGATAATTTGCTATAATTGCCAATGTTATATCTTTCACAATTCAGTCAGCACTTGTTATTGTTAAAGATATACTGTAATATAGATAGTGTTACAACAGTATACATATCATAGAGTAAAACACAACATAATGCAATCGCCAGTGCCGGGTGGCTTCAAAGCAGTATATTGTATTTGATGTTCCCACAAACTCTGGTATAATTGGTTTAAGGAAGGCAGAAATCCTTGCCCGGAACAGCAGTATGTGATTCCGGAAAAATGAATTTTAGGAGGTGAAATTGTGCTTTACGTATATATCGGATGCTTCACTTTCGGAATGTTGTACTCCCTCATATCTGCGGTTCTGGGAGGAGACGGAGCAGATGGGGGTGCTGACGGCATAGACTTGGATGTTGATGCCGGCGGTGATGGCGTCGATATACCTTCCCCATTGAACCCGTTGGTTATTGCCAGCGCAATAACTGCGTTTGGAGCGGCAGGACTGATTGCAAAGCTGAGCTTTAAGCTTAGCGACATGGTAAGTTCGCTTTTAGCGTTAGGTTTTGCAGGGTTGATCGGGGCTGTGATATTTTTTGGAGTAGTAAAGCTGATGTACGGCTCTCAGTCCAATTCCACCTTTTCCATGGAGGATTTGATAGGTATTGAGGCAGAAGTGATAACCCCCCTCCCAAGCAATGGACTGGGTGAGATAGCATACATAATGAACGGAGTAAGGTACAATATGACCGCCAAATCTGCATACCAAAAAGAAATACCAAGAGGAGAAAAAGTCATTGTGAAAGAGATTGCGGGAAATGTTGCTGTTGTAACACAGAAAGTCACAATAGATGAAGTGGACGGAATGGTAGAAGACATGGCAGACAGAAAGACCAGGCGTAAGATGGGCGAGGGGCAGTAAATGCCAAATAAAAATAAACAAAGGAGGTATTCTGTATGAACGGTTTTGCAGGTGGAATAGTATTCATAATTGTTGCAGCTTTAGTTGCAGTCTTGTTTTTGCTGATATCGGTTTTCGTAAGCAGGTATGTAAAAGTCGGACCTGATGAAGCTCTTATAGTTTCAGGCCGCAAAAAGAAGCTTGCCAATGGTCAGGTGGTTGGATTCAGGATAGTACGGGGTGGCGCCACCTTTGTATGGCCTATTTTTGAAACGGCCAAAACCATTTCCCTGAGGATTATGCCCCTGGATGTCAACTCCAGTGCGTACACTTCCCAGGGCGTACAGGTTACGGTAGATGGTGTTGCCCAGGTCAAGATAGACTCTTCTTATGAGATGATCGCTACGGCAGCAGAGCAGTTCCTCAGCCTCAAGGATGAGGAAATAAGAAGGATAGCTACCCAGACCATGGAAGGCCACCTCCGCTCCATAGTAGGTAACCTTACAGTGGAAGAAATCAACCAGAACAGGGATGCTTTTGCCCAGAAGGTGCAGGAATTGGCTGCAGCAGACCTGTCAAACATGGGCTTGAAGATCATATCCTTTACCATCAGAGAAATATCCGATAAGAATGGATACTTGGAGAGCCTTGGTAAAGCGCAGATTGCAAGAGTTCAGAGGGATGCCATCATAGGCCAGGCAGAAGCAAAGAGGGATGCAGATATAAAGAGCGCCGAGGCTTCTCAGGCCGGGCAGACGGCAAAATATCTCGCAGAAACCAAGATAGCCGAAGCCAACAGGGACAAAGAAATACTGTTAGCCGATTATCAGGCCGATATAAATGCAAAGAAAGCTGAAGCTGATCTGTCCTACGACAGAAAGAGATATGTACTGGAGCAGGATGTACAGAAGGAAGCAATGCAGGTTGAAATAGTAAAGAAGCAGAAGGAGATAGAGCTCCAGGAACAGGAAACCATAAGGAAGGAAAAGGAACTGGAGGCTACTGTTATCAAACCTGCCGAGGCTGAAAAAATCAGAACGGAAACCCAGGCTGAAGCAGACCGTGTAAGAAAGTCCAAGGAAGCTGAAGCAGAATCTTACGCCATCAAAGCCGAAGGTCTTGCAAAGGCTGAAGCCATCAGGGCAGCAGGTCTTGCAGAAGCGGAAATCATCAAGGCGAAGGGTGAAGCCGAAGCCCAGGCTATGATTAAGAAGGCGGAAGCATACAAGATGTTCAACAATGCCGCTATGGCTCACATGATGATAGAAAAGCTGCCTGAAATCGCAGCGGCTATTGCTCAGCCTCTGTCCAAGACTGAAAAGATCGTTATGATCGGGGATTCCGGAGCATCTAAGCTTACAAAGGATGTGACCAACATCCTGGCAGAGCTTCCGGAAACAGTTAAAGGGCTTACAGGAATAGATCTGGCAGGAATTATTAAGAGCTATGCAAGTGCAGCAGGAAGCGTAACGGTAGAGAATCCGAGTGATAATTAAGAAAAAAATCGGGATTGGAATGACCCAATCCCGATTTTTTAATTTTCTACTTATAATACTTCTCATATTAAAGGTTATGATATTTTACCTACAGCGCTGCAATAAAATTCCACTGAAGCTCTCAAGTCGTACCAGGTCATGCCGCTATACTCAACATACCCTTGTGCCGCTACATAATAAGTGCGGCCACCGTCAATTATGCTATCATCTATAAAGTTGCTATACCAGGTATAACCGGATGTTGCGGACTTGATGCTGCTAACATAGCTTTGACTGGAAATCAACTGTCTGTCATGAAAATCGCTGTAATAGGTTTCGACTTTAGCAGTTATGTCAATTTTTACGCTTTTTGTGCCCACTGTTACATAATCGCTCTTTGTAACGGTCTGATAAGCCATTGGACTTATTTCTCTTGAATTTATTTTTTCTACCTTTTTAGCATACTCTTCTGCCGTCATAGCATTAGAGCTATTCAGTTTTGGTTCGGGATTATGCCATTTTGATTCTCCCAAAGCTTTAAGGGTAGCCTTGAATTCATCGATGGGAGCTGCAGTAGAGAAATCAAATTCTTCAAAAGGCTTGAGTTCAATTCTGGCATTGTACTTTTCTTTTGCTTCTTCTACGGCTGCCCTATATTGTTCATAGAGCTCTTTTTTATCTAAGGTGGCATTATCAGGTGCTGCAAAAACTGTTGTGGCTATTGATAATATCATTGCTATTGCCAGTGTATAGCTAAGGATTTTTTTCCTTATAGATAACATATTCTTAACCTCCATACATAGAATCTATAATTTTTTTCATTTCCTCGACGGTGATATCACCGTTGATGCTATAAGTTATGTTCAAATTGCTCCATACTGCCTGGGCCTGACTAATATTTTTCATAATGTAATGCTTAATGCCGTTTTTCTCATAAACCTGAACCGGGCTGTCATCCTTTTCAAAGGCAGCATCCAGTTGTGCACCATTGCCTCCATTAAAAATGGTAAAATCAAAAATGATTATTCTATTTGCATCGTCCATATAGTGCAAAAGCACATTTGTGCTGTCTTTTCTGATAAACCTCTCGGCATACTTAAAAGCAAATCCTTCGGGAACCCACTCCGGCAAGCTGGGTTTTGATTCAATATCTGTAAAAGTCTTCTCGATGCTGTTGAAAATTTCACTATGGGCTATATTCCCAGTGCCTTCAAAATCACTGCTTTCCTGTTCTAACAGTTGACTTTGGATGGATATATTAAATGTATCCTTCCCCCAGCGTACCGTCATCTGTATCAGGTTATAACCCAAGGCATTGGCCACAAAGGATGTTGCAAAAAGAACAAGGACCAGGCAGGCTGCAATTTGAGCCGATAATTTCCTGAGCCGTCGCCTATGTTGAGCCTTATGCCATTCTTTATACCTGCGGTCGATATTTTGCCGCATGGCTTGAATTTTTTCCTCAGGTATATGCTGTTCATCACCTTCCATCATGCCAATGGTTTTTACACATTCGTCAATCAAGTCGGTATCCATATGCTCTTCATCCACTAATGAAGCTTCGTACAGCATTCGATACAGTTTATCCCTGGCAGCAGCATCATCCTCCTTTTCTGAAAGGATTTCTTTGATAATATTTTTATTATTGTCTTTTTCATTCGGGCAGTGGGGCTTATCCACTTTAGGTTCCATTGAACTTCTCCTTTCTAAAACCTCTACTATATACATTGCACATGTCGAGCAAAATCACATTATTTTTTGAAAATTTTTATAATCAGGTATCCAAAAAGCATTCAAAGACGATGCTTTAAATTTTTTTAGCACGGCTAAAGTTTTCCTTCGGTTTTTCTTCCGGTTTGTGTATGCGATTGGATACAGCTTTATCCATGTTAGCTTTTACTTAAATATAATTTCGTTATATCTATCAGGACATATTTCTTTTATTAACGGCCGTACAACCATATCAGCCGCTATCTTTAACCTTTCTTTGTCTATGTTATCGACATTGTCTTCCGGGGTGTGTATTTCAAAGCTTGTATCAATCTGGCCTATGGTCAGTGAAGCAATTCCTGCCTGAGCAAAAGTGAAATGGTCGCTTAAAGG
>Ga0134091_1003092_pt1 | contig 10478 bp, 11 predicted proteins | sample 2_5taG_FD_94451 | JGI IMG/M metagenome (GOLD analysis project Ga0134091, IMG submission 94451) | Switchgrass degrading microbial communities from high solid loading bioreactors in New Hampshire, USA - 2_5_20_6_A2 metaG | ecosystem: Engineered > Bioreactor > Semi-continuous > Anaerobic >...
CTATTATAGCGCTCCGATATGTTAAAGTCAACTGAATTTAAATGGATCGCTTTCCACTTGGCTGGCAATGACATCTATATCTCTGAAAGTATCTTTAAACAGCTTCATAACTGCTGGAACAAAAATTTTTTCTGTATTAAAGTGTCCGGCGTCAACCACACACAATCCCATTTCCGTCATATCCACCGCTGTATGGTATTTTATGTCCCCGGTCAGCAGAACATCGGTTTTTTCTTTTAAAATACCTGAATAATCTTCATCAAAGCTGCCGCAAAAAACACCTACTTTTGATACAGTATCCGGCGATGGCCCTATCACCCTTACTGTGCTCACTTTCAGCTTCTCCTTCACCATATCTATGAATTCCTCAAGCTTTAGCGGCTGCTCCAGATATCCCACTTTGCCCATGCCGTACTCCATTCCCTTCAGCTCGGTCAGATATATGTCATATGCCACTTCCTCATAGGGATGGGCTTTAATCATCGCTTCCACAACCTTTTTCAACAGGCTTTCGGGAACTATTGTTTCAAGCCTGTACTCATTTACCTTCTCCAGCTTTCCCTTCGCACCAATATATGGATTGGTACCATCAAGGGGTCTAAAAGTGCCGATACCCCCTGCCATGAATGAGCAATCGCTGTAATTTCCTATCCAGCCTGCCCCTGCACTGCACATGGCGTCCCTTACATCGTCAACCTTATCTTCCGGTACAAATACCACCACTTTATACAGTTTTTCCTGCTTGTAGCACCGGAGGTTCTTTACATCTTTAAGATCTATGATTTCCGCCAGCCGGTCATTCAGCCCTCCATCGGCCACATCAAAGTTAGTATGGGCGCAGTATACATTTATATTGTTTCTAATAAGCTTGTAAATGACCTTGCCTTTTGGGTCGTCCTCATTTATACGCTTCATGCCTCTGAAAATCAGCGGGTGGTGCGACACTATCAGGTCAACCCCTTTTGCAGCAGCTTCATCGGCAATTTTCGTGGTGACATCCATGCATACCATTATGCGCTTTACTTCGTTTTCCAAGCTTCCCAGCAGCAGCCCCACGTTGTCCCATTCCTCTGAGAGCTTCACCGGAGCCTGACTTTCTATTAACTTTGCTATATCTTTGCATTTTACAGCCAATCCAATTCCTCCTTTGCGAAGCGAATTTGAGCTTCCCTGTTTTTAGGTATCTACCTTGGAATTCGTATTCCGATGGTATTGATATCTACCGATCTATTACACCAACCGATGCCATTAAATTACCCTGAAAGTATTCAGCTTTTTCTTACATACGAGCTTTTTGCTTCTATCTGATTAAAAACTTATAACTATATCACGGTTTACTATTAAATTTATTGCTAGTTATCAATTCTATTGCTTAACTCTGAACTCCGCTGTCGAAAATTCCAGCACCACAAGCTAACCTAAAGTTTTTTCATCCAGCATACCGGATATTCTTTTCAACTCATCTCTCTGCCAGACATATCTATTGAGGATATCCCTGTTTCGTTCGCCGGACTTTAAAAGCTCGTTTATTGCCTTGTCCATCTGCATTATTTTTTTGTCAATATAAGGCTTCAACAGCGGGTCTCTTTTCTCTATGAGCTTTGCGCCTATATACAAGCTTATTGGGTCCATTTTCAACCTGTTGCCTGTCCAACGCACCGACATAACCGAATATATTTTTCCGCCGTCTTCTACCATTTCTTCGTCATAGATGTCAAAACCATTGTCATACAGCCATTCCCTAAGTATTTCATGGGAGTTCATGGGCTGAAGTATGATAAAAGCTGCCTTTTTGGCCTTGGTAATCCCTTCGGCAAGTATATTTTTTATCAGCTCTCCCCCCATGCCTGCAATGATTATCCCATCAGCTTCATCCTCAGGAATGGTTTCCAGTCCATAGCCCAGTCTCAACTCTATTTTATCACTTAAACCATAACGCTCAATATTCTCTTTAGCAGCCTTTAAAGGTCCCTTCCTGACATCGGAGGCCACAGCTCTTTTACATACACCATTCAGCACCAGATGAATGGGTATATATGCATGGTCGGTGCCGATGTCACATGCAATATCACATGAGGATACCTTTTTAGCAATTAATCCCAATCTTCCCTTTAACTCCATAATATGCTCCTTCGCATGCCTGTAGTTATGCAAAACCCGTACTATATTATATCAACCCTTCATCAATTTCAACCTAGCGCTTCGATAAACCGGAGCTTTGCATTGCAAAACTTTTGTACCGGCGCATAACCAGTCATCAATTATTTTTCTCTATTATGCGCATACTAATATAAATCTTTTAAAGAATACAATACTTTTAAGGAGTTGGCAACAGGATGTCAGGTAATTTAAAAGGAAAAAGGGCGAAAGATTTCGAAGCACCGATGGACTCAATAATACACAATACCGATTTTTGCAGCAGCTATATGAGCAAAACCGGCTTGATCGGTTCCGTAAGCATTACACCACAGCATTTTTCTAAAGATGAATATGACAGCTTTTGGCAAATGAAAAGGTATGTTGCTTCAAATAAAGCTTAAAGCTTCTCCTCTGATAATAACCTTTGGAGAAGCATCAAAATGTATTTGCGAAAAGAGCTTTTCAGCAGATTTTTCCTGGGCATATAAAAATAAGGAATTCTAGCGAATTCCTTATTTCTGGTGGGCCTTCAGGGACTCGAACCCCGGACCAACCGGTTATGAGCCGGTTGCTCTAACCAACTGAGCTAAAGGCCCGAATGGCTCCTCAAGTAGGACTCGAACCTACGACCCTGCGGTTAACAGCCGCATGCTCTACCGACTGAGCTATTGAGGAATATTTAATTAGTGCCGGAAACCTTGTTTCTCGCGAACACAAATAATATTATACTTACGCTCCGGCACCTGGTCAATATTTTTTTTCGCCTTTTGAGTCATTTATTCAAAATTATCTCCTAGTTGCTATATTTCACGCTCTTACATGAATTAAGGCTTTTATTTTCTACTCTTCAGGCTTATTCCGAATTAATTCTGATTGCGCTTTTTATACTCCAGAAGAAGCTCCCTCAATTTAGAAGCATGCATCCCCTCAGTTTCTGCAAACTGCTTGAATACTTCCTTTACCTTTTCATCTTCTATCCTTTTGGAGTACATTTCATAGTCTCTTACCAGTTCCATTGAATTTTCCCATGCTCTCAAAAGCCTGTCATAGGTCGTGATCTCTATTTCATTCCTGTTGGTTTCATCAATAGGCATCTTGTTTTCCTCCCGATTATTTTGCTTTTTACGGTCAACCAAATGTAGACCGATGCTATTAGTTAGTTTGCCAACAGCCGCTTTCTTTATCCATGTTATAATTTTACACAAAAAAAACTCGATTTTATATCGAGTTTTTTAATCAAGATAATCCTTTAATTTTTTACTTCTGCTGGGATGCCTCAGCTTTCTTAAAGCTTTGGCTTCTATCTGCCTTATTCTCTCTCTGGTAACATTAAACTCCTTACCCACTTCTTCCAAGGTTCTGGCCCGGCCGTCATCCAAGCCGAATCTCAGCCTCAAAACCTTTTCCTCCCGGGGTGTCAAGGTATCGAGAACATCTATCAGCTGCTCCTTAAGCAGGGTAAAAGCCGCTGCTTCCGCTGGTGCCTGGGCGTCATCATCGGGTATAAAATCGCCCAGATGGCTGTCTTCCTCTTCACCTATAGGAGTTTCAAGGGAAACAGGTTCCTGGGATATTTTCATTATCTCCCTTACCTTATCAACAGACATATTCATTTCCTTTGCAATTTCTTCAGGCATAGGTTCTCTTCCCAGTTCCTGAAGGAGCTGCCTTGAAACCCTTATGAGCTTGTTTATTGTTTCTACCATGTGAACAGGTATCCTAATTGTACGGGCCTGATCTGCTATTGCCCTTGTGATTGCCTGCCTGATCCACCATGTAGCATAAGTACTGAATTTAAATCCTTTTTCATAATCAAACTTTTCTACAGCTTTGATTAAACCTAAATTTCCTTCCTGGATCAAATCAAGAAAAAGCATGCCTCTACCTACATATCTTTTGGCTATGCTGACAACAAGCCTGAGATTCGCTTCTGCGAGCCTCTTCTTGGCTTCCTTATCTCCTTTTTCCATTCTTTTTGCCAGTTCTATTTCTTCCTCAGCCGAAAGCAGAGGTACTTTTCCTATTTCCTTCAAATACATACGGACAGGGTCATCAATGCTTATGCCTTCGGGGATAGATAAGTCGAGATCCTCCTCTGTAAGCTGTATATCCTCCATTTCAGACTCTATGTCCCCTACAACGTCAATTCCCATATTTTCCACTGTCTCATAAACTTTTTCGATCTGCTCCGGCTCAATCTCTATCTCTTCAAAGGCATCCATAATTTCTTTATATGTCAGCATGCCCTTTGCCTTGCCTCTTTGTATCAGATTCTTAAGCACTGCTTTTCTGTTCTCATTGGTCATTTTCATAAGCTCCCCCCCTTCTTATGGAAGTATATCTTTATATGCTTTTTCTCTTCATTACTAATGAATTCAACTCTATTTTTAATCTTTCAACATCTCCTTCATCTAAACTTTTATCATTTTTTAATATATCGAGAATTTCCTTCTGCCTTCTTTCTATCTTGTAAAGCTTAATACTCCTTATTTTCTCCATTATTGCACTTTTATTGTCATCACAGTGGCATTCTTCATTGATCAGCCTGGAAAAAACATTGGCCGTAGTTTCATCCAGCAGGTTGAATAATTCGGCAGAAACTATTCCTTTGTTGCTTTCTAGCTTTTCAAATACTATTTTTGCTACTTTAATGTTATTTTCATCAGTAAAATCATCAACAGTCAGCCTGTCTTTTACCAACTTATAAAGAGAGTTATCCAGGCACATAAGTGCCAATACGAACTGTTCATCATGAACCAATTTATCGTCCTTTTTACTACTCCCTTCCTTGACAGGCCTGTTTTCAAAAACACCACTATTTACAACTACTTTTCTAAAGCCGCCTTTTGCTTTAGTTTTTTTTGAAATTTCAGCAAACAAGGATTCTTCACTTATTCCATAATCCTTTGCAATCTTTTTTACATACATCTCTAATTCCACACTGTTATCTATCTTGGACAAAAGAGATGCCGCTTTATTCAAAAAGCTGATCTTTCCTTCTGTGGTACTGGTATCTATCTGATTCTTTAAAATCTTAATCTTGTATTCTATCAACGAAACAGCATTGTCAACCAGTTTCCTAAAGCCATCGACTCCATTTTTCCTGATATACTCATCAGGGTCCTTGCCCTGAGGTAAAAGCAGAACCTTGACATTACATCCTATATTGCTGAGCAAATCCAGGCCTCTCATTGTTGCTGCTTGTCCTGCCGTATCTGAATCGTAGGAAATCACTACTTCTTCAGCATACTTCTTGAGCAATCTTCCCTGACTTTCAGTCAATGCTGTTCCCAATGATGCCACAGTATTTATTATTCCACTCTGATGCAGGGATATTACATCCATATAACCTTCAACAATGATAATCCTTTTTTCACCCGAGTTTTTGGCAAAATTTAGCGAATATAAATTTCTGCCTTTGTTATAAACCAGCGTTTCAGGAGAATTCATGTACTTAGGCAGGGACGAATCCGTTACTCTTCCTCCAAAGCCAATAACATTCCCTCTTAGATCAAATATAGGGAACATTATCCTCCCTCTGAAACGGTCATAAAACCCACCTTTTTTACTCTGCAATATCAGGCCGCTTTTTAATATATCAGATTCCTTATAACCTTTGGATACGAGATATTTTAGCAGTGAATCCCATTCCTCTCCGGAATAGCCAAGGCCAAACCTTTTTATTGTCCTTTCATTTATACCTCTATTTTTAAGGTATGACACTGCTTTCTCATTATTTCCTAAATTGTTAAAGAAAAAACGTGCCGCATCAGTATTGATCTTTATAATTTCCTTCCTTAATTTTGCCCTCTCTAGCTCTTCCTCATCCCCTCCTTCGGGCAACTGAATTCTGGCCCTGTCCGCTAGAAGTCTGACTGCATCTATAAAGCTCAAATTCTCCACATTCATTACAAAATTTATTACATTTCCACCTTTGCCACAACCAAAGCAGTAAAATATCTGCTTTGCAGGCACTACACTAAAAGATGGCGTCTTTTCCTTGTGGAACGGACATAAGCCAAAATAATCCTTTCCCTTCCTTTCGAGCTTTACATACTCAGAGACAACATCAACTATATCGTTGCTAATTCTAACTTCTTCGATTACTTCCTCCGGATAGCTATTATACATCTCTTACCTTTCACTACCCTTTTTAATTACATTTGATTGTAATCGGGTTCTAGTTAATAAATACTTGTTCGACATATTTGTGAATATTCCTTCTTTTTTATTAAATTGATTAAGGTTTCTATGGCTAAAAGCCTATCTTCCCGACGGCACAAAACCTCCGCATGAAAACAAAGCATTTCTTAAAACAAAAAAACATCTCACAATAAATAAGAGATGAAATGCAAAATGTCTGTATGCTTTGGGTTAATTCACGCTTACGGGTTCCGCCGCTTTTATTTTATATTCTACATTAACTTATATTTTCCCTTCATAAATAATAATTTTTTTTGCTTATTGTATCATGTAAATTTTGCTGGATATGCTGCTGTGTATAATAACCCTCTACTATCTTTCCTTGTTTTTTACATTTTTATACATATGGTAGAAGGGATTGCTTTTCGACATCCTCTGGATATACCGATTTGAGCGCATAAAAAAAGCAGGTTATATGCCTGCTTTTTCTACTATATTAAAACACCCAGCATGTCATCCAGTACATATGGCATCCCGACAGGCGTTACTGTATTACATGCCAGCTTGTCCAAAATTCGAATCACGCTTTCTTTACAACATGATAAATTCTTGACAGTGCTTACTTCATCATTCTTGCCATCTACTTTCTTCACGATTTCTATGCCGTATGCAATTTTCCCTGTCAGTTCATCCATGTCGGATATTTCATTCTCAAATATGTAGTACTCCAGTTTGATTGATGCACAATCGCCTGATAGGCCGTCATTCATAGAAAGCTCCAATGATTTTTCAAGACGTCTGTTTATCATGTTGAAATACCCCCTTTTCTTTTATAATTATAATTATATACCATTGCCTTTGTATTTTACATAAAAAAAAATCGAGCCAAATAACCGGAGTTTTATCCGTTTCGACATATTACATAGGTATCTTTACAAATTCTTTGTAGGGTTATGTCAAAGTGTTTCAATAATTAAGAATTTTGTAAATGAAATTTTCACTGTCGATGGTATGGATCAGTTGCTATATTTGCATAATCTATTTACTTAAAGCTTATACAGTCATTTTCCGGGAAATATACGGTCTGTATTGACATTTCTGGGGCAATACGCAGGCTCATATTTACTTCCTATGGCTTTCATAGTGTCAAGACAGGCTGAAAACACCTGAACTCCGGTAAAATGGTAATCTTTTTGCATTGATGCATTAGTTACATTATGTTAACATATAATAGTTAAATTTTCAGATTCGGGGGTGTCCTATAGGTGCAGACAGATAAGACTAAAAATTTAGAGAAGATACAGTCAGCCTTTAGCAAGCTGGATAAAAATACAAAAAGAGTACTTAAAGCAGGGACGATTTTGGCATTGGTTGTGCTGGCAGCTGGCACATTACTGCTTCTGTTAAACCACACCGCATTTAACTATGATCCTTATATAGAGTATGTTTCTAATTCTGTAATAAAAGCCAGCTTTACAATACTGGCAGAAGTGATAATAGGTAGTTTATTACTGGATTTTGTATTCTGCAATAAAGGCTGATTACAACCTGTTTAATAACAGGTCTTTTTTTTATATGAAACTTAATGCAGCAAAAAAGAGGATGTTTGATTTTCAACATCCTCATTAATCTGTATTCTTACTAATAAACCTATCGTTTATTAATATCTTTTATTATTTAATATTCCTTACCTATAATATATCCGCTGTTTAAGTTGCTGCTGTTTCTCCACAGCTTACATTTCTTTGTGCTTCTTTAGGCTTTTGCCGGTTTTAAGCTACTTTCCTTTTAGTTTGGTACTCCTTCCAGAGCACCCACAACGGACCGGCTATAAATATCGTAGAATAGCATCCGCTGATGATACCGGTTAAAAGGGGAAGTGAAAAGTCTCTTACAGACTCGATATTATATACAACAGCGAAAATATATACGACAACCATGCTCATGAAAGTTGCCACACTGGTGTTTATTGACCTTGACATGGATTGCAGTATGCTCCTGTTTACCACCTCTCCGATGGGCACCTTTCTCATGGTCTTCATATTTTCCCTTATTCTGTCGTAAATTACTATTGTATCGTTTATCGAATAACCCAGTATGGTTAGAATAACAGCTATAAAGCCATCATCCAAAGGTATCTTGAAAACAATATAAGTTGCAAATACGATCAAAGCGTCATGCAGCAATGCTACAATAGCCATCAAACCTGCAGATAGTCCCATCGATCTGAATCTCCACCAGATATACAGCACTATCAACAAGCTTGCCCATACTACCGCTCTTATTCCCCTAGACAGCATTTCCTTACCTATGAAAGGCTCAACACTGTTAACGCTGATTTCAGCGTTTTCAGGCAAATTGAATTCCTTTCTCATGGCATCTATCAGTTTGGTCTGCTCTTCAGCCGTAAGGGTATCCTCCGCATTGGATATGTTGAGGACGAGCATGTTTATCATCTTATCGCCAGCTTCCACATCAATGGTTTGTGACTTCTGGGCATCAACTTCCTTGTTAACTGTTGCCTCTGCAATATTTGCAGCTTTTTCCAGATCAATATCCTCATCGCCTATTTCCATTTGTATGATGGTACCACCCTGAAACTGGATGTCCAGCCTTATACCGTTTACAAAATAGAATGCGAAGCCTACCAGCAGCAATACAATTGACAGGGCGAAAAAATACCGTTTATTTTTTATAATATCAAACATGTCATGCTCCCTCCTTAACTTCTTTAACACCATAAAGCCAATGCTTTTTGCCAAACTTTGCTTCGGAAGAAGCCTTTATCATTATCCTTGAAGCCGTCACACCGCACAGGAAGTTCAGCAAAACTCCTGTACCCAGTGAATAAGCAAAGGAGAGCATGGCTCCTGAACCAAAAATATACAGAACTATGGCTGATATGAGAACGGTTATGTTACCGTCAAACACTGCTGAAAAGGCTCTGTCGAATCCAGCATCTATAGCGGCTTTCAGTGTCTTTCCGGTTTTAAGTTCCTCTTTGATTCTTTCACTGGTAATAATATTGGCATCCACACCCATTCCTATGGAGAGTATGACACCGGCCATACCAGGAAGAGTAAGGGTTATGCCCGGCCAGGATATAGCCAGAATCTGTCCTACCACCTGTCCTAAAAGCGCTATGCAAGCCAGCGCTCCAGGCAGCCTATAGTACAATATCATAAACAGGCATACCAAAACGAACGCAATTGCTCCGGCTCTCAGCATTACCGCAAGCGCTCCCTTACCAAGGGTAGGGCTTATGGAGTTGGTGCTCTTTGCCTCCAGCTTGAACGGAAGAGCACCGGATTTGATGATACCGGCCAGTTCACCGGCTTCTTTTGCATCCCTCTGCCCGGTGATAACAGCTTCACCGTTAGTGATCTGCGTGCTTACAATCGGGGCATGGGAGTTTACCCTTCCATTGCTGTCCAGTACGGGCTTGTCATCCATGAATATTGCTATAGGCTTGCCTATAAGCCTTCCAGTAGCTTCTGCAAACTTCTTGGCGCCTTCGCTGCTCAGTTTCAGCGTGACTTGCACCTGTCCGGTCCTGGGATCCGTATAAACACCGGTATCAACCACATCATTGCCTTCTATAACAATCTTTCCTGTGGGAAGATAATTGCCTTGTTCATCTACTTTACTTTCATCCACTTCCTGAAAAGTCAAAAGGGAAGTCGCTCCAATTTCGCTTATAGCTTTCTGCGGATTGAAATCTGTTTCTCCTTGCTTCCAGGGGATACGCAAAATAATACTGCCACTTTCCACGTCGGTAGTGACATCCCTGTCGAGAATGTTCAAATTGTCAAGTCTTCTTTCAATAACAACTTTAGCTGCATTCAAATCCTTTTCCGAAGGTACTTTTCCATCTTGGGTTATTGCATAAAGCGTTGCATCAACACCGCCGTTAATATCAATACCGAATCTGATGTCTTTGGCCCCGGGTATTTTTATACCGAATAAATCCCCGGTAACAGTTATCCAGGTTAAAATTCCGATTATAAGAATAACCGCGAAAAATTTAACCCCGTTTTTTGAACTCATCTGTAAAATTCCCCCTTTTATTCTTGTCCGCATGAAGATATTATATAACTACAAAATTTGTGAGTCAATACTAATTGCCTTGCACAGCCATGCCATATACAGGTCTCAAAGCAAATGCGTTCCATTGATTATCAGTTGGAATTTCAGTC
>Ga0134091_1003098_pt1 | contig 10467 bp, 7 predicted proteins | sample 2_5taG_FD_94451 | JGI IMG/M metagenome (GOLD analysis project Ga0134091, IMG submission 94451) | Switchgrass degrading microbial communities from high solid loading bioreactors in New Hampshire, USA - 2_5_20_6_A2 metaG | ecosystem: Engineered > Bioreactor > Semi-continuous > Anaerobic > Digestate...
CTGATGTCACCGCCAAGGCATGTTGCAGCACCACCAAAAGGTTCTATTTCTGTGGGATGGTTGTGGGTCTCGTTTTTAAACATGACAAGCCATTCCTCTTCAAAACCATCCACCTCCACATTGACAACTATGCTGCAGGCGTTTATCTCATCGGATATATCCAGGTCATCCAGTTTTCCCTGCCTTCTCAGCTTCTTCATGGCTATCGTCGCCAGATCCATCAGGCACATATCCTTGTCTTTTCCAAGGTGGATTACTGCTCTTGACTTCAAGTAGCCTGAATAGGCATTCCTTATTGCATCGGAATAATGTCCCGATTCAATTTCCACCCCATCTATAGATGTCAGAAACGTAGTATGCCTGCAGTGATCCGACCAGTAAGTGTCGATTACCCTTATCTCCGTTACGGTAGGATCTCTTTTTTCGGTATTTTTAAAATAATCACGGCAGAATGCGAGGTCCTCAAAGGACATGGCCAGTCCCATGCTTTCCATAAGCTCTGCCATCTCTTCATCCGTCATTTTTATAAAACCGTTGATAGTTTCTATATCCTCCGGCATATCCGGAACATCTTCCAGAGTGGCCGGTTTTTCCATGGAAGCCTCCCGGCTTTCCACCGGGTTAATGCAGTAGGATTTTATCTTTTCGTACTCAAAGTCGGAAATTTCACCCTCTAAGATTATGAGCTTTGCAGTCTTTACCGACGGTCTTTCCCCCCCGGTAAGCATCTGAACGCACTGGGATGCCGAATCCGCCCTTTGGTCATACTGACCGGGTAGGTATTCTATCGCTATAACCCTTGAATCCGGGCTTATCGGAATTTCTTCCTCATAAACCAAATCCACCGGAGGTTCAGAAAATATCATATCTCTGGATCTTGTATATTCATCGTCGGATACTCCCTCAATATCGTACCGGTTGACTATTCTTAACGATTTCAGCCCTTTTATCCCCAGATTGTCCCTTAAATCTCTGTAAAGCCCACCGGCCTCTATATCAAAACCCTTTTTCTTTTCAACAAAAATCCGCCTCACCTGTCCCATGATCTACTATACCTCCATTATCAACACCCGATCCACAGCTTTTGGATCAAGCCTAAAAATTAATGTATTAAATTAACTCGTTGTGCTAGCATTCTCGATAGCGGAGTTCCGAGTTAAAGAGCTAGAATCGATAACTCCAATAATATCTATAATAAATTAAGGTAGCTATCGATATAATTCGCTAATTGAAAATTAGCGAATTACAAGCTTGATAAAAGATTAAGCAATTCACTTCGTTCAGGTGATTTGCCTTATCCTCCACTTCACCAACTATCTCTAATAACTCTTCACAACGCTATCTCAAATTAGCTAGCACAACAGGTTAAATTAAAGTTCTAAATCAATGTAATTAAACACATACTACAACTAATGCAAAAGTAATTTTCCTTATAGAATACCTCAATATCAAAACTTTAATAAATGTCCACAACTATATTCAAATTTGTCCCAAGCTTTATCATCCTATCTTGTCTGCTTTCATTATAATATGCTATTATTAATAAGTAAAATTAATAATACTAATGCTTGTAATTAGGAGTGCTTATGGATATAAATTTTGAGCTATATAAGATATTCTACCACACCGCCAAAACAGGCAGCTTTTCGGCAGCAGCCCGAAGGCTTTTCATATCTCAGTCGGCGGTGAGCCAGTCAATAAAAAGTCTGGAAGAAAAAATGGGAACGCAGCTTTTCTACAGGAAAACCCGCAGCATCAAGCTGACCAAGGATGGAGAGCTCTTGTTCAAGCATGTCGAACAGGCATACAACTTTTTAAAGGGAGCAGAGAATAAAATAGAAGAAATGCAAAATCTGAAATCCGGGGAAATGCGCATAGGAGTCGGAGACACCATATGCAAGTATTATCTCATGCCCTGCCTTAGAAAATTCAACAGCTTATACCCCAATGTCCACATACGGATCATCAACAGAACCTCGGCTCAAATCATAGAAAATCTGAAAAGCGGTTCTGCCGACCTCGGCATAGTCACTATGCCGGTAGAGGACAAAAGCATCTGTGTGACAGAGTTTTTGGAACTGGAGGATGTTTTTGTGGCATCGAAAAAATTCGAAAATTTAAAAGACAGGACATTATCGCCCGAAGAGCTTTTAAAATATCCGCTCCTGCTGCTGGAAAAGGCCAGTTCAACCCGAAGATGCGTTGACAATTACTTTAATGACAAGGGAATTGAGCTGCATCCGGAAATAGAATCGGAAAGCATAGATCTGCTGCTGGAGTTTGCAAAAATGGGCCTTGGCATAGCCCATGTCTTAAGAAAAAGTGCGATAGAGGCCATTAAAAGCGGCGAGCTTTTTGAAATACAACTGGAGGAAAAGCCTCCCATGAGAAAATTAGGCATCGCCACCGTAAAGGATGTCCCCCTGTGCAAGGCCGCGTCCGAGTTCATCCATATTTTGCGCCAGGAATATGAAAACTGAAGCTGATTGCATGTCGTAAGATACCGGAAGGCTTACCTTTTTCGATACCATCTCCCGTTATCTTATCATTCTCTTCAATATGATTACATTATTACCCTTTGCTCCCTTCTGTCGGATTCCATAAATTTTTTTACGCATTCTTATGAAATGATAAGCCTAGGTCTTATAACGCTTTATTTAGAATTTCCATTATGTTATGATAAATTATAAAATTGTCTCTAATTTAGCAACATATTCTATCCAAATATATACGAAAGGGATGGTTTTATGTCGGAACAGATAAGGCAGATTGCCGAAAGGTTGAAAGAGCTGAGGAATATAGCAGGTCTTTCTCCGGAAGATCTGGCGGCACAGCTCAAAATACCGGTTGATACCTACAAGGAATATGAAAGTGGAGAGGTAGACATACCGGTAAGTTTTCTTTACAAGGTGGCAAGCATGTTTAATGTGGAGCTTACGGCATTATTGACCGGAGAAGGACCAAAGCTGCACACCTATTCTCTGGTCAGGGCAGGCAAAGGTGTAAGCATAGAGAGAAGGAAGGAATATAAGTATCAGAGCCTTGCATACAACTTTGCCAATAAAAAGGCAGAGCCTTTCCTGGTAACAGTGGAGCCTGAAGATGAAAGCACGGAAGTAAGGTATAATTCCCACACAGGACAGGAATTCAATTATGTTCTTGAAGGCAGGATGAAGGTAATAATCGATGGCCACGAGGTTGTTCTCAATGAAGGGGATTCTTTGTATTTTGATTCCGGCATAAATCATGCAATGAGAGCCTTGGACAACAAACCGGCCAAGTTTCTGGCAATAATCATATAATCTGATGCAGGATTTTAGTTGTTGAACACTAATCCAACATATACAATACATATTTAAAAATCTATGATCAACAGTTGATAAATGTAAATTATACAAGAATAGAGGTAATAGGCAATGTCAATGGTTGAAAGATTTCTCCAACAAGTAGAGTTCACTTCATATGAAGATATAGTAAGAAATTTCAAGATAGAGGTACCGGAAAATTTCAATTTCGCATACGACGTAGTTGATGTGATAGCTATCGAAACCCCTGACAAAACAGCCATGGTTTGGTGTGACGAAAAAGGGAATGAAGCGGTATTTAATTTTGGTCAGATGAAATATTATTCCGATAAGGCGGCCAACTTTTTCAGGTCAGTAGGCATAAAAAAAGGCGACCCGGTAATGCTTATTCTAAAACGGCGTTATGAATTCTGGTTTTGCATCCTTGCCCTCCACAAAATAGGTGCAATATGCATCCCCGCCACTCACATGCTTACTAAAAAAGACCTCGTTTACAGAAACAATGCCGCCGATGTCAAAATGATTGTCTGCGTCAATGAGCCTGAAGTTATAAAGCATGTGGAGGACTCGGAGGCAGAATCTCCTACCCTTAAGTATAAAGTTCTCGTAGGCGGCAGCAAGGAAGGCTGGATCGACTTCAACAAGGAAATGGAGAATTCCCCGGCAGAGTTCATAAAGCCTTCCGGGAGTGAATATACAACTAATGACGACATCTCCCTGCTGTATTTCACATCGGGTACAACAGGAATGCCAAAAATGGTACAGCACAACTTTACATATCCCCTTGGACATATACTTACAGCCAAGTACTGGCAGAATGTCCAGGATGGGGGCCTCCATCTTACTGTAGCTGATACCGGCTGGGCAAAAGCGATGTGGGGCAAATTATACGGCCAGTGGATATGCGGAAGCGCAGTTTTTGTATATGATTATGATAAATTTGTCCCCAGCGATCTGCTGAACGTAATTTCCAAGCATGGCGTAACAACTTTCTGTGCGCCGCCGACCATCTACAGGTTTTTCATAAAGGAAGACCTCACCAAATATGATTTAAGCAAGTTAAAATATTGTGTCGTTGCCGGCGAACCGCTTAATCCGGAAGTATACAACCAATTTTACAAGGCAACCGGCATAAAACTGATGGAAGCATATGGTCAGACGGAGTTGACCGTCGTCCTGGGCACCTTCCCGTGGATGGAACCAAAGCCGGGTTCCATGGGCAAGCCGGCACCGGGATATGAGGTTGACCTGGTGGATGAAGACGGGAATTCGGTGGACATAGGTGAGGAAGGCCAGATAGTTATTCGTACGGATAAACTAAAACCCGCCGGAATGTTTGGGGGATATTACAGGGATGAAGCCCTCACTAAAAAAGTATGGAACAATGATGTTTATTATACCGGAGATATCGCATGGCGGGATGAAGACGGATACTTCTGGTTTGTAGGCAGGGCTGATGATGTGATCAAGAGCTCTGGATACCGTATAGGGCCCTTTGAAGTTGAGAGCGCCCTTCTCGAGCATCCTGCAGTTCTCGAGTGCGCCATCACGGCAGTTCCTGATCCGATCCGAGGCCAGATTGTAAAAGCCACGGTTGTGCTGACAAAGAATTATAAGCCCAGCGACGCCCTGGTAAAAGAGCTTCAGGAACATGTAAAAACCGTCACCGCTCCATACAAATATCCAAGAATAATAGAATTTGTAGACGAACTCCCTAAAACGATAAGCGGAAAAATCCGCAGGGTTGAAATAAGGGAAAGGGATAAGTAAGGATGATATAAGGTTTTAATTAAAACCTGGCAGTTTACTTCATTAGAATAAAAGTATAAAAATTCATCAAAAGAATAAAAATTTATATAATGTTTATTAAAAAGGATTGAGCTTTGCATAAAAAGCCCAATCCTTTTTTACAGCTATCGTTTCATCCCTTGTCTAGCATATTTCAATGTCTAGTTTTCTTACGTGTAGTTCCTTTTGGTAATTTTCCCATGTTAAGTTGTCCTATGTCCAGCTTTCCTATGTTCAACTTCCCTATGTCCAATTTTACTCATGCGCTCATTTCCGCAAGTTTTGCCAGTATGGTGCTGCTCCTTTCAATGAACTTTGCCATGGCTTCCGGTTCCAACTGCCTGTGGCCCATCATGGACAGATCATATACCTGTTCACATATGAGTTTAACATCCTCTTTTTTATCCTCCCTGTCCATAAGCTTCACAACGGCCTTGATCAGAGAGTTGTTCCTGTTGAGCACCAGGGTCTCTTCTTTAGGGAACATATGGCTCATATCTGCACCTCCGAACATGCGGCTCATTTCCTGCATTCTGCGGGAGTGTTCGGAAGCCAGTATCATACCTGGTATCGACTCTGCCTTCAACGCTTCCACCTTAATGTTTAGCTTATCGTTGCTGAGATTGTCTTTAAACAGTTTTTCCAGCTTGTCCTGGATATCCTTGTCCACCACCGCGCCGTCTTCCTTCATGCTGTCCGACAGATCGGAGTCAACCCGGGTAAACTTGATGCCGCTTTCTTTAATCTCCATAAACTGAATAAAGTGGGAATCAATCATGGACGGCAGTATGGCAACCTCTATCCCCTGCTCTTTGAAAAGCCTTATATACTGTGCCTGCTGATTTTCGTCGTTGGTATAGAAAACCTTGTTTTCATGCTTCTCCTTGTTCCTCTCCAGATAATCCTTCAAAGTCACATAATCACCATTGGTGGTTTTAAATATGATTATGTCCTTTACCCTTTCAAAGAACTTTTCTTCCCTCATGCAGCCGTATTTAACAAAGGGGTTGATGTCATCCCAGTATTTGTTATAATTATCCCTCTCGTTTTCAAAGAGCGATACCAGTTTATCCGCTACCTTTTTAGTTATATGGGCAGATATCTTTTTTACATAGCCGTCATTCTGCAGGAAGCTTCTGGACACGTTTAAAGGCAGATCCGGACAGTCGATGGTACCCTTCAGAAGCATGAGAAACTCGGGTATTATCTCCTTGATGTTATCGGCAACAAAAACCTGGTTATAATAGAGCTTAATCTGACCTTCCATCGTCTCAAACTCATGCTTCAGCTTCGGAAAATACAATATGCCCTTAAGGTTAAAAGGATAATCCATGTTCAAATGGATCCAGAACAGGGGATCCTCAAAATCATGGAACACCTTGCGGTAAAACTCCTTATACTCATCCTCCGTGCAGTCTCTTGGATTTTTAAGCCACAATGGAGAGGTATCGTTAATCGGTTTGGGTTCCCTCTTCTTTGACTCGCCATCATCCTTGCCTTTATCCTCCGACTTGGCTTCTTCCTTTTCGGAAGCCGCATCCTCAATATACAACTCATAGGGAAGGAAAGAAAAATACTTTTGAAGTATCTCCCTCATCTTCCATTGATCCAGGAATTCCTGGCTGTCTTCCGCAACATATAAAGTAACTGTAGTACCGCGTTCTGTGCGGTCGGAAGCTTCCAGCTCATATTCTGTGCCTCCTGTGCTTGTCCATCGCACAGCTTCTGCGCCCTTCTGGTATGACAATGTATCAATCTGAACCTTGTCCGATACCATGAAAGCCGAATAAAAGCCCAGACCGAAATGCCCTATGATTTGACCTTCGTCGGTTTTATCCTTGTACTTCTCTATAAAATCCTTGGCACCGGAAAACGCAATCTGGTTTATGTATTTTTTTACTTCTTCCCCGGTCATGCCTATTCCGTTATCTATCACTTTTATGGTTTTGTTATCCTTATCAACAACAACTTTAATCTGGTATACAGTGCCGTCCTCCACCTCAGCTTCCCCGATGGAAACCAGCTTTTTAAGCTTGCTTATGGCATCGCTGCTGTTGGATACCAGTTCTCGTATGAAAATATCCTTATCTGAATACAGCCATTTTTTTATAATTGGAAAAATATTTTCAGTGTTTATTGAAATGCTCCCGCTTTCACGATTCATTCCAAAAACCTCCTATTCCAGTTTGATAATGAGCTTGACTCAGCCGGCCAAATTGTGGATTGGCCTACCTTGTCCGGATTTATGACATATATTATCTTACAACTTATGATTTAAGAATGTCAAGAGGATTTTAGCACTCTCTTGGCAAGAGTGCTAATAATACTTCAAGTAATTTCCGTACACCATGTGATACTGTTTACTGCATCTGTAACGGATTCCTCACAAGCATGATTCATATTACAGCAAGGCAATCATAAGCGGTATGGTAAAAGCGGATAAAAGCGTAGAAAACACCACAACCCTTGAAGCCAGCTCCGTATCCCCGTTGTACATTTCCGCAAATATCGAAACGGTGGTGGCCACAGGCATGGCAATAAACAAAACGCATGTGCCCATCAGAACCTCCGAAAGGCTGAAAAGCTTCAGTATCATGATTGCCAAAAGCGGCATCAGTATAAGCCTGATTCCGGTTATATAATATAGATTAAAGCCACTGAAAAGCTTCTTGAAATCGGCATCCGCCAGGGTGGCACCCACAATCAGCATGGAAAGGGGTATTGTCATGTCGCCTAACAGTTCCATTGCCTGAGCTAAAGGATAGGGAAGCTTTATAGAGAAGAAAAATATCAACAAACCTATAACCACCGATATAATACCAGGATTCAGAAGGATTTTTTTGACAGACTTTGCTCCCCCTTTTCCGTTCAATACCATGACTCCATGGGTCCAAAGGTAAACATTAAATACAGCAGAATAAACCGATCCATATAAAATGCCTATCTTTCCGTAGAGGCTCTCCAGCACGGGAAAACCCATAAATCCACAGTTGGTGTATATGGCCGAAAGCTCGCCGATTTGCTTTGTGCCTCCCTCGCTTTTTATGAAGAGAAGTTTACCCAGCAGGATCTGCAAAGCATGGGCAACTATGGCAAATACCAACACTATAAGCACATTTTGAAGTATCTCCCTGGAAAACTCAAATTGAAACGAGGAAATAATCAACAATGGATTTGTTATATTGAGAAGAAGCTCGGAGAGCTTTTTCCTTGACGCCCCACTAATAATACCTTTCTTTTTGGCAAGAAAACCCGCAAATATCATTAAAAACAAAACAATTATCTGGTTGATTACAGTATTTACAGCCATTCCAGTCTCCTTTAAAAGTAGTATGAAACTTATAACAACAGTAATATAAAGCTTATAACAGCAAAAGCAGCCGTGTAAAGATTTGCTCCACACCGCTTAAACTAAAGATTTTGCTTGAAGCATCTAATGAAATAGGGATTTTTGATTCGGAAGGATAAACCCCACATTATATTGCCTATAAAGCAGAATTCGGCCGTATGCTTCGAAATTCCGCCAGGAAGCTGTTCCTCCATCGTTCATATGCACCCACAGGATATGTACCCAGATATGCATCAGGATGCTTCCAAGTCCGGCTTCGAAGAGCAGCTCCTCTTTCCCCCATAAATAACACAACATATTAGATGTTTCAATTTGTTAATTGCATAGGCAAAAAATTTCTTCATTATATTATATATCTAACTGCCTTTCGTAGCAATGTAAAAAATGAACTAACTAAAGACTTTACTCCGCACTGGCTCTCGCTGAATTTTTAAGCAGCAGCTTTCGCACCGTGTTGTTATAGACCAGCACAATTATAAGAATCAATACGCTTACCAGTACTATTGTACCTCCTGGCGCCGTTTCCGCATAATAGGATATGTAAATTCCGGAAAGAGTGGAGATCAGACCAAATAACATGGAATATATGCATGTCTGCTTATAGCTTTTGGCAACCTGCAAGGCCGATGCCACAGGCAGCACCATCATGGATGACACCACCAGAGTGCCCACTGTTCTTGATGAAACTGAAATGGAAACAGCTATCATTATCGTAAAAATAAAGTTTATCACTCTCACCGGTATCCCTGCAAGCCTGGCTGATTGCTCATCAAAGGTTATGTAAAACAGCTCCTTGTATAAAAGCAGCAAGAACAGCAAAACTATCACGCTGAGAACCATCACCAGCATAAGCTCGAAATCGCTTATAGCCACAATACTGCCAAACAGGAAGCTGCTAAAATTGGCGCTGTTCCTAACAAAACCGGAAAAAACTCCGGCTAAGCCAATCCCTGCAGACATTATAACAGCTATCGCTATTTCAGAATACTGCGGAAACGACTTTCTTACTTTTTCTATTCCAAGAGCGGCAAAAACAGAAAAAAACACCGCTCCGGCAACAGGATTGACGCCTGCCACAAGTCCTGCGGCCACTCCCGCAAGGGAACTATGGGACAAGGAATCCCCTATCATGGAAAATCCCCTCAGTACGACAATTACACCTATAGCCGGTGTTATCAGAGCGATTAGAGTTCCCGTGATAAACGCCCTTTGCATAAAAGCATATTGAAATACCTCAAACATTATCTTCATCACCTTTCATCACGTTATCACAGTTATGCTGGTGGATATGCAGATTAACCTCATACCCGTAAAGCTGTGAGATATACTTTTTTGCATCCTCTTCTTTGGGATCATGCATGACCAGACCCTTGTCCGCCATGCAGGCAAGCTTATTTGCATGCACGGTTACTGCACTTATGTCATGGGTGACCATCATAATCGTAATCCCCAGTTCATTGTTCAGCCTTGCCAGCATGCAATACAGCTCTTCTTCCGATTTTACGTCAATTCCGACGGTAGGTTCATCCAGGAACATTATCTCCGGCTCGCTCACCAGAACCCTCGCTATAAACACCCGCTGCTGCTGACCTCCGGAAAGATTCCCGATCAGGCTTTTCCCATAATCCTGCATTCCGACAAGCTTCAACGCATTGTACACCACATCCCGGTGCTTCCTTCCAATAGGCTTGAAAAGTCCGATACGGGAAAAGAGATTGGCACTTACAACCTCCTCCACCGTAGCAGGAAAAGCCGTGTTATACGCATTTGCTTTTTGAGATACATAACCTATCTTATCCCAACGGTTGAATTTTTCGATATTTTCACCCAGAATCCTGATCTGTCCTCCGGAAGGACGCAGGATGCCAAGCAAAAGCTTGACCAGGGTGCTCTTTCCGGAGCCGTTAGGCCCTATTATCCCTACGAAATCCCCTTTATCAACGGAAAAACTGACATCCTTGATTGTCAGTCTTCCATCATAACCAAAACTCAAATTATTCACTTCTATTACCTTGCCCATTGTAC
>Ga0134091_1003121_pt1 | contig 10414 bp, 8 predicted proteins | sample 2_5taG_FD_94451 | JGI IMG/M metagenome (GOLD analysis project Ga0134091, IMG submission 94451) | Switchgrass degrading microbial communities from high solid loading bioreactors in New Hampshire, USA - 2_5_20_6_A2 metaG | ecosystem: Engineered > Bioreactor > Semi-continuous > Anaerobic > Digestate...
AACCCCCTTTGTCATGGCTCCGAAAGAAGAGTTTGAGAACCGTGTCGACGATTCAGTAAAGGCCTACGCCAGGACCTTCATAGACATCTTCAACAAGGGTTCTGTCGAAGTCGCAAAAAAGCTCTTTCCTGAAGAGGCTTTTGATGGAAGGGAGCCGGAAGACGCGTTTAACCTCATTTTGGATTTTCTCTATGAGGAGAAATTTAATTACCTCTACACTTTAGAGGAAGCAAAGGCTCTGCCACAGAACTTTGGAGATACAGTCGACCGTTCCGATTACGAAAAGAACATCACTATCTACGATTTAGGCAGGATTGGACTCAGGTTGGAATACCTTTCTGACAGTTCCTTAAGTTTCCATACAAGCCTTCTACATAATCTCTCCGGTGAAGGTTTCAGGTTGGTCGCTGGTTATGTGGACGTATTAAACAACGTCGAATACCCAATGATCGTTAAAGAGGTTCCAAAGGTCGGCAAGGCCGGCGCCTTCTATGATTTCCAATATAACCTAGATGATTTGTTTGAAAAGTTCTATAGCCTTCCGCTTGGGAGCTATACCTGCTGCGTATGGTATGAGAAGAAGGAAGGCGACGAATGGGTGAGGTGCACGCCCTTGGTCGTAAATGAGCAGAAGATAATACCGGACATTACGAAAAAAGACGGCGAGATTCGCATCATAACAAGAAAACCCAGGACGGGTATCGCGACTGTATTTATTGAAGGCTACGATATTGTTGAATGATCGTTTGGTAAATCTTTGCCATATGCAAAAAATCCGGTTATTTATAGTTGGCGGCATATAAAAAGCATCTGAGAAGAAGCATGACAAAAACACCATCACTTTTGGGAGTGATGGTGTTTTTTGTTAGCAAGAGAAGAGTGTTGAATCTCCAGAGATCCTTTCGGGCAGACATCAAGGAATCGCTTTTACAACAATCATTGAAAAGGGAAATGATGTTGTCCAAATGATTCAAAAAATTTGCTTGGAAATCAAATGCCCTCAACTAAAAAAATGGGATGCTTATTATTCCTGACAAAAGTCCACAAGTTAATGTGTATAAAAAAATCACCATCACTTTTTCCACGTGATGATGACTTATTAGACGCCAAAGAAAAGATTTTATTTCTAAGAGTTTTTCCTTACCAAACAATTTCGGGAGGAAACAAGAAAGTCAAAGCAATGCCTAATCCAAGGATAAGTAAGGAAAGAAGCGAAAAGGTTAACGGGATGAGAGAAGCACGCAAAAAGCCTTTTTTCCTGTTTTCTTCCAAATTTGTGTAAAAGGTCTTATGGCAATTAGCAAAAGAGATTCCAGCAATGATGAGCAATCCAAGATGGATGAAAAACCAACCCCACGACTCTTTTTCGCCGGCATGTTTTTGTGCCAAAAGGGCATAGGCGACGCCTGCAAGTATATCCGCAACATAAAACAATCCCGTGAAGAAAACTTTGAGGTTATTTGCGAATTTCCGGCATCTTTTCCATGCCATTGTGCGCTTAGTCAAAAGCACCGGCAAAGATGATCCTGGTATTCTCTCCCCTTGATTCAATACCATTTCTCCGGAAAAATCCGAGATGTAGGTGAAATAATTCCCCCCATCATATTCAAACTCGATTTTCCATATGGGGAAGAGCAGCACTTGGACAAGTTCCAATCCTTTGATCGAGACCGCTTTTAGTTCCTTTTCCGCAAGGGAGATGATATCCTTGCTTTCCTCATATTCCAGTCCAGGAAGATCATCATCATTAACCAAGCGGGTTTGGTCCACCGCTTTCGTGCTGTAGAAAGTTCGAGAGAATTTCGAGCAATAGATTAACCGATCTTCTTTGATTGTATAAGTGGAAGACTTTGTTGTACTATATCTCTCGTATTTAGGGGTTACACTATAGGTTCTTCCGTCATCGGAGACTTCAATTGTGTATTCCCCCGGTTTTTTGTAAGAGCTATATGAGCGTTTGGTTTTGACATATGAAGCTTCGGATACCTTGCAATAAAAAACATCGAAATATACCAGTTTTACAAGTCTTTCGCTTTCAATCTCATCTATGTGAGAAATCAATGATTCTTCAAAAATTTTTAACTTTTTCAGTTGATTAAGAAAATTCTCCTTAATTTTTTCCTTTGAATTCAACGGTTTGAAAGCGAAAAGAATATCGCGGTTTTCTTTGAAATAGGTTGATTCACTTATGGGCTTTGGATTCTTGACATGAAGGTATTTCGAACCAAAATTGAGAACCTCTTTTTTGGTGGAATCCTCTTCCGGTTTGGCCTCTACATACTTAAATCTACCTTTAATATCCATTTACAATTTCCTCCCATATACTCTTATTCTAATTTTTTAAACACAATTGTCAAGAACAAACTGACATTTTTTTACAAAATAAAATGAGTGAAGATGCAATAACATCAAGTTTTAAAAAGATGTTTGCTACCTTGGTGCTTGTTTTTTTAAATGAAAGTGTTAAGCCTTCTGTAAACAAAAAACCCGACCGAAGTCGGGGAAAACCATATTACTTAACGTTTTGTGGTTTTTCAGCCGGTTTAGTTGCTTGAACCGGTCTATTCTTCTTGTTCTTTGCCATACATATCGCCTCTTTTCTGACAATTCTGTATGACTAGATTTAGTGAAAACTAATCTAGGTTTCCATTATCATCTGGAAGCACTAATATTATAGCACTATATTTGTCGTTGTAAAGCCCATTTCCCATGATTTTTTGTTTTTTGTAACAAAAAAATCCTTTGTATCAAGAAATATTTATAAAAGCAAATTTTGGTTGATTAAGATGTGATGTTTTAAATTGAAAACGGGAACAGTTAAACAAACCGCCATTAAGGATGATGATTTTGGATTTTGTTGAAAAACTTCAAAAAGCTCAGTTCAAGAGAAGATTGATTGAAGCAATCATTACGGCGGTGTTTTTGGCGATCGCCATCACAATTCAAATCTTGTATGATAACAGCAAAATAGCTTCCGCCGTCGACGAGAGTTTTTTTAATCCTGAAGTTCAGAATCGCTATTATGGGTATGTCGGATAATAGAGGATCCATCGACCTTTGATAAAAACATATGTGTTTTCAAAATTCCTTAAGTTAACGAAATCAACAAATGACCGCTTTTCCAAGTGGTCATTTATTTTCGTTATTTCTTGTCTTTCTTTCTGCTTTTGAGAATTATGACGATTATGACAATTAATAATACCACCACTCCGATTGCGATATAGACATTGTTCAAGATCATTGCGATCAAAATCGTCAAGCCGGTCAGGATCAAGGATACGATGAAGGCCAGGATTCCATAAGCAAACCTTCCTATTTTCGCAAACACCGGAACCACACTGAGCAGCGTCGTCACCGGATTGGCGATCAGCAGAAGGCCGAAGAACATCATCAAGAAACCCACCAGGCGGAGGAGCCAAAGAGTCGCTTTGTATTCGGCGTTGAGAATCTCCACGACTTCGTTTTTAGATTCCACCCCGGCGAAGAACCTGAAAATTTTTGAATCCTTTTTGGTGAGGAAGGGTTTGAATTTGCTTCCGTCGTAGCGGGCAAGCAGAATTCCTTCATCGTCTGACGTGATGGCCCGGAAGCGAATCCGGACATCTCCGACTTTGATGTTGTCGGGAGAACCGTTGTTCGCCCGGTAGATGAGGTTGTTTGCGACCGATTCGTTTCCGGCCAGATTCCTGACGTCATTCGCGGTCAAGGCCAGTTCCTTCGCGCCGGAGAACTCGAGTCCGCCTGCGACTTGGACGCCGTTAATGGAGATCCCGGTCGCAACGCCGCTCACATTTTTCGGCATGGCATCGATCCAACTGTCATAGTTGCCGGGGATGTTTTGGGGAAGTTCGGTGCTGTCGCCCTTGAAGGTTGAGGTTTTTTGGGGATTTTGTGTCCAAGCTGTCGTATAAGAATAGGTGTAAATGGTCTCGGTGCTTCCGCCCAATTTTTCCTTGGTTTTCGTATGCTCATCTTCGATATAAGCATACATCTCAACGATCCGTTCCAGATAGATGTATCCGTCTTCTTTCAGGTAGTTGTCGGCGGCGAAGTTTGTCGCGCTTAAACTTCCGACAATGTAGACGAGATCGTTTTCTTCATAGGTTTCCCCCTGGTTATACTCGGACGCCTGGCGCGCATAATTGGCCAGGTTTTCCCGTCCTTCATTGATGAACAAAACGATGAAAGAACCGATGAAAAGCAAAAAACCGATGAGGACTCCAACAAAGGAGTCAAGGATCCTCTTTCCGTAACTCTTTTTCTCAACTCTCATAATAAACGCTCTCTATAATTTCACTATTAATTATACAGCCCGTCGCAGGAAAAAACTACCACTTTTAAAAAAATGGGATGAGCTAAATCGCGCTCAAGAAAACAACCTCGCCACAAGACGATATGAGGGGATCTTGAGGAACCTGGGCTTTTGCCTTGAAAATGACCTTTCGGAGTTTTTCAAGGATCAATCCGCGACAAAACAAAACTTTCGGGGTTTGCTGATTTGAGAGCACCCCCCTTTTTATTTCCTGATGCAAAAAACGGCCATAAAGCCGTTCGTTCATTCGTTCAGGTTTTCGAAACAGTTTTGCCTTTCCGGATTTTCATGCCCAGGGCGAACGCATAGGAAAGCAAAGTGAAGAAGGCGCATAAAACCAAGATCCAGAAGGCCACCCCCATTTGCCCCCTTTCCACCGTCCAGCCCAGTTTCTCATAATTCAAGAAGAAGTAGGGGGCCCTTTCCTCGTGAAAATCCACCCTGAACGCCGACAGGACCAAGGCGAACACCAAATAGTAAAGGGGCATCGCCAGCCCCAGTAGCGGTTTCCAACCCTTCAGGTCGATTTCATGATCGAAGAGGAAGAAATCCAGAATCGCCAGCAGCGGGACGAGCAGATGGACGGAAAAATTGTCATAAGAAAGCAAGTAGCTTGCGGGAAGGGTCGGGGTGAGCAGAATAAAGAACACCAGAAAAGTGATGGTGATGGCGACCGTCAGGGAAAATTTGACCGAAAGCCAAAACCCGGTCACCGCTCCCTTTGATGAATTCCCGATAATGCAGGCAGGAGAATATGGCGGCGATTGCCACGACCGCCAGGTTGCTTTGGATGGTGAAGTACAGGAAAGCACTGAAGCTGATCATGAATTTTCCCATGGTGACGGTGAGGATGATTCCGCTCAGGCCGATGAGGATGATCAAAGCTTTGAGAGCGAGGCTGATGTAAAATTTCTTTGTCTGTTTTTCCATTCGGAAACCTCCCGGCCTTTATTATAAGTGATTTGCTTTTCGGAAGCAAGGATTTGTATAAAGGGGGGCGAGGAAGGATGCGTTTTCCGGCAGAAACAGACTTTTTCTTTGCGTTTTCTCCACGCCTTTTTTCTTGTTATGGAAAAGGATTTATTGTATAATATTATATAGATTAAATTGGTAAACATAATCCAGTTCAGAGAAGGTGCGTTATGAATAAATGGTATAGACTGGACAATGCTGCGAAAATCTTCCCCTCCGTGACCTCGGACAAACGGACCAATGTCTTCCGTCTTTCGGTGGTGCTCACAGAGGAAGTCAATCCCGATATATTGAAAGAAGCCTTGAACATCACTATCACCCGCTTTCCGTCATTGAAGGTGAGGTTGAAGCGGGGGCTCTTTTGGTACTATCTGGAGGAAAACAACGCCGAGGCGATTGTTTATCCGGAGAGTTCCCACATCTGCCAGCGGCTTCGGAGGAAGGACAACAACGGTTACCTGTTCAAGGTGAGCTATTATTCCTCCCGCATCAATCTGGAAGTCTTCCATTCCCTCACTGACGGCACGGGGGCTTTGGAATTTCTGAAGGCGATCGCCTTCAATTACCTCCTGCTTTCGGGGAAAAAGGTCGAAGACGAGAACCTGATCCTCACATCCGCCATTGAAAGCGTCTACGAGGAAGCGCAGGACAGTTTCGTCAAGAACTACAAAGCTTCCCTGAAGAACAGCAAACGCGATCCGAAAGCCCTGCAGTTCCGCGGGAATTATTACGACGACCTCTATATTTCCCTCATCACGGGGGAAGTGAGCGTCGCGAAACTGAAGGAGGTCGCCCACCGCTATTCCGCAACCATCACGGAATTCCTCACCGCCTGCCTCCTCCTTTCCGCGGTCTCCCAGAACCATCTCTTCCGGGGGAAGGGCAAGCCGATTCAGATCTTCGTTCCCGTGAACCTGCGAAAATACTTCCCCTCAAGGACGCTCAGGAATTTCTCCCTTTACATTTCCGCGGGGCTGATGCCCGGCGAGGAAGCGTCGTTCGAAGACGTCCTTGAGCAGGTGAAGAAGGTCTTCAAGGAAGAACTCACGAAGGAAAAACTGCAGGAGCGAATCGTCCAGAACGTGACGATTGAGAAGAACTTCCTTTTAAGAATCGTCCCGCTCATCGTCAAGGAGATTGTGATGAAGATTGGCTACAACGCCTGGGGAGACAAACGGAACACGATGACTTTTTCGAACATCGGCGTTGTGAAGATTCCGAAGAGCATGGAACCCTACGTCAGGAAGTTCATCTTCACCAACGGCGCGTCCCGGACTTCGCCGGTCAACATCGGAGGCATCAGTTTCCAGGACAAGATGCAGATCACTTTTGCCGGGGCGATCAGGGAGAGGGACATCCAGAAGGAATTCTTCCGGATGCTTTCCAAGTTTGGTTTGGAAGTCGTGATCGAGACGAACGAGTTGGAGGTTTAGGATGAAAAAGTGCCCGAAATGCAATCTCTACTACAACACGACGCGGAAATCCTGTCCGCTCTGCTTCGAAATCCTCGAAGATGACGGAGGGGAATTCCAGGGACCGGACTATCCCCGTCCCGTTCCTCAACCCGCGTCCTACAATTTGATTTTGCGGATTATCGCCTTCCTGTCGGTGATCGCGGTCTTCGTTTCGGTTCTGGTCAACGCCCTTACCTTCGCGAAGACGAAGACGCTCTGGTCCGTGATCGTCGCGCTCGGGGTGGGCTATTTCTGGGTTCTGCTCCGCTCGACTTTCCGGGCGAAGGGCAACGTCGGCATGAAGCTGGTGATCCAGATGGTGATGCTTTCGATTCTGATCGTTGTGATCGACGCCGTCACTGGTTTCCACCGCTGGTCCCTGGACTATGTGGTCCCCTTCCTTTCCATGGCCTCGCTTCTGGCCATCATCGCCGTCCTCTTAGGCAAGGTCAAGATTGCGGAATATCTGCTCTATTTGCTCGCGGCCGCGATCCTCGGTTTCATCCCCTTCATACTTTGGCTTGTGAAACTGGCGACGGTACTTTGGCCGAGCCTGTCCGCGGCTTCCCTTTCCTTCGCGACGATCATCGGAATGGTCTTCTTCGCCGACAGGGAAACGAAAGAAGAGATGAAGAAAAGGTTCCACATCTGAAAAAATCAGACGGCAACAGAAAAAACATTTTGAAAATCAAAGAAGATATAGTATAATAACACTTAGTGTGAACGTTTCTTTAGGAGGTTAAAGATGAAAATTTATGATGCGAACGCCATCCGCAATGTCGCCATCCTCGGGCACATGAGCAGCGGTAAAACGTCACTCGGAGAATCGGTCCTTTACGTCGCGAAGGTCATCGATAAAAAAGGCTCAATCGATAAAAAGAACACCGTGGGTGACTACACTCCGGAAGAACAGAGCCGGCTCACGACCCTTACGGCTTCCATGCTTCCCCTGGAATGGAAGAACGTGAAGATCAACTTCATCGACACGCCGGGATCCGAGGAATTGATCGGCGAACTCGAAAACGTCCTCGCCGTCGTCGACGGGGCGGTTCTGGTCGTCGACGCGACCAAGGGCGTCGAAGTCGGAACCGAAAGGGTCTGGATGGAACTCCATAAGCGCAAGCTTCCGACCCTGATCGTCGTCAACAAGATGGACAAGGAAAACATCAAATACGAGAACGTCCTCGCTTCCATCCAGGAAAAGCTTTCGAAACGGGCGGTGGAATTCACCATCCCCTTCGGCACTCAGGACCAGTTCACGGGGCTTGTAGAAGTGCTGAAGCAAAGCGCCATCCAGGGCGTGGACTGCCAGCCTACATCCGTCCCCGCGGGGCTTTCCGGAAGGGCCGAAGAAATCCACTCCTCCCTGATGGAAAGCGTCGCCGAGACTTCGGAGGAGATGCTTGAGAAATTCTTCAGCGGCGAGGAACTCAGTCCCGAGGAAGTCGCTTCCGGAATCAGGACGGCCATGATGAACGGGGACCTTTTCCCGATCCTCACCGTCTCCAGCTTCACCGACATCGGAATCGCCTCCCTGCTTGACGCCATCGTCGCTTATCTTCCGAGTCCCGCCCAGGTCGGCGCGAAAGTCGGAGTCAATCCGCGGACCGGCCAGGAAGTGAGCAGAACCGCGGACGTGAACCAGCCCCTTTCCGCTTTCGTCTTCAAGACGATCATCGACCCCTTCCTCGGTTCGCTGTCCTTCTTCCGGGTCTATTCCGGATCCGTGAAGACCGGCCAGGAAGTGTACATCGCGGAAACGGATGCGACCGTGAAACTCCCGCAGCTCATTTGCATGCGCGGAAAGCAGCAGATCCCGGTTGATCAGGCCAACGCCGGCGACATCGCCGTCGTGACGAAGGTTTCGGAATTCATGAACTCCCTGACCTTCTCCGAGAAAAAGGATCCGGTCCAATATCCGAAGGTCGAGCATCCGTCGCCGATCCTCTACATCGCCATCAGCCCGAAGAACAAGCAGGATGAAGACAAGCTTTCCGGATCGCTCCAGAAGTTGAAACTCGAAGACGACAGCTTCGAAATTAAACGCAATCCGGAAACCGCCCAGCTTTTGATCGGCGGGCAGGGCCTGACCCACATCGGCTACATCCTTGAAAGAATGAAGAACATGTTTAAGGTCGACGTCGAAACGAGCGACCAGAAGATCGTATACAGGGAAACCATCAGAAGCAAGGGCGAAGCCCAAGGCAGACACAAGAAACAGACCGGCGGCGCCGGCCAGTTCGGCGACGTCTGGATCCGCTTCGAACCTTGCGAGGAGAATTTCGTCTTCCAGGAAGAGATTGTCGGCGGCGCGGTTCCGAAGAACTTCTTCCCCGCCGTTGAGAAGGGTCTCATCGAAACGATGGAGAAAGGACCGCTCGCGGGCTTCCCGGTCATCGGCGTCAAGGCCACCCTTTATGACGGAAGCTACCATCCGGTCGACTCCAACGAAATCTCCTTCAAACTCGCCGCGAACCTCGCTTTCAAGAACGCCCTTCCCCAGTTGCGTCCGACCATTCTGGAACCGATCATGCAGGTCAACGTCTATGTGAAGGACGAATATGTCGGCGACATCATGGGCGACATGACCAAGCGGCGCGGACGCGTGCTCGGAATGTCCCAGAAGGACGGCTACCAGGAGATCATCGCGGAAGTTCCGGAAGCGGAAATCACGAAGTATGCTGTCGACCTGAAAGCGATGACCCAGGCCAGCGGCTTCTTCACCAGGAAGTTCCTGCGTTATGAACAGGTTCCGGAACACCTCATTCCGAAAATCATCGAAGAATATAAGAAGCAGTAACAAGAAGCGGCCTTTGGTCGCTTCTCTTATTAGGTGGACACCATGAAACTGAAATTCCTTGTTGAAAAGGAAAGCCTTGTAAAAGAATACATATTGGAGAAAGGGATATCGAGGAACCTCGGGAGGAAGATCAAACTCTACGGGAAGATCCGCATCAACGGAGTGGAGTCCGGAAACTGGTTTCCGGTGAGGCCCGGGGACTTTGTGGAAATCGAACTGCCGGAGAAGGAGAACCCGGAGATCCCGGTCTTTGACGCCCCCCTGGAAATCGCCTACGAGGATGAAAACGTCCTGATCGTGAACAAGCCCGCGAACCTCTCGACCCAACCCACCAGGAAGCATCCGGACAACCTGATCAGCAGGGTCAAAGCCCATTACCTGAAGAACGGAATCGCGGCCAACGTCCATGTCGCGACCAGGCTTGATTATGCGACCTCCGGTTTGGTTCTGGTCGCGAAGACGGGGCACATGCACAATCTGCTTCAAAGGATGGGAGTGGAGAAGACGTACCTCGCCGTCGCCCAAGGGCATTTCGAAGAGAAAACCGGGGCGATCGACCTTCCCATCAAGCGGCTGGAAGGGGACAGGCTCCGCCGCCGGGTCGCAGCGGACGGCAAGCCCGCCCTGACGGAGTACCGGGTCCTTGAGGAAGGGGCGGATTCGACCCTTTTGGAACTGAAGCTGCGGACGGGACGCTGCCATCAAATCCGGGTCCACCTTGCTGCTCTCGGCCACCCCGTCCTCGGCGACAAACTTTACGGAGCCGGTGGCGAACTCCTCCATCTGCACGCCTTCCGTCTGCGTTTCTTTGAGCCCTTGGGAGGAAAGGTTATCGACGTCGCGAAGGCCCCGGACTGGCTTCAGGATTTCGCTCCC
>Ga0134091_1003128_pt1 | contig 10394 bp, 10 predicted proteins | sample 2_5taG_FD_94451 | JGI IMG/M metagenome (GOLD analysis project Ga0134091, IMG submission 94451) | Switchgrass degrading microbial communities from high solid loading bioreactors in New Hampshire, USA - 2_5_20_6_A2 metaG | ecosystem: Engineered > Bioreactor > Semi-continuous > Anaerobic >...
ATTAAAGGATTATGATGATGTAGATGGCGTATTAATTCCTAAACCCATGTTGAGGGAAGGTACAGACGTATTTCTTGATGATTTAACAGTTAGAGATATACAAAAACAATTAGGAATAGAAATAATACCAATAGAAGTGTCTGGAAAGAAATTGATAAAAACATTTATTAAGAAAAGGGGTGGACAAAATGGATAGACCAGTTGTATGTATTGTAGGAAGGCCAAATGTTGGAAAATCTACCTTGTTTAACAGAATTGTGGGAAGAAGAATAGCAATAACTGAAGATACTCCTGGAGTTACAAGGGATAGAATATATTCTGAAGCTGAATGGCTTAACAAGCATTTTACTCTAATTGATACTGGTGGATTAGAACCAGAAAGCGAGGATATTTTCCTTAAGAATATAAAGAAACAGGTGGAAATTGCCATCGAAACTGCTGATGTAATCCTATTTGTCGTAGATGGACTACAGGGAGTAACTCCAGCTGACAGAGATATAGCAAATTTACTTAGATTAGCAAATAGGAAAGTACTATTGGTTTGCAACAAGATTGATACTAAAGGTATTATGGATAATCTATTTGAGTTCTATGAATTGGGAATGGGAAACCCCATACCTGTTTCAGCAGAACAAGGGTTAGGTATTGGAGATCTGCTGGATGAAGTAATTAAACATTTTCCAGAGAACAAAGATACAGAATATGATGAAGACCTAATAAGAGTAGCAGTAATAGGCAAACCAAACGTTGGAAAATCCTCTCTAATAAATAGGATATTAGGAGAGGAAAGAGTAATAGTTACAGATATACCTGGTACAACAAGAGATGCCATTGATACTTATTTTAACTATAATGATAAGAGATATGTTTTTATTGATACTTCAGGTTTGAGAAGAAAAAGGAGTATAAATGAAGATATTGAAAGATATAGTGTAATACGTACTCTATCAGCAATTGATAGGTCTAATATATGCATAATGGTAATTGATGGTACAGTAGGAGTTACAGAACAGGATACAAAAATAGCAGGATATGCTCATGATAATGGAAAAGGGATGATTATTGCAGTAAATAAATGGGATATTGTTGAAAAGGATCAGAATACTTATTTAAAAGTTGAAAAAGATATTAGGGAAAATTTATCCTTCGCATCCTATGCACCAATTGTTTTCATCTCAGCCAAAACTGGTAAGCGGATTGATAAACTATTTGAAACATTAGAAGCTGTTAACAATAACTACAACCTGAGAATATCTACAGGAGTTCTAAATGACATAATAAATGAAGCAGTACTCATGAATCAACCACCTTCAGATAAAGGAGAAAGGTTGAAAATATTTTATGGAACACAGGTTTCAGTAAGACCACCTAGATTTTTGATATTTATAAACAAGAAAAAACTTATGCATTTTTCATATGAGAGATATTTGGAAAATCAAATAAGACAGTATTTTGGTTTCAATGGAGTACCTATTAAATTTGAATATAAGGAGAGAGGAGAATAAGTTTGAAGATAATAATTACCATAGTATTGTCCTACTTAATAGGTTGTTTTTCCTCGGCATATATATTAGGGAAATTAATAAATAAAACTGATATAAGGACTCATGGCAGTGGGAATGTGGGAGCAACCAATGCTTTGAGGGTATTTGGAAAAAAAGTAGGAATAATGGTTTTTATATTGGATGTCTTAAAAGGCATATTAGCAGTTTATATAGGTGGAAAACTGCTTGGATATGATGGAAAATTGCTTGGAGGATTTTTTGCTGTGATTGGTCATATGTGGCCAATTTTTCTACAGTTTAAAGGAGGCAAAGGGATAGCTACATCTTTTGGGATGTTACTGTCTATTCATTGGCCAACTGCAATAATAACCTTTATTTGTTTTGTGATAATATTATTGTTAAGTAAATATGTTTCACTAGCTTCTATACTTTCTTGTGTTATAGCTCCGATTGTTATTGCTTTAGTGAAAATTCCTTTCGATCGAAAGTTTTTTATTACGACTTTGATAATTGCGATAACTTCTATCATAAAGCATAGATCAAATATTATACGATTGTTAAAAGGACAGGAGTACAAAATAGGTGAAAAAGTTAAGAGGTGATTGGTTTGAGTAAGATAGGGATAATAGGAGGAGGTAGCTGGGGAACTGCCCTTGCATTACTTTTAAATAGTAATAATCATAAAGTTGATATGTGGATTAGAGACAATAATCAGGTAGAACAAATTAATAGATATAGAGAGAACAAAAAATACTTACCTGAAGTACTTATTCCAGAAGGAATTAAAGTTACCTCTGATATAGAAAAGGTAATTTATGATAAGGAGATATTGGTAATTGCAGTTCCATCCCATGCAGTAAGGCAAACTTTAAATGATTATAGGAAATTTATTAATAAAGATCAAATACTATTAAATGTAGCAAAAGGAATTGAAAATGGCACTCTATATAGAGTATCACAAATTGTCCATGAAATATTACCTAAAAATTCCTATGCAGTACTATCAGGTCCTTCCCATGCAGAAGAGGTAGCAAGAAATATACCTACTACTGTAGTAGTTGCATCTCATGAGAAGGAAATTGCTGAATACATACAGGATATTTTTATGGGACCTTATTTTAGAGTGTATACTAATCCTGATGTTACAGGAGTAGAATTAGGGGGAGCTTTAAAAAATGTTATAGCACTAGGTGCTGGAATTTCTGATGGATTGGGCTATGGAGATAATACAAAAGCTGCAATTATGACAAGAGGTATAATTGAAATATCAAGATTAGGAGAAAAAATGGGTGCTAATAAAAATACCTTTGCAGGGCTTACGGGCATAGGAGATTTGATAGTTACATGTACTAGCATGCATAGCAGAAATAGAAGAGCTGGAATATTAATCGGAAAAGGAGAACATATTGAAAAGGTTACTGAAAAAGTAGGAATGGTAGTTGAAGGAATAAAAACTACTAAATCAGCCCATGAGCTTTCTATAAAATACGATGTTAATATGCCTATAACCAAGGAAATCTATGAAATATTATATGAAGGTAAAGATGTTAAAAATTCAGTTTTTAACTTAATGCTTAGGGATAAAAAGCATGAATTAGAAGATATAATAAAAGATTACTAATAAAGGGCTAAATTGAAATGGATTCAAAAGTTATACAGCAAAATGAACTTTTGGATTCTAGTTTCAATTATAGCCCTTTTTATATTTTAAAGTCTATTTTTATTTCTTAATATGACTGCTCAACAGGTATAATTAGCAGGTTATCTTCACCTATAAAATTGATTACCAGATAAGGATCATTTCCTACTAAATATAGTAGACCGCCATTTTTCTCAGCGTAATCTCTTAATTCGCTATAAAATATTATATCATCTTCATTAGTTTCATCTATTGTTTCCCCTATATAGTCTAAAAGAGCTTCTATTTTCTTATCTATTATATCATTTACAAACATATTATTTCCTCCTTTATATTGCCTAAACAGCTTTAAAAATATAAGAAATGTTATTTAACTTATACCCCTATCCAGCCAAAAATAATAATTAGTTTATTTTTATACAATAAAATTGATTATAAAATTATATTCCTAAGCATATAATTTTGTAACAGCATGTATTATCAAATAAATCAAAGACCGTGGCTATTTTATATAAATTTATTGATATTCTGATAGCATGTTTTTTATCAACAGATTCATATTATTCTAGTTTATACATATATATAATGGTAGATTATACTTTTTCCAATATTTTAAAAGGAGGGAGAAGGGTGGCAGAATTTGATATATACAAGGATATTGCTGAAAGAACAGAAGGAGATATATATGCTGGAGTTGTAGGACCCGTTAGAACAGGTAAATCTACTTTTATAAAGAGATTTATGGAATTATTGGTATTACCTAATATTGATAACAAATACAAAAAAGAAAGAGCTAAAGATGAACTTCCATTAAGTGGCGCAGGAAAGACGATTATGACTACTGAACCAAAGTTTGTACCTAACGAAGCTGTGGAGATAACTTTGAAGGATAATGTTAAGTTTAAAGTCAGAATGGTGGACTGCGTTGGCTATTTAGTAAAAGGAGCATTAGGGCATATTGAGGAAGATTTGCCTAGAATGGTTTCCACTCCTTGGCATGAACAAGATATACCCTTTGAAGAAGCAGCAGAGATTGGTACACGAAAGGTAATTACGGATCATTCTACTATTGGGATAGTTGTTACCACAGATGGATCTATAACAGATATAGATAGATCCAATTATATAAAAGCTGAGGAAAGAGTAATATCAGAATTAAAAGAATTACAAAAGCCATTTATAATAATATTGAATTCCAAACATCCTAATTTAGACAGTACCATAGCTTTAAGAGAAAGCCTAGAGGAAAAATATGGAGTATCAGTACTTGCTGTAGATTGTTTGAACATGGAGATAGAAGATATTGAGAGAATATTTGAAAAGCTATTATTTGAATTTCCAGTTAAGGAGATTACTATTAATCTACCAGGCTGGATAGAAGGATTGCCTAAAAACCACAGAATTAAAGCTAGTATATTAGACTCATTAAAAGAATCCATTCAGACATTACAGAAACTAAATGAAGTAGAAAGTTCATTAGGTGCTCTTGGGGAATTGGATATAGTTAAGGAAGTAAGCATTGATGAAATAAGATTAGGAGAAGGAGTTGTAAACGTAAACTTAATAGTTGATGATAACCTATTCTATGAAGTATTAAATGAAATGACAGGATACAGAATTGAAGGAGAATATCAATTACTAGGATTAATGAATAAACTTGCACAAATTAAAAAAGAATACGATAAAATTGAAAAAGCATTAATTGATGCCCGTGAATTTGGATATGGTTTAGTAAGTCCAAGTATAGAAGAGATGGAATTGGCTGAACCTGAAATATACAGACAGGGCAACAAGTTTGGTGTTAAGCTAAAAGCAAAAGCCCCATCCCTTCATGTGCTCCGATGTGACATTACTACTGAAGTATCGCCACTTATAGGTACTGAAAAGCAAAGCGAGGAAATGATAAAGTATTTCTTAAATGAATTTGAAGAAGAGCCAGGGAAGATTTGGCAATCCAATCTATTTGGCAAGTCATTATATGATTTAGTAAATGAACAATTGCAAGGCAAGTTAAATACAATGCCAGAAGACGCTAGAACTAAAATGAGAAGAGCACTAGAAAGAATAATAAATAACGGAGGCGGCGGATTGATCTGCATCATAATATAATGAATAAAAAAGCATGAAATTTATTTCTATAGTTACTTTTCTTATGAATATAATTAATTAAATTTATCGGAAAAAATAAGTAGATTAAACTGGACCAGCTATCTGGAACAGTTTAATCTGCTTTTAAAGGAATGAAAATCTTGTTATTATCTGTTTTTTGATCATCAAACATACTCATAACATAGTTTCTGATGAAAAATGGAGCAGAATTATGTAAAATCCTAAATCCTTCCGAATTTAATATATCATGCATATGTACGTTTCTTAATCCTGCAAAATATTTTAAATTGAGATCTGCAACTGTGTTGGATATGGCCTTCATTTCTTCATCAGAAAACTTACTGATTTCTAGTAAAGAGTCATAATATTTATCGTAGGATCTTCGCCAGAAAAAGTCCTTTGAATATTTTTGAAAGTTATTGAGATTTCTATCTGTAATACCTTTTTCCCAAACCCAAGCGTATACATCTATTTTTTTTGTGTAATAATTAAATCCTTTATTAGGAATATATTTTAACACTCCATATTGATTAGGGTATGCAATTAAACAGGATGTGGCAATATCATAAATCGTCTTATCATCTTTATTTAAGTATTTTATATCCTGTAGATGGATATGACTTGTTATTACAATTTCAATATCACAGCTAAGTAAAAGATCTATTACTTCCTGACTATTTTCAATAGTATAATGTTCATTAATCACTTCATTATGATTCAATAAACTATGATGCATAACGGCTATAATTTTTGCATTATTTTCCTTTGCGAAATTGGCACATTCTTTTATCCATTCCATAGTTTTTGCTGATATTTCCCCATCCATTTCTGGAGCAGTTCTTACCTTATTCCGTTTGTATTTAGCTGAATCTAACATCAACAGCCAGATATCTTCAGAGGGAGTTACTAAGTAACTTAAGGAGTATTTATCTCTAGAGGCAGCCTCTTTATATCCAAAGGGTTCATATATCTTTTCAAATTCCTCCTTTGTAATAGAATCGATTTTGATCATCTCATCGCCAAAATAATTTCTTGCCCAAGGATTTTCAATATCATGATTGCCTGGGATTACAAATACTTGAACTCCTTGTCTTTCAATTGCTTTCAATTTTTCTGCCATTTCTAGGTGGCTTTCCCTTTCTCCATTACATGTTAAATCACCAGGAATAATTAATATATCTGGTTTTCCATTCTCAATTTCCATTGTGAAAGCATCTAATATTTCATCTGTATAAAGTAGTAGTTTGCCGTCTCCAGAATTAAGAAACCAATCAAAGGCCTTTCCCTCATCATAGGTCTTCTTAGATAGATGATGGGGATCTGATGCAATGAAAAATGTGATCTCTTCTCCAGATTTGATTTTACAGTTCAATATGGAACAAGTAAATTTTTCATCACATCCAATTAAAGTTAGCAGGATTAATAAAATTAAAATCATCAAGAGTAATTTTTTATTATCCATAAATTAACCTCACAATCGGGTTTTATTATGTAACATTATTTACCATTATTATATCATAATAACCCCAATAATTTGACTGAAATTTCACACAAATTTAATTTATGAAGATAATTTAACATATCCAACAAGTTAGTATTCCAAGTGGGTCAAGATATCCAATAAAAACTAAAATGTTGCTGGCAGTTGAAATGGATGGTGTTAAGTGGACGAATTATAATCTTTAATATTGGAAATTCTAAAAGTAGATAATTATAGAGATAAATACAATTCCTTAAGTAAGGGAAAAGGGTATACTGAAGTAAATTGTAAGATTTTCGCATTAGAAGATGCAATTAAAAAGAATAAGATTATTGATTAAAATAAGTTTCATGTAATACAAGCAAAGTCGAAATAAGACGAATGATTATTATAGGATTTCCTCCATTTATAGAGAAGTTTATTAGAAAAGGGGGAGATTATATGTATTGCAAACTGAAAGATAAAGAAGTATATGTGTTTGTCTTAAAAGACGGAATAGTGGGGTCGAAAAAGATTCAAATCAAAGATTGTACAGGTAATTATAATAAGGATATATCTGGTAAAAGTGTTCGTATACAATGTGATATGGCTAGACATGATGAATGTTTACTTAATAAGTAAATTACAATACTTGATAAGAGTTTGATTAGTTTAGAACATTACTATAGAATTTCCCTTTTTTGACACTCTATTGAGTGTCTTTTTATTATTTTATGAATACCACCGCTATGAGATGGTTCTAAAAAACTTTTAGCCTTGAGTAAAATGAGAACCTCCAATGATATAATTAAATTGGTTCCAGCCAACCAACTTAAATCAAAGGAGGTATCCGTTTGAATAACAATAGTTTATTACATGTCTTTGCACCAAAACATAGAAGACATATGATATATGGAAAATAAAAAAGCTGATTTTCAATGTTATCAGCCTTTATCATATTTTATAATGGTCGGGATGACTGGATTTGAACCAGCGACCCCAAGTCCCCCAGACTTGTGCGCTACCTGACTGCGCCACATCCCGATATGCAAGTTATATTATACAATAGAAATATAAAATTGTAAAGTCTATTTATAGTTAAAAAGATATATGTTATACTATATTAAATAGAAAAATGGAGGTAATATGGATTTTGTTAGTATATTTGCAAAGAATTCTAATTATGTTATGGTTGACATCCTTGTTTGGATATATACTTACGGTTATAAAAGAAAAACTATATCTAAGAAATAATATGATAGTGATTGACAATAAGTCAGTTACTCAAGAGGATTTAGATGAGGCTGATATTAAAGAATTTATTTTTAATGGAATAAAAGCTAGATTTGGTGACGAAATAAAGATAGTAACTGATTGCAACCGCAAATTCAAGGGAATTCTGATTGGAGCAGTCAATAAAGATAAATCAATATTGATGGTAACTTACGGCAATAAAGTAGAAAAACTTGATATTGACAATATTATTGAATTCAAGATAATCAGTAGATATGGAAAATTTTTTCATAAAAATAAGAAGGATTATTTTGAAAGACGAAGAAATAAATAGTAGAAACGTTGGTGATAAAATGAATCAGGAACAGCGTAAGAAAAAAAGGGTAAGAAAGAAAAAAATAAGATTAGCATTAGTTGGATTTGTTTTCATCTACTTATTGTTAAGAAGCATACCATCCTTAGGATATAAGACTAAGCTGCCTGAAAAGTATACAGTTTACGATAAGATAGAAACTCAGGCTATAATTATAAAAGATGAAAAAATATACGCTGCAGATGGAGAAGGTCAATTGAAGATATATGGGAAAGAAGGATCAAAGATACCAGTTGGAGAAAAGGTAGCAGAGATAGCATTGTTAAGTGATACCTCTACACTAGAGAATAAATTAGAGGAAATAGATGAAAAGATAGAAGTGCTAAGTGAAGCAGAAGGGAAGAATATTTCACCTGACAGTGATGTAAAACAGCTAGAAAACAATGTAAATGCCATTGTTGAGGAAATTCAGGAAAGCATTTATAGTGGAGATTATTCAAAAGCTATTCTGTTAAAGGATAAGCTGTTGATGAATTATGGCAAGCAAAAGGACATATTAGGAGACAATACATTACTTGATCATAGTTTAGAAAGTCTTAAGGAACAAAGGGAAAATATAGTTAACCAGATCAACAACAATATTATTAGCTATTATTCAAAAGAATCAGGAATTTTATCATTCAAAATAGATGGATATGAGGAAAGGTTTACTGATAGTAATAAGGAAAACTATAACTATTCAGATTTTGAGAATATAACGGATAAAAAGGAAACAGTATCAAATAGCCGAAATGTAAAAGTTGGAGAACCAATTTTTAAAATCATTAATAACTTTGAATGGCATATGCTGATTAAAATTGATGACTCAAAGAGGATTAAAGATTATAAGGAGGGAGGGTCAATAACTTTATCAGGTGGGCATATTAAAGGAGAATTAAGAGGTAGAATAATAAAAATAAATGTAAATGGCAGCAAGGGAACAATTTTATGCAGATTTGATAGAGATTTTCACTATTATTATGATAAAAGGATAATTGATGTTGGTATAATATTAGGTAAATATGAATCTTATAAGGTACCAAAAAAAGTTATTACAGAATTAGAGGGTGTTAAAGGAGTATATATAAAAGACATAAGCGGAATAGTGAAGTTTAGACCAGTTGAAATATTAAAGGAAGAAGAAGATTACGTTTACATAAGCCCAGGAGATAAAAATGGAAAAATAAACTTAGGAAAAAAAGAAGAACTTGTAAAGACAGTTAGTCAATTTGATGAGATACTTTTAAATCCTGAAAAAGTTGAAGAAGGCATGATAATAAACTAATTTAAGGGGGTAATTAAAATTAGCATCAAGGATAATTTAGACATAATTGAAAAAAATATTAAGGAGGCATTAATTAAGTCTGGAAGAGAAAATTCCAAAGTTGAAATAATAGCAGTTACCAAAACAGTTGATGTGGATAGGATTTCAGAAGCAATTGATCTAGGACTTAGGAACATTGGAGAAAATAGACCTCAAGAATTGATGAGGAAGTACGATATAATAGGTAGTAGAGCAAATTTTCATATGATCGGACATCTTCAGACAAATAAGGTAAAGTATATAATAGACAAAGTAAGTTTAATTCATTCTCTTGATAGATTATCCTTAGCAGAAGAGTTGCAAAAACGAGCTTGTAAGTTAGGAATTATTGTTAATGCCCTTATTCAAGTAAATATAGCTGAAGAGGATAGTAAATTTGGATTAAAGATAAATGAAGTAGTACCATTCTTAAACAAGGTAATGGAGTTTGATAAAATAAAAATAAAGGGATTGATGACTATAGCCCCATATGCAGAAGATCCTGAAGATGTTAGATGGGTATTCAGAGATTTACGAAAACTAAAAGAACATATTGCTAATATGAATTTAAAAAATGTAGAAATGAATATTTTATCTATGGGGATGACTAATGATTATAAGATAGCAATCGAAGAAGGGGCTAATATGATAAGGATTGGAACCGGACTATTTGGGAAGCGAAATTAATTAAAGGAGGAGTTTTATGGGTAACATAGTTGATAAATTAAAGTATATTATGGGTAGTGATGATTTGGATTATGAAGAAGAGGAAGAAGAATATATTGCTCAAGAAG
>Ga0134091_1003135_pt1 | contig 10374 bp, 8 predicted proteins | sample 2_5taG_FD_94451 | JGI IMG/M metagenome (GOLD analysis project Ga0134091, IMG submission 94451) | Switchgrass degrading microbial communities from high solid loading bioreactors in New Hampshire, USA - 2_5_20_6_A2 metaG | ecosystem: Engineered > Bioreactor > Semi-continuous > Anaerobic > Digestate...
GATAGCCGCAACATAAAAAGAGCTGACTGATTCTTCAGTCAGCTCTTTTGCGTATGTTCTGTTTCCAAACGCCCGTTACGGCGTGAGTATCGAGCCGATGAGCTTTTGCGTGTAGGGGTGCTGCGGGCGGGTGATGATGTCCCCGGTGGGGCCGCTTTCCACGATTTCGCCGCCGCGCATGACGTAGGTCCTGTCGCAAAAGCTGCTCACGAGGGCAAGGTCATGGGAGATAAACAGAAAGGCCATGTCGCGCCGCTGCCGCAGGTCGCGCAAAAGGTCCATAATCTGCGCCTGCACGGACACGTCCAGTGCGCTGGTGGCCTCGTCGCAGATAAGCAGGCGCGGTCGGGCCCCGATGGCCCGGGCGATGGCCGCCCGCTGGCACTCCCCGCCGCTGATCTGGCGGGGGTAGACCTTATCGTAACCCGCGTCCAGCCCCACTTCGCACAGGAGTCGCACCGACTCCGCCGCCAGCGCCCGACCTGTCATGCCCGTGGACGCCCGAAGGGCCTCCCGAATGCTGGCGCCGATGGTGAGGCGCGGGTCAAAGGAGGAGCGGGGGTCCTGAAAAATCATCTTCACGTTGTGATACGCCCGCCGTAGGGACGAGCCGGCGAGATGGGAAATCCGCTCGCCGCAGAGGTAAATATCCCCGGTATCCACCCGCTCAAGGCGCGTCACAAGCCGCGCCAGCGTGGACTTGCCGCAGCCGCTCTCCCCCACAAGGCCCACGGATTCGCCGGCATTTACCTCCAAGGAGACGTTTTTCACCGCCTCCACCGCGCCCCGTCGGGCGGAGAAGGTTTTTGAGACGCTAACCACGTTTAAGACAAGCTCGCTCATAACGCGGCACCTCCATTGAAACCGGCATCGCAGAGCGTCCAGTGCTCGCCGTGGATAGGGATTTTCTCCGCCTTCCGCGTCCGGCATTCGGTGTGGACGTAGGGGCATCGGTCCAGAAAGGGGCAGGGGTAGGAAAACTCCTTTTTCGTCCGCGCGCCGGGGACGGCTTTGGGCGGGGTGCCGTCCGGACGGGGGATGGCGTCCATCAGGGCGCGGGTGTAGGGGTGGGCCGGTGCGGTCATCACGTCCTTGCGGTAGCCGTATTCCACGATGCGCCCGCCGTACATGACGGCCACTTTGTCCGCCATGCGGGAGACGACGCCCATGTTGTGGGTGACCACGAGAAGGGCTGTTCCGAACTCGTCCCGCAACGCCATGAGCTCCTCCACAATCTGCGCCTGCACTGTGACGTCCAAGGCGCTGGTGGGCTCGTCCGCCAGGAGAATGTCCGGGCGCAGGGCCATGGCCAGGGCGATGGCCACCCGCTGCTTCTGCCCGCCGGAGAGCTCTACGGGGCAGCTGTCTAAAATGCGCCGCGCGTCCTGAAGGTGGAGCCGGCGCAGAAGCTCCTCCGCCTGCCGGAGGGCCTCCCGGCGGGAGATGGGGCTGTGGGCCCGCATGGTCTCATAAAAGAGGGAGCCGATTCGGCGGATGGGGTCCATGGATGCCCCCGGCTCCTGAAACACCATGCCGATGCCCGAACCCCGCAGGCGGCGCACGTCCTCCCGGGGCAGGGCACGCAGGTTCTGCCCGTGAAAGAGGATTTCCCCCTCCACGATGTCGAGCTGCCCCGGCATCTGCAGGATGGCATTCAACAGCGTTGACTTCCCGCAGCCGCTTTCGCCGATGACGCAGACGATTTCCCCTTCGTGAATATGGAGGGAAACGTCCTGCAGAATCCGCTCCCCGTCCGGGTATTCAACGGTGAGATGGTGTACGTCCAGAAGGCCGATATGCTCCACAGGGTTTCCCTCCTTTCATAGTAATCTTGTGTTAAGGCGGGTTTTACGCCGCCGGCGATGTTTCAGCCGTGATCTGATAGTAGTCCACGGGGCTCTGCTTCAGTCCCGTAACGCCCTTTTTCATCACCATGAACATATTGAGGTGGAACATGAAGCAGTAGGAACTGTCCGCAAGGGCGATTTTCTGGATCTGCACGGCGTATTCGGCCCGCTTGGCGACATCGAACTCCGTAGCGAGCTGATTCAGCAGGGCGTCCACCTGGGGATTGGAGTAGCCGCCGTAGTTGCCGCCCTTGCCGGTGCCCATGGTGTGGCTGAGGAAAGCGTAGGCGTCCCCCGTGGGGGCCGTGACGAAGGAATAGGCGCAGAGATCGTAATCGCCGGACTGGAGGGCCTGGCTGATGCTCTCGTACTGCTGGTATGCGGCGTCGATGCCCAGGTCCCGGAGGGCGGAGACCAGCGCCTGGGTCGACTGGGGCAGCCCCGCCCGGGTGTAGGTGACGACGCGGAGGGTCACCTTCTGGCCGCCCTTGTCCAGATACCCGTCGCCGTCCGTATCCCGATAGCCGTTCTCAAGAAGGAGCGCCCGGGCGCCCTCCGGGTCGTAGTCCGGCACGTCCTCAAAGAGGGCGTCGTCCCCGTAGGAAAGGGAGGAGGGGAAGGCGGATTTCGTGGGGGTGCCGGCGCCGTTGAGGAGAATCTTTCCGTAGGAGTCCTTATCCACCGCCATGCACAGGGCCCGGCGGAAGGCGGGGTCCTGCATGAACGGGCGGTTTAGGTTGAAGAAGAGCATGTAGACCCGGGCGGTGGCCGCCTGGGTAATGGAAAAGCGGTCGTCGCCGGAGAACAGGGAGAGGGTGTCGTAGGACAGGCCGTAGGCGGCGTCGATTTCCCCGTTCTGCATAGCCAGGGCCAGGGTGTCCACGTCGGGGATGGATTTGATGACGAGCTCATCCAGGGCCGGCATTCCGCCCCAGTAGTCCGGGAAGGGCTCCAGAACCGCCTCCACTTCCGGGGTGAAGGACTTTACTTTGTACGGCCCCGTGCAGACGGGGGCGAGGTTGAAGTCTACCGTGCCGTCGTCGGCGGAGGCGTCCACAATGCAGGCGTAAGGGTCGCACAGGGCGTTGGGCAGCGTGGGGTTGGGCTGGGCCGTGGTGATGGAGACGGTGTTGCCCTCGGCAGTGATGGAAGCGATCATCAGTTCCGACGCGGCGCGCTCGTTCCGCTCCACCAGGCGCTCCAGGCTGGCCTTCACGGCGGCGCCGTCCATGGCGTTGCCGTTGTGGAACAGGACGCCGTCTCGCAGCGTGATGGTCCAGGTGAGCCTGTCTTCGGAGAGGCCGGCGCCCAGGGCCAGCCAGGGGACGACGTTTAAGTTGTCGTCCAGCTTAAAGAGCGTCTCCCCCACGCCGTAGCGGAGGGTGCCCCAGCCGTTGTAATTGTCGGAGGGGTCGATTTTCGTGAAGTTGTACACGCCGAAGACGAAGCTTTTGGGTTTCTTCGAAGCGCCGCCGGGGGAGGCCGTCTGAGATGGAGCGGCGGGGGAGCAGGCGGAGAGGGCCCCGAGAAGCATCAGGGCGGCGAGAATAAGACAGAGGCGTTTCTTCATAGCGTGGGGGTTCCTTTCTTCTTAAATCGAGGCCTGACTTTGCGAAAAAGATGGGTATCATCCGCGGGGGCCAGCGCGTCCCGGACGCTGTCACCCAGGAGGTTAAAGAGGACGACGGTGAGGAAAATGGTAAGGCCGGGGTAAAGCACAATCCAGGGGGCCTGCTGCATGAGGCCGCGGCCGTCGGAGAGCATGCTTCCCCATTCCGCGGCGGGTGGCAGGGCACCAAGACCTAGGAAAGACAGGCCCGCAAGGCCTAAAATCGTGCCCCCGATGCTCAGGGACGCGGTGACAATGAGGGGGCGCAGAGCGTTGGGGAGAATATGGCGCAGGAGGATGCTCCATGTGCTCTGGCCGTTTAAGCGCGCGGCGTAGACGAAGTTTTCCTCCCGCAGGGTGAGGACGTAGCTACGGGCCAGGCGGGCGTACTGAGGCCAGCCCGTGGCCGCCAGGGCGATGACGGCGTTACCCAGCCCCGTTCCCAGCATACCGGCCACGGCGAGGGCCAGCACCATGCCGGGGAAGGCGAGGAAAATATCCACAAGGCGCATGAATATCGTGTCCACTGCGCCGCCGAAGTAGCCGCAGAGAGTCCCAATGACGCAGCCGACGGTGAGGGTGATGCCCACCACAAGGAGGGCGGAGAAAACAGAGGTTCGCGCCCCCACAAGGATGCGGGATAAGACGCACCGGCCGAAGCCGTCCGTCCCGAGGGGGAATTTTTCGCTGGGCGGCTGTTTGGCCTGCAGGAGGTTCACTTTATACGGGTCGTTGGGAGCCAGCTCCGGGCCGATGAGGCAGAGAAGGCAGAGAAGGGCGGCCAGGGTGAGCAGCAGGATAAGGCGCACGCGCCCAAAGCGGCGGTTTCGCGTCATGGCTGCACCCCCAGTCCTTTGCGGGAACGCGGGTCCACGATGGCGTAGGAGAGGTCCGTCAGCAGGTTAATCACCACATACAGGACCGTCATCCACACCACAAAGGCTTGAATCACGGGGTAATCCCGCATGAAAATGGCGTCCATCACCATGTACCCCATGCCGCGCCAGGAGAAGATGCGCTCCACCGCCGCCGTCCCTCCCAGGAGGGAGCCCATGGAGAGGGCAAGCAGGGTGAGAATCGTCGTCATGGCGTTGCGCAGGACGCTTTTAAAAAGCACCGTTCGGGTTCGAACGCCCCGTGAGATGGCGCCGCTTACGTACCGCTGCCCCAGCTGCTCCAAAACAGCGGCCCGCACCTGCCGGATGTAGCGGCCGGACATGGGGAGACTGAGCGCCAGAGTGGGCAGAATGAGCCCCTTCGCGCCGCCTCCCGCCAGAACGGGCAGAAGGTTCAGGCGCAGGGCGAAAAGGTAGAGAAGCAGAAGGGAGAGAAGGAAGCAGGGCATGGCGTTACCCAGGAAGCTCAAGAAACGGATGAGGTAATCGGAAAAGCGGTTCTGACGCACCGCCGTGAGGATGCCGAGGGGGAGGGAGAGGGCGACGGTGACGAGGAGAGACGTTGCCGTTAGCAGGAGGGTTTTCGGGGCGGCGGCCATGAGCATCTGCCGGACGGGCTCCCCGTCTATGAGGGAGACGCCCATATCCCCGCTGAGAAACCGCCACAGCCAGGCAAAATACTGTTCCAGAAAAGGCCGGTCCAGCCCCATCTTCACCCGCATGGCCTGGGCCACCTCCGGCGTGACGGGGATGCCCTGGGCCTGCAACATCATCTCCACAGGGTCGGAGGGGGAGAGGAACATAAGGCCGTAAGTCAGGAAAGTGACTCCGAACAGGACGGGAATAAGAAGCAGAAGCCGCCGCAGGACAAAGCGCCCCAGGGAGCCCCGGTCGGGGCGGAGGCTGTTTTCCATTCGGAGTTCTCCTTTCTCTCGTGTTTATCGCTCAGGCTAAAGCCGCCGCTTCGCGGGCGGCTGGTTCAGTCAGGCATGCAAGTTAAGATGCAATCCGAGGCGGCCGGACTATTTCTTCGTAGCGGAAATCATGAACAGAGGCGTGGCCCCGTAGAGAAGTTTTTCCTTATCGTCCCACAACTCCTCGATGATGTTTTCCTCGAAGAACACATCCGTAAAGCCGGCGTTTTCCAGCAGGGGAACGTCCCACTGGGGGCGCTGGGCCGATCCCAGCCGGTGGGGCGGCCTTTTTTTATACTCCTCAGACTCCCGGCTGCCGCCTGCGCTGAAGTTGGAGCCGTAAAGGCGGAAACACTCCTCCTCCCGCCGTGAAAATTCCTCGATGAGCTTTTCGTCGCAGTGGAGAAGGTGCCAGTTGGCGTCGAAAATCAGAAGCCGGCCCCCGGGGCGCAGGACGCGATGCCATTCGGCGTAGACTTTTTTGTGATCCCGCAGGGCGTGGGTCACGTTGCGGCTAATGACGAGGTCGAAGCTCTCGTCTGCAAAGGGCAGGGCGTGGCAGTCCCCCTGAACAAACAGGGGGGATACACCGTATTCTCGGGCGATACCGGCCGCGTGGCGGAGCATGCCCTCGGCCCCGTCCAGCCCCACAACCCGGTGCCCCACCCGGGACAGGATAATGGAGAAAAATCCGGGGCCGCAGCCGGCATCCAGAACGTCCAGCACGTCCTTCTGGGGGGCGTGTTTTGTAATGCGCCGCAGCCAGGATACAACGCGGAAGCTCCCCAGCTCGTCGTGAATGATGCGGCTGTAATTGTCCGAGGCGGCGGACCAGTGGGCGTTAATCTTCTCTTGCTCGTCGCTGTCCAATGTTTTCGGCGTGGCGGCGGGCTTTTCACCGCAGAGGATGAAGTCACTAATGAGGGATTTTTCCTCCCCCGTCTCCGCATGAACGTGGGTTCGATGGGTCACCTGCACCTCGATGCGCTCAAGCCCTAAGTTGAGCAGCTGTTCAATGTCCCATGTGGGGCGGTGGACTTTGGAGAGGGGCAGGTTTCGGGCGATTTCGTTGATGGGGGTGGGGTCCACCCCGTAGTAGTTGAAGGGCTTGCCCGCGGATTCCTTTTCTTTAGCGACGAGGTAGTCCTTATCGTAATAGTGGAGATAATGGTTGCCGTCGGCCACGAAGAGGCGTCCGCCGGGGCGCAGAAGCCGAAGCCACTCCCGGTAGGCCTTTTCCGGGTGCTCCAGATTCCAGACGAGGTTGCGGGAGACGATGTAGTCAAAGCTTTCGTCGGGGAAGGGGAGGTTCTGCGCATCCCCCTGCCGGGTGGCAACGGTGACGCCCATTTCCTCAAAATTGGACTGAGCCTCTTTCAGCATCCCTTCGGAATAGTCCACGGCGGTGACGTCGTGGCCCGCCTGCGCCAGGAGGATGGAGAAGAAGCCGGGGCCGCAGCCCACGTCGAGACAGCGCAGATGGTCCCCCGCCGGGGCGCAATCTTTCAAGACGCGGCGGAAGAACGCGCCCACCTCGCCGGCAAGCTGCTGGTGGATGGTGAGGGAGTAGCCTTCGGCGCGTCTGTCCCAGTATGATCGAATTTCGGAAAGCAGCATAGTATCCTCCTTAAAGCGCGGGTCGCCCGCGGCGTGGATTTTTGTCGAAAGGCAGAGTACCCGTTTTTCTCCATTGTAACAAATCGGCGGGGCGGCACAACCCCGCATGGGGGATATCCTTCGACGTTTTCGGATGAGTACACAGAAGCCTTCTTCTAAAAGCCTGATGTTTTTGTCTGAAATGATGAATCCCCTCGCGCCTTTTCTCTGTTTTATCCTGCGCCGCGGACGGGCGATTATTACGGACGCAAAAAAACCTCCATTTCTTCCGCAGGATGATCGGAAGGGGTGACATCCTGAGGATAAACGGAGGTTTTTACTGAGGTTAAGGAAAAGCGACGACGCGGCTTTTCTTTATTTGCACACGCGCGGTTCAAAGTAGCACTGGGGCGGGCTGTTGGGCCCGTCGATGCGGGTCGACCCGGTAGCCGTTGGCGACTTCTTTTACAAGGCCCTCCCGCATATATTTTTTTATTATGTTGGCGCCGCCCGCAGGCGGATGGTGCCCTTCGTTTAGTAGTCGTAGGCGTACATGCTTTTTGTTGCAGACTTATCTCTCTTTAATCTAAGGGTTTTGCTCCGCGGGAAGAGCGCTGAATCGGTCGAAAAAGGCGGCCGGAGGCTCCTTTTTTATTTAAAATGTTAAGCATGAACAAAATTCCGGCAGCTGATTTTGTTCTTTCATTATATACCCGAAACCGGTGCAGGGATATGCACTCTCAGACTAATAATTGCACCGTGAACATGTGCTGGGAGTACATTGTCATGTCCCGAAAAGGGTCGTATAATCGAAATGAGGATCATGTTGAATCTTGCTAAAATGGAGTACTATTGGGAGGGGACAAGATGTCGACGCTGACACCAAAAGAAAACTATCTCCGCATGCTAAGCGGCGAGATTCCCGAGTTTATGCCGGCTTACTGCGTACCGCACACCATGCCGTTCGGAGACGAGCTTTTAACGCCGCAGTCCGCGCCGAACGGGCCCGTCGTGACGGGGCTGGGCGTAACGTACGTCGGCAACCCGGAGAACAACTACGGCGCAATGCCCGAACCCGGCAACATCATCATCGACGACATTACAAAATGGCGCGACAAGCTCAAAATTGTCGACGTTTCCAACCGCGACTGGGAGACGTATTACCGCGAGAAGTCCAAGCACATTGACCGCAACCAGTACTGCCTGTCGGTTGTCGGCGGCGACTACTTTTTGACCCTTGTGAGCCTGATGGGCTTTGAGAACGCGCTCATCGCCCTGTACGAGGAGCCGGAGGAAGTCAAGGAGCTGCTGACCGAGATTTCCAAGTTCTACATCCTGGTCATGAAAAAGCAGATGTACTACCTCAAGCCCGACATTTACGTCCTGATGGACGACGACGCGGCGTTTAAGTCGCCCTTTATCTCGCTGGAGACGTACCGCGAATTCTTCAAGCCGTTCCACAAGATGCACGCGGATATCGCCCTCGAGTCCGGCTGCTACATAAACAGGCACGACTGCGGCAAGTCCGAACAGTTCATCGAAGACTGGCTGGAGATCGGCGTGCGCGCGTGGAACCCCTGCCAGGTCTGCAACGACCTCGTGGGCATCAAGAAGAAGTACGGCGACCGCCTCGCGCTGGAAGGGGCCTGGGACTCTCAGGGCTGGAGCGCGAAATGCGAAGCCGGCACCATCGACGAAAAAGAGCTGAGGGACGCCCGCGTGGAGTACGTTGACACCTTCGCGCCGGGCGGCAACTTCGTCTTCGGCGCGAGCGTCGGCATGCCCGGCCCGAACCCCGACGAGAAGTCCAAGTACTGGAGAGATTACATCGTCAACTTCTACAACGACTACGCAAGGGATTGGTACAAACGCCATGCTAACTAAACGAGACAACCTGCTTGAGACGATTTCCGGCGGCAAGCCGGACCGCTTCGTCAACCAGTTCGAGGCGCTTGCGTTTATTCCGGGCACGCCCTACAACAAAAGAGGCCGCCCCACCAAGCCCGGCGAACAGATTGTCAACCAGTGGGGCGTCACCATCCGCTGGCAGGAGGGCACGCCCGGCCCGTTCCCCGTCCACGACGAGGAGCATATTGTGCTGAAGGACGTCACGCGGTGGCGCACGCAGGTGAAGTTCCCGAGCCTTGACTTCCCGCAGGAAGAATGGGACGAGTGCAGGGCCCTTGTGGACAAAATCGACCGGAAAGAGAAGTTCGCCACGGCGCTGCTCGCCCCCGGCGTGTTCGACCAGCTCCACTACCTCATGGGGATGGAAGGGTGCCTCATCAGCTTCTACACGGAGCCGGACGCCCTGAAGGAGCTTATCGCGGCCATCACCGACTGGGAGCTTGAATACGCGCGCCTGATTTGCGACAATCTCGAGCCGGACGCCGTGTTCCACCACGACGACTGGGGTTCCCACAATTCCACCTTCCTCTCGCCGGAGATGTTCAGGGAGTTTATCAAGCCGTCCTACGAGAAGATTTACGGCTACTTTAAATCCCGCGGCGTCAAGCTCATTTTCCACCACAGCGACAGCTACGCCGCCACGCTCGTGCCCGACATGATCGACATGGGCATCGACGTCTGGCAGGGCTGCGTGGATACGAACAATATCCCCGAGCTCATCAAGAAGTACGGCGGCAAGATCAGCTTTATGGGCGGCATCAACAACGGCAAGGTGGACGTGCCGGATTGGTCGCCGGAGTTTATCGCCAAATACGTCGAGGAGACGTGCCGCGCCTGCGGGACGAAGTACTACATCCCGAGCATGACGGCGGGCGGGCCCAAGAGCAACTACGACGGCGTGTACGAGACGGTGTCCAGAGAGATTGACCGGATGAGCCGCGAGATGTTCTAGCGGCAGGGCCGCAGGCCGTTGAAGTGTTTATCCTTACACAGAAAAAGCAGCCCGTTTAATACCCATAACGTGGCGGTGCACCTTTCCAAGGCGCGCCGCCACGTTTTTTATGGGTTTGATTAGGCTTCATAAGCCCAAGGCACTTTCCCGCCGGAAAGTGCCTTGATTTTTCGGGCGCCGCGTCCGGATGGAAACGAGGGAGGAGGCCCCGCATAAGCTGTAGGGAAGTCCGCAAAAGCAAGGCGGACCAGTAAAGGAGAAGGCTATGGAGACGAGTTATCTGCGGGGCCTGAGCGGCCGGATTGTTTTGCCCTCCGACCCGTCCTACAACGCGGACAGGCAGGGCTTTAACCGCGCCGTTCAAAGCTTTCCGCTTATCATCAACTACTGCCGGACGCCGCAGGATGTCGCAAATGCCGTCCTGTGGGCGCGGCGCAGCCGCGTCCCGGTCCGGATCCGGGGCGGCGGCCACAATTACGAGGGATACTCAAGCGGCGACTGCGTGCTCGTCATTGACGTGAGCGAGATGACGGGAATTGAGCTGGACGAGGCGTCAGGCACCGTGCGCGTGCAGGGCGGCGTTACAAACCGGCAGCTGTACGAGTTTCTGGCGGCGCGGGGTTATCCGTTCCCGGGCGGGACGTGCCCGACC
>Ga0134091_1003146_pt1 | contig 10351 bp, 9 predicted proteins | sample 2_5taG_FD_94451 | JGI IMG/M metagenome (GOLD analysis project Ga0134091, IMG submission 94451) | Switchgrass degrading microbial communities from high solid loading bioreactors in New Hampshire, USA - 2_5_20_6_A2 metaG | ecosystem: Engineered > Bioreactor > Semi-continuous > Anaerobic > Digestate...
GCTACTGAATATCCCATATCTCTAAAGTATTCAGCAATAGTTATACCTGTATATATGGATGCCTCACGAGCTGCTACAGGCATGTTTGAAGTATTAGCAATAAGAACGGTTCTTTCCATCAATGACTTCCCTGTTTTAGGGTCTATAAGTTCTGGGAATTCCATCAATACGTCGGTCATCTCGTTACCACGTTCACCACAACCAACGTAAACGATTATATCCGCATCTGCCCATTTTGCTAATTGGTGTTGAACTACAGTCTTTCCTGAACCAAATGGTCCTGGTACTGCAGCTGTTCCTCCCTTTGTTACTGGGAAGAATGTATCTATTACCCTTTGACCTGTTATAAGTGGTTCACTTGGATTCAACTTATTGGCATAGGGTCTACCCTTTCTTACAGGCCATTTTTGCATCATTTGGATATTATACTCCTTATCACCTTCAACAACACATACAGTATCTACAACTGTAAAATCTCCTTCTTTAATGGATTTAACCTTTCCAGATACTCCTACAGGGACCATTATCTTGTGTAATACTACTTCTGTTTCCTGTACAGTTCCGATAACATCTCCTGGTTGAACTTCTTGGCCAGCTTTTACAGTTGGTACAAAGTGCCACTTCTTATCCCTATCAAGAGCAGGAAGTTCTACTCCTCTTGATAAGAAGTCACCAGCACGTTCCCTAACAAATTCAAGAGGTCTTTGTATACCATCAAACATTGAGGTTATAAGACCTGGGCCAAGCTCAACTGAAAGAGGTTCTCCAGTTGTATATACTGGTTCACCAGGACCTATACCAGTAGTTTCTTCATATACCTGAATAGAGGCTCTATCGCCTCTCATCTCTATTATTTCGCCGATGAGCTTATTATCTGAAACCTTAACAACGTCATATACATTTGCTTCATCCATACCCTCAGCAACAACTAAAGGTCCGGATACCTTAATTATTTTTCCTACTTTCAAGGCAAGTCCTCTCCTTCTATAAAATATTTGTACCCACAGCTTTTTCCACGTTTTTGTTGATTCTATCCATTCCTATATTTAAAGTCCCTTGATTGCTTGGTATTAAAATTATTGAAGGAATAAGTTGATTGTTGTATCTTTCAATAGTCTCCGGTATGAGACTGGCCATCTGCTCAGTTATAAATATTATGCCATAACCATTAGAAGCAATTGTATCAACTATCCTTCTGGCCTCATCTTTATCAAAGACAGGGAATACATCTATACCCAATGCCTTAAAGGCAAGTATAGAATCCTTATCTCCTACTACAGCTACCTTATACATATAGATCACGCAACCTTTCCCTAATATTATCTGGAGCAATATTGTTGATCTTTGATACCATTATAATTCTTAGTATCTTTATTTCTGTCTCCTTTGCTACAATATAAGAAAATACGGGTTCAGGTCCAAAATGGATGAATTTAGATGGCTTATTTAATTCCATCAAATAGTCATCCATCTGTTTTTCAAACTCTGATAAACGGCCAGATTGTTTATATGCTTCTAATCCCTTTCTTACTTCTGGACTTATATCATAGTTTTTATACTTATTCATAATATCTTCAATAGAATCATTTAAGGATAGTACTATTTCATCAGCACTGATTTTACCATTAGGGATTAATGCCTCTTCTAAAAACTGAATATCCTTATTCTGCTTCTTTACCCTTATAAGGGTCTTAATATTGGTAAAATCGATTAAATCCTGTACATAGTTTATAAATAGTGGTATTTCAGTTTCCTTGGCTAAATCATAAATATGTGAGAAGTAGTGTCTATCCATTATAATATCTATTCTCTGGGGATCATTGTTGGCTTCAAAATCTCTATTTACATCATCTAAAGCTGCTTTAAATCTAGCATCTATTTCCTTTAGTCTATCTCCTAGATATTCTGCTCTTACTCTTTCTATGTCTAGCATGCCTATTGGAATATATAGATTCTCCAAATCCTTCTGTAATAGCTTTTCCTTAACCAGCACTTTAAGATTATGGTAATCATATTTCAAAGCCAACAAATCTACAACAGTTCTATCTTTTGCAATTTCATACATTAACTTATAAACTCTATTTAACTCTGAAGAAAGAATTTTTTCGTATTCTTCTGCTCTCTTTAAGCCACCTATTACATTGGCATATTCAGTTTCCCCTAGGATCTTTATGACCTCTTCAATATCTTTAGCTTCTACCATTCTTTCTACGGTAGCCCTTGAAAGGAGCCTTGTTTCAAGGACTCTGGTTCTAGATACTGCTTGGATAAAATCCATCCTTTCCATGGAATCACTCCTATTCTTTGAAGAGACTCTGTGCTATTTCTGTTTCAAGTTCTTCTCTATAATGTTCTATTAATGAATCAAATGTATAATTTAACATTATCCCTTTGCCTTTAATTAGAAAACCAGAGTCTACAGCCTCATTATCTGAAACTTTGATGAAAAGTCCTAAGGTCTTCACTTTTTTCTTCATTTTTTCTGGTACTACAAGGACCTCATCGCCATTTAATTTAAGAGTCTTAAGGGTGTTAGTTAAATAGGATATATATTTATCTTCATCTAGTTTCTTTAGACTTTCTTTAGCTAAATCAAAAACTCTATCTATAACAGTTTGTTTTGCCTTTAACTTTTCATTTCTAACCTTTAGCTCTGCACCTGATATTACTCTTTCCTTTAATAGGTTAGCTTCTGCAGTTGCTCTTTCGATTATTCTCTTTTTATTTTCATTTGCCACCTTGACTTTAGATTCTATTATATCTTCCTTCACCTTGTTGGCATCCTCTATTATAGCGTTTGCACGTTCTTGGGCATCATCTAGTATCTTTTGTACTAGATTATCTAAATTTGACATCTCGCCACCTCCATAGGTAAAGCTAGAAACTTACTGCATTTACTAATATTAGGGATGTAACGAAAGCCAACAATGCGTAAGTTTCAACCATTAATGCGTAGATTATACCTTTAGTTGAATGCTCTTCATTCTTTGCAAGAATTGCAATACCTGCTGCAGCTGTTTTACCTTGTGCAATAGCTGATATCAAACCAACAAATCCAACTGGAAGACAAGACATGAATATATAGAATCCTTCTGCAAGTGACATATCTACACTAAGCTTTCCTAATACCATAAGGCTGATAACGAATCCATAAAGTCCTTGTGTACCTGGTAACAATTGAAGAACTAATGATTTACCAAACTTATGAGGTTCTTCTATGATAACTCCTGTTGCTGCCTCACCAACTATACCTACACCCTTTGCAGAACCAATACCTGATAAAATTACTGAAATAGCCATTCCTAAAGCTGCTAAAATAACTCCACCATTTTCAATGAAAAATTCGCTAATGTTCATTTTATCCTTCCTCCTTAAATTATTTTAGTGATATTAATTACTTCAAATTAATATATTTTGGTTTATTTCTAAATATATTAAATGCCTGTCCGCCGCCATCATAGAACTTACCAAAGAATTCTACATAGGTAAGCCTGATAGTATGAACATAGGCACCTAATAAACTTAAAAATATATTAAAGAGCTGTCCTACTATAAATACTACAATACCAAAAGGTATTCCAACGATGCCTAAGTCAAACAGCATTTCACACATCATGTTAATTGCAGATGCAATAAATCCTCCTGCTAGTCCTAATGCCATAAGCCTTGAATAGGATACGAAGTCACCTACATAGCTGGATATACCATATAGGCTGTAAAGACCTGATGCTAGTTTTCCACCAACAGTCTTTGCATCCCTTCCATTAGTTAACACAATGCCTATAGCACCAATAGCAAAGATTGCCTTGGATATTGTATTTACTATAGGTGGTAGTGATACGGCCATTGTTAAAATTAGCAATATACCTCCTGAAAGGGCCATATACCAAAATCCTACATCGTAAAGAGCATCCAAGTATTTCTTATCTCTAATGTTCATATAGGCTTTGATGCCTAGTGCAAAGAACAAGTGAATTAAACCAAAGGCAATGGACATAATCAACAATTCCTGATATTGGGTCGCAGGATTCATCAATCCTGGAATTGAAATTAATCCTCCAAAGTAGGAACCAAATAATGCTCCCCAGAAAATTGTTGAATATCCTAAATAGTAGAAGAATCTGATAAACTTTCTCTGATCCTCTGATAAATTTGCTATCTTTAGGGCAATTAAACACCCTATTACCATAAGCAATCCATATCCTGCATCAGCAACCATCATTCCAAAGAAAGCTAGATAAAATGGTGCTAAAAGAGGAGTTGGATCTACTTCATTATATTTTGGCAATGCATACATGCCAGTTAGAGATTCAAAGGTTTCTGTGAATTTTGAATTCTTTAGTAATATTGGTACATTAGGATCATCTTCTTTTGCTTCTTCTATTTCCATATAGTAGGCATTTTTCTGAGATTGTTTTACTATTTCTGTAAATTCATCAGCTTTATCTTTAGGAATATATCCTTCAATTACATTTACTCTCTCAGTCTTTAAGAAATTTTCAGAAACTGCTACTCTTAACTTTTTATTCATCAGATATTCATAACAGATTTCAAGATCAGGAACATTACCAGATAATCCTTTAATCTCATCAGCTATTTTTGCTTTTTCATCTTCTAATTCCTTTAACCTTTCGCTAATGAGATTTAGTTCTTCTCTTGGAGTACCTTCACCAGCTAATCTTATACTTGAGAATCCATTCATCCTCAATATCTCATTAAGTCTATCGGACTCTTCCTTTGAAGTCAAAGCGAAGAAGTATATGTTTTTCTTATCTTCACTTACAAATTCAGTATAGGTGTACTCCAACTCTAATAGGTCCTCATTGAGTTTATCCTTCATCTTTGTAGGGATTATACCCATAAACACTTCACACTGTTTTAGTGTTTCCAAATCTTTAATAGGATAATCTAGTTTTTCCCAATGGGATAGCTCTTCACTTTGAGATTTCAATCTAATGGATTCTTGTTCACACTCATCCATTTTAGAAGATAAATCTCTAAGCTTCTTATAAACTGGAAGGTAATCATATTCTGAAGCTTTCTTTTCCAATTCTTCAAAGGTAAGAGTTTCCTTACCCTTTATCATTGCTTTAACTCCAGAATCCCTAACATAATACTTGGACAATAAATCTATAGCATATTTAACTTTGGAAATTTCCTCATTGACTGCTCCAATGCTTTCAGGAATGGATACACTCTCTAATCCTTCTTCTTTTAAGTCTTCCTCATCTTCTAGGTTGAGGAAGTGAACATATTTAAATTTTTGAAGCTCATGAAGTAAATTGTCCCTTTCTGAGTCAAAAACAAATAAGCTGAATTTACTCATTTTAACTATTGCCATTTGTATTCACAATCCTCTCAATAATAATATTAACCGCTTTGCTTAAGTCCTTATCAGTCAAAGCAATTAATTTTTCTGACTCTTTCATTCCCTTTTCAATTATTGGCTTTGCTATAGACTCTCCCTCTTTTAGAGCATTTTCTTTTAGTTCTTTTGCTTCTCTTTCAGCTTCTTCCATAATCTGTTGGTATTTCTCTTCAGCTAATTTTTCTGCTTCCTTTACTATATCCCGTGAAGTCTGTGTTGCTTCTTGTATTATGAGGTTAGCCTTCTGTTCTGCTTCTTTGACTGCTTCTATCGCTTCCTTTGCCACTAGATCACCACCTTTTCTATTAAGGTATTTTCTTGTATATTATCCATCCATTACTGTAATTAACTACATCCCTCCCCTCAGCATATTATGAGTACTGTTGCTGTTATTGCTGTTTATGTTGGGTGTATTGATGTAAATATGGTATTTATATCCTTTATCTTTGACAATAAAACAAAATACTTGCAATAAATTAAACATTAGATTGAAATTGAATATTCACTCAATTTTAAATTAAAAATTTTTAAGTCCTTTGAGTTTTATTGTCTATGCTTTATGCTGCATAGCAATATAATTAAAATAGACTTTTAAATATAATCGGGATTAAATTTTTTAAATTTAGCATTTTATTATTATAATCTTGCAAAAAATTATTATGTTTACTCTATTATATCAAAAAATTTATAAAATAGAAATTCGTTTTTAGAAATTGGAAAATAGCCATTAAACTTCCATATGTTTTAAATCATCCTACAAAATTGCCTTTGCTCCTTTAGGTATGTAATTTGCTATTAGTGCAGGAAGTCCTATGCCAAAATTCACTATATTTCCGTTTCTAAGTTCCCTGGCAACCCCTTTGCTATCAATTCCATAGCTTTATCCATTTGATATGGATCTGCTTGTCCTACCTCTACAACGTTTTCCCCCTCTACAATTACCAAATCCACTATGTGATATTATTAGATTTTTAATCGTTACTATTACAGTTAAATTTTTCACGTTCTTCCCCATAAGCTCATCTCCAACTTATGAGGGGTCCGCAACATAGAAATTGGCCTGTCATAATGGGCATATCGCTCTCAATGTAGCTTATGGCATCAGGCATAGGCATTACCTTTCCTACGGTAACATCCCCATCTTATACCAAAAGCTCGTTATTATTATAACAAATTTTCATAGCCATATCAATACATAAGTACAGTACAAGCCTTACTTATTACCTTCTTAATATCATAGCTACATATTGATTCCCCCATACACACGGCTCCTGAGCCATTTTAGCATCTTTTCTGTTACCACTGCCAGCACAATATCAGTTCCTCCAGCCATGATAGCTTGGGCTGCCAATGAAATAACAACATTTCATATATACCCCATAATTGCTTTTTTAATTAAGAATAAAGCAAAAACCTATGCCAATATCTGCTATAGAAGATAGAGGCTGACACTTTTACCTTACACTTTCTGGAATAGTAAAATAGGCATAAAAAATGTAGCCAAATATTGGCTACATTCACATGGGAAATTATACAGTTCCCCATTCATCTTATTTCTACTTCACTCCATGGTTTAATATTATGTCTACAATCCTCTCAGAAGCCTTTCCATCACCATATGGATTTACTGCATTGGCCATCTTGTCGTATTCCTTTTGGTTGGATATTAGTAAATCCATCTCCTTATAAATTCTATCATAGTCTGTCCCTACCAGCTTAGCTGTTCCTGCTTCTATTCCTTCAGGTCTTTCCGTTTCTTCTCTTACTACCAATACTGGTTTACCAAGGCTTGGTGCCTCTTCCTGAAGCCCTCCTGAATCCGTTACAACTAGATGAGCTCTTGCCATAAGATTGGTAAAGGGCTCATAATCCAAAGGCTCTATTAAGTGAATTCTGTTATTTCCTTCAAATACTCTATAAGCTATTTCCCTTACCTTTGGATTTAAGTGGATTGGGAATACAACTTCCACATCTTCATATTTTAAAGCAATGTCGTTTACAGCGGAGAATATGTTTTCCATTGGTTTTCCTATATTTTCCCTCCTGTGGGAGGTCATGAGTATTACCTTCTTATTCTTAAAATCTATTTTATTCAAAAGAGGTATGTGAAACTCATAATCTTCTTTTACTGCATATTTAAGAGCATCTATTACAGTATTGCCAGTAACGAATATCTTCTCTTCAGGATATCCTTCTGCTAAAAGATTGTTCTTGTTAGTTATGGTAGGAGCAAAGTGAAAATCCGTAAGTATTCCAGTAAGCTTTCTATTAGCTTCCTCAGGATATGGAGAGTATAGATTTCCAGATCTCAATCCTGCTTCCACATGGCCAACTTTTACCTTCTGATAGAAGGCTGCTAAAGCCCCTGAAAATACGGTAGTAGTATCTCCCTGAACAAGTAGTATATCAGGTTGTTCTTCTTTAATGACTTCTTCTAGCCCTTTTAATGCTCTCATGGTAATTTCAGTAAGGGTTTGTCAAGGTTTAAATATATTCAAATCATAATGGGGATCTATATTAAATAGGTTAAGTACCTGATCTAACATTTGTCTGTGCTGAGCTGTAACGCATATTATGTTTTCTATTTCTGGAACCCTTTCCATTACTTTTATTATAGGGGCCATTTTAATTCCTTCAGGCCTTGTTCCAAAAACTGTCATCACTTTAATTTTCATCTTAATCCTCTCCCTTGCCGCTTATTAGACCCATCTTAGCTGCTAGCAATATGGTTATAATAAATACCACTATGGAAAATACAACTGCTCTCTTGCTGTTGGCTTCTGATATTAAAATTGCTACAAGGCCAAACACAAAGCTTATGGTATATAAAATCAACACAGTTTTTCTCTGAGAATATCCTCTCTGCAACAATCTATGGTGAAGATGCCCCTTGTCCGCTTCAGCAATGGATTTTCCATTGAGCAACCTTCTAAATATGGCAAATGTAGTATCGAATATGGGAAGTCCTAGTATTATAATAGGAACTATTACAGCTATGGTTGCAACAGATTTCATAACTCCTTCTATGGAAATTGCCGCAAGTATAAAGCCTAAAAACAAGGCTCCTGTATCTCCCATGAATATCTTTGCCGGATTGAAATTGTAAGGTAAAAACCCTAAACAAGATCCTGCCACTATTGCTGAGATTATCATTATGGGCACATAGTTAAATTCCCTAGCTACAAACATAAAGGATAAACTAGCTATAGTAGAAACTCCTGCTGCCAACCCATCTAGTCCATCTATCAGGTTCACTGTATTGGTTACTCCAACTACCCAAAATATAGTAAGAGGTATGGATAAACCATTTAATGCTATAACTGAACCAGTAGTTCCAAAAGGATTGGTTATTACGTCAATTTTTACATCTCCAAGTATCAATACAATAGCCGCTGCTATCTGAAATATAAGCTTACTTCTAGGGCTTAAGCCTTTTATATCATCTATTATTCCAGAAATAAGTATTAAAGTTCCTCCCACAATTACTGAAATAAGAGCTTTATCCAGGGGAAGAAAAATCAAACTTGTTATTACAACTCCTAAATAAATAGCCAATCCACCCATTAAAGGCATAGGCTTTTTATGTACTCTCCTATTATCTTTAGGTATATCAATAGCATTGACTTTATAAGCTAGCTTTCTAACTAATGGTGTAGCAATTAAGGATATCATCACTGCTACAGTAAATGGTATTAATATATTCTCCATGAATTCTTCTCCCCTTAATATTACAAGTATGTTCTCTAAAATTTTATATTATTCTTAGAAATAAGTCAATGAAGGATGAACAATATATAGGTTACAAAAGAGTTAAATAGACAGCCATAAACAAATAGACCTTAATGATAGCTTTAAGGTCTATTAGAATCTGGCATATTTAGTAGATATTACATGAACAACATTCTATAGATTTGAAGATTGTAAATGGAGTTCCACACACTTCTGAGCGAGAATAAGCAGTGGATCCACATATTCCCTTGATAAGCTTATTATTTCAGCTAAAGTGGAAAGTTCAGTGCATCCCAATATGACTGGTATATCCTTGTTATCACTATACTTATCTATGACAACTTCAAAGTCCTCACCAGTTACATTAAATACTGAGGACTTTACTCCGTATATCCAACCCATTATGGTCTTTTTATCCTCATCATCTGGGACTATTACATTTAAGCCATGTTTTTCAAATATCTTCTTATAAATTTGGGACTTATAAGTGCCTTCTGTGGCCAACAAAAGAAAATCTCTATATTCTCCATAGTTGTTCTTTAAATACAAGGCAGTTTCTTCAATCATATTAAGTACCTTTGCTTTTGTATACTTGATTATATCCTCATAGAAGAAGTGGGCTGTATTACAAGGAATTGCAATGTAATCTGCACCCATTGACTCCAGCTTAATAGCCGATCTAATAAGCTCAGGTCTAGGGTCATGCCCTTTGCCTAAAATGTAATCAGTCCTATCGGGAATTTTAGTATTGTTATCTATTATCACATGGATGTGTTCCTGGTCTTTATCAGCATGAGTAAGGGTGATTATCTTCTCAAAGAAGTTGCAAGTAGCTAAAGGCCCCATACCTCCTATGACTCCTAAAATCATCATTATCTTCCTTTCTGAAAAAAATTTATTTATATTTTATCACAAGATATTGCAATGTAAAATCCATTTTATAGAATTAAAGGAACCCTTTGACCCTCTACTTTCGCTATATGGTCTTAATATAGCATAAATATATAAAGCAACGCCCTCCGTTTCCTAAATTTGGAAAGCAACACCACTCGGAAAATCGATTTGCAAAACCGCTTCGCTTTCAGTTGCAAATCTATTGATTTTCCTTCGTGGGATGCTTTCTACAAATTTCTCCAAAGTCGGGCTTACTGCTTTATATATTATGCTCTGCCAGCTACAGTAAAAGGCCATATTAGCAAAAGTAAGAGCTGACTACGGAAAGATTTGCTTGAAGTATCTGGCGAAGCGAAACCA
>Ga0134091_1003148_pt1 | contig 10347 bp, 10 predicted proteins | sample 2_5taG_FD_94451 | JGI IMG/M metagenome (GOLD analysis project Ga0134091, IMG submission 94451) | Switchgrass degrading microbial communities from high solid loading bioreactors in New Hampshire, USA - 2_5_20_6_A2 metaG | ecosystem: Engineered > Bioreactor > Semi-continuous > Anaerobic >...
ATATTTCATTACTAATAAGATTTCTATAATAGACAACTTTAGTTTCATAAGAAAATGCTTATAAACGTTCATAAATAGCTTATTCTTCTGCTTAGTCTTTCATTTGATATATATTCTCAACTCTTATCCACTTTATCCACATTATCAACAAGTCACAGTGGATAACTTATGTAAACACTATTAGTTCCAAAAATTAATATCGTAGACGACAATACTTTACATAATACTTAGTTTTCCACAATTATTAAAGTTATCCACAATGTTTTATGCACAATTGATTTAGATAATACTTATATGATATTCATTATCGATTGAAATGGCCTCTTTGGCTGTTTATATTATGGTTCATTTATCATATTCGTTAAAATATCTCATTAAACCTATATAAATTGCCCAAGCTATTTTTTGTTGATATTTTGGGTCATTTAGCTTAAGCTCTTCTTGTGGATTAGACAAAAAACCACACTCAACTAAAACTGCTGGTGATGCTGACTCTCTTATAATATAAATATTATCTCTCGGCTGTGGTACTCTTTTATTCTCCTTATCTAGTATGTTTCTAAGTTCTTCTTGTATTAAAAAAGCTAAAGTTTTACTTTTTTCACATCCTGCTTTATAAAAAGTCTGTGCACCATAGTATTGAGGCTGTGTAAAGCTATTTAAATGTATAGAAACTAATACATCAGGTTCACTATTATTTACTTCAATTCTCCTATTTCTAAGGTCTTCGTTCTTTTTTTCTCTAAGGGTTTTTGACTCATCTGTATATAAGCCTTCTCCATCATTCCTTGTTAATATAGCTACTCCACCATTTTCTTCTATTAATTTCCTAAGTTTTAATGCAATCTGCAGATTTATTTCGTCTTCTTTAACTCCTTGCTTTCCTACTGCACCTGGATCTACCCCTCCATGTCCTGCATCTATAGCTATTACCTTATTAGTAATAGGCAGATACATCGCAGGAACTGAATCATCTCTTTCCATAAATACAAAAACTATTCCTACTATAATTAAAGGTAAAACTAGCAATACTTCTTTTCTTATAACTATTAACTTCATCAAATACACCCCTTAATATGCAAAAATAGTGATATATAATACTATTTTTCTACTTGTGGTGATATTACTATTAAGTTAATTTGTACCTATACACTCCAAAAATTTATATCAAAACCCAACGTACTCCAAATTCTCACATCATCTATTCTTAATCCTACTCTATAATTTTCTCCATACAAAAAAATCACGGCTTTTATAAGGTTTATCACCTATTTTCACCATGATTTTTACTTAACTCTCAATTTTTTATTTTCAGCAAGTGTTTCTTAGTTTATACACATATTTTATAACTCTTTCTATAATCCTATCTTGTTTTTCATATATTTGCAAAACTCTACTGAAAGAGAATTATTTAAAATCATATTTTTGTCTGATATATAGCATACAAGCGCTTCTTCTATTAGTCTACTATATTTTTTATTATAAATATTTCTTATCCCCCATTCCCCACCTTCTTTTTTTGAAAGCACTAAACCATCCTGTACATACGCTAAGACTCTACATAGATTCAATATAACATAAATAGGATTCTCTATTACTTCATCTTGCGAATCTATAATATCACTCTTGATGCTATCTAAATATGCTTCATGTGGTATCTCCTCAAAAACATCATTGATTTCCTTTCCATATAATGCAATACCCCTTTTCTTTATAATAACAAAATGTGCTGCTAAATCACGATCAGTACCCTTCATTTTTTCAACATATTCAGTAGGATTACTCTTATACCATGGGAGATGCATATTTGAAAAGTGCAGTTCATAAGGTGTTGGATAAACAAAATTTTTGCAGTATTCACTTCTAACTATACTTATCTCTATACCTTTACCTGGCGAATAGTCATTTAAAGCGATAATGTTATCCATAAATACCTTCTTTTGAAGATCTGTAATTGCATCTTCTACTACCACCAAAATATCTATATCACTTTTTAAAGGATTGAAACATCCCATTGCAATAGAACCATGTATGTATACACCAGTCAAATTGTTCTCAAAAATATTACAACAATGTTCAACTAATTTATTTAACACCTCTTGCACTTCCATTTTATTCACCTCTATGTACATTGCCCTAAATTACAACTTATTTAATTGAATTATCAGTTTGCTTTTGCTGATAGCAAAGCAGTCTGCTTTCTAATGTTCCAGTATGAAGTTCAAAAAGATGATTATCATAATCATAAAAATATATCGAACGGCCCTCTCCATCAACTCTTTTTCTTCCACTTTTAATTTCTAATCCCAGTTTTTTTATTTTCTCAAGGTATATTTCATAATCTGCTTCATCAATTTTAAATGCTATATGATTATAACTCCTTTCAATTTGTTCACCTTCCATAACTGCAATCCAAATGTCATTTATCAAAAAACTTCTCTCTTGATATAGAAAATTTCTTTTCACCACTATAGTATACTTCTTTGGCTCCAAATATCTCTCGAAAAAATGTTGTTGCTTTTTCTAAATCTTTAACAATGAAGGTAATATGACTAATTCCGGATATCAAATTCATCTCCCCCTAAATATATTTAATATTTAATTGACATACCCAGAATATATTAGTATAAAATGGATCACTAATATCCTAGCTGCTTTTTAATTATAATCACTTTTATCCTGCCTTTGACAAATTGCCCCCTAATCACTACAAAATCATTGCATATCCTATTTGGACTCTTGCAATCTATGCAGTAGCCTAAAGTAGTACATGGGGTATCTTTACCTAGCCTTTTTGCATCTATTGGAGCAGCATATTGCCTAGCTCTTCGTTCTGCTTCTTCAATATCACGAACTATTTTATTAATCCCTGCAACTAAAATAACCTGCTTAGGTCCATATAACATAGGTGCAACTCTACTTCCATTACCATCAATATTATACAATTCACCACTTTCAGTTATAGCATTTGTACTACAAATGAAAGTATCTGCTGAAAAGTTTTTTATATAAATCCCTCTTTTTTCTTCACTTGTTATGCCATCTCTATATTTATCAAGAAAGATAAAATTGCCTTTACGAAGAAAATCTATTACTCCTGTTTCAAAAAGAGTCATAGAATCTCCTACGCCTACTAAGGATTTTTGAGGAATAAGTCTTGTTAGCAATCCTATCAATTCTGCCTCATCATTGACAAAATATCCTTCCATATTGCGTTTTTTTAAACCTTCTATAGTTCTTTCAATTCTCTTATCTATGTACCATGACACATTTTTCTCCATCCAAATACCCCCATACTAAATATAAAGTCATAATGCTGTATATAAAATATAAATTAATAGAAAATTAGTCAATAGTTATTTTTTCTAATTAACCTTTATACCTTATTTCTCATAGTAATTTTAAAAATAAAGTTGCGCTTCTCCTGCTATTTACCCAATAATTTATCAATATAATACTCTCACCCTTTTAAAATCACCTATAGTCATATTCCTTATTATTTATCCCTTACGTTCATAAGCCTTCCTCACACCACATCCATTTCCTCCTAAAAATAAAATGGTTCTATTGTTGAATTACAGGATATATGTACTTAAACATTTAATTTTTTGCATAATAAAATACACTTGTAAATTAAACCTTCCATGATATTAATTGGCTTGAAAATAACCAAAGAAAGTTTATTCACAAGTGTAATCAAATTTTATAAAACAATTACTAGTTTAAAAGAGAGTAAAAATAAATAAAATTTCTCAATCTCAAAATGATCGAACATAATAGTGCTAAAATTTCTAGGGTTCATGATTACAGAGAACGAAATTTCTACTGTTACTAGAAAACTATCTATATTCCTTCATCTTTTAGTACATTTGCTATTTCATCTTTATCAACTTTCTTGATTCCAAAATAATATGCTAAATAGATACTTATAATAATTACTGCAGTATAGATAGCTATAACTCTAAAATCTAAAAATAATAATATATCTTTAGTACTAAATACAGTACCTAATTTTGCAAAAATGACTATGACAATTAGAGATAAAGGTATTGAGAATATGAATGGATAAGTACAATAATATATTCCTTCTAGGTTTAGCATTTTCTTTAAAGCACTCTTGCTAATCCCTATGGATTTTAACATTGCAAATTCTCGTCTTCTATTTCTTAAATTATTATTTATACTGGAATATGCATTAGATACTCCTATAATGCCTAAGAAAAAGACAATGGAAAAAGTAATTAAGTACATGGTTCTATTTTGTATTTCCTCTTGTGCTATATCATCTAATATGTCCCATATATAATAATCCTCTTCTGGCAAATAATATTTATTAATTTCATTAATTTTTTTCTTTACTTCTTCAATGTCTTCCTCATCTACTAATAGTCTTATACGTTCTGAATGAGCATAGTCTCCTGGTAAGTCAAAATCCTCCATTAAAGAGTTTAATATTTCTTTTGGTACAAACAAATATATATTATAATTCATCAGATAAAGATCTTTTATTGGTTTTTTGCTGGTTTTCATCCCTATATCAATATTGAAGCTATACCCTTCTCCATTAGCCAGTTCATTTAAGGATAAGCTATCTACTCCGTCATCTAAAAACGGAATGAAATTAGCTCTAGCTAGAGGTTGGTTAATATCCTCTTTAACTAAATTTAAAAGTACAGCTTTAGGGTTATTCTCATCATAATAGTCAGATGGATTTCCTCCTTGAGATTTAACAAAATTATCGAAGCTGTTACTATCAAGACCCATCAGCACAACATTAAGCTCATATCCATCATCTAATTTTTTATAGTAGTCATTTGCATTGTCGTTAAATCCACCAATATTGTCAAACTCATCTGATGCGTATTCAGGTTTGATTTTAGAATATATATAGGTTGATTTATAAACTATGCTTTCTTTAATTTTAGGTATTGATATAATTTCTTTAATCATGTTTTCATTAGCTAGTTCAGCAGTATACAAAGTGACATTCATAGTATAATAATTCTCAATAGTATTCAAAGCACGATTTGCTCTGTTGATACTTACAGCAGTTAGGAAAATAGCCATTATGATAAAGCTGGTACTTATAGATATTATTGTTGTCCTAAAACCTTTCCTGTTTCCATTCAATGAGTCTCTAGCTAAAGTAGATACTATATTTCTGGAGCTATAACTTTCCTTTTTTCTCTTAAAGTGTTTATAATCTAGCCCACTTTGCTTAATTGCTTCAATAGGCACTATTTTGCTGAGCCTTCTTGCAGGACTGGAAACTGAAAGTAAAATGGTTATAAAAGCTAGGACTATAATTAGCCCAATGATTACTGGTGAAGTCTTAAAGACCATTTTATATATATTCCCATCTATATCTACATTGGAATTCTTTACTACACTAGTTATTTTATCAGTCAAAAAATAACAGAATAAATGTCCTATGATGATACCAGAAACTATAGGTACTATGGAAAGAAAGATAGCTTCTAATCTAACAGTTTTTCTAATTTGCTTTGGCGTAGCACCTACGCTTTTTAGTATACCTAACTGCTTTAGCCTATTATTAGACCATACTGTGAATACATTGTAAACAATAATTACAAATAGGAGCATAGCAAATAATACGAATATGATAAAGGCAACAATATCCATAGATATTATTTCATTTAATTCAGCAGAAGGGGGTAAAATGCCTTGCAACTTTAAATAAGAAGTGTTATATACTGCTTTATATAAGTATTCGCTGTGCACCTCTTCGCCACAATCAAAACCTAGAGCTTTACCGATTTCAGGTAAATCCTTATATATTGTCCTAGGATTTTTCATACGCAAAAATGGTGTTAATCTAATATCGTCTTCTATCAAGTCCACATCTAGAAAACCAAAAAAAGTATAGAATGGCTCGTAAGACCTAATTTTCCCAGATATGGTTCCTACAATAGTATATTCTTTTTCTTTCTCCTTAGTAAATGATTCCCCTTCTTGTAATAAATCAAAAGGACCTAATTGTACACCATTATTATGTCTGTACCCAAGCTCTATCTTTACTTTATCTCCTATTTTATATTCAGGGTTTTCTTTTATAAAGTTTCCCATTACTACTATTTCATCTGCTTTTTCAGGTAGTCTTCCTTCCATTAATGTATTTTTTGTTGGCATATTATCTAGGTAGTTTTTATCCATGTATGAAATACTCACATATGGTCTTTCTAGATTAATTTTCCCGCTTATAAATTCTGTCATTAAATAGAGCTGATCTACTTTTTGATTTTCTCTTAAATATGGAATTTGAGATTTATTTATATAAGCATTAAAATAACCATGATAGTTTCCATTTCTTAATATTATTTTTTCAAGTTCATAATCCCAAAGCATGTATGACATTAATACAACAGTGCTTAATAGTATTGTTCCTACAGTTATTGCAACAAGTATAGATATGGTATTTTTCTTATTTCTTTTTACATAATTTAAGGTATATTCTGTGAGGATGTTCATTGGCGAATCACCTCATCAGAGATTATTCTACCATCTTCCATAGTTATAATTCTATCTGTTTCCAAAGCCATTTTTTCATCATGGGTTATAAGCAGTATGGTTTGCTTATATTTTCTGTTCGATACTTTTAATAACTCCAAAATATCATTAGAATTTTTTCTATCTAAGTTTCCAGTAGGTTCATCAGCAAGTATAATTGCTGGGCGATATATTAAGGCCCTGCCAATAGCTGCCCTTTGTTGTTGTCCTCCCGAAAGCTGCCCTGGATAATGCATAAGTCTATTCTCTAAGCCTAACATACTGACTATCTCATTAAAGTGCTCCATATCAGGTGTTCTTCCATCTAATAATAAAGGGAGCAAAATATTCTTCTTCACGTTAATTGTTGGAATCAAGTTGTAGAACTGATATATCAGACCTACATTCCTTCTTCTAAATAGTGCTAACTCATTTTCCTTTAAGGTTGATATCTCCCTATCTTCTACAAATACTTTTCCTGATGTTGGTCTATCAACTCCACCTAAAATATGTAATAAAGTCGACTTACCAGAGCCGCTGGCCCCGACGATAGATACGAATTGGCCTTTCTCAACAGAAAATGTCACATCCTTAAGAGCTATAACCTTAGATTCACCTTCTCCATAAGATTTTGTAAGACTTTCAGTTCTTAATATTTCCATTCTCATTCCTCCTTATGGATATAAGCTTATAGCATAAATGTGACATTTAAGTGACATTAAAATATTTTGTAAAATTTAATTATAAATCTAGCTCCGCCTTCTTTTATATTTTCAGCTATGATTTCACCATTATGCTTTTCAATAATAGTTTTTGCCATAGAAAGACCTATTCCTATACTATCTTTGCTAGCATTTTTTCCTTTAAAAAATCTTTTAAATATGTAAGGTAGTTCATCATCTAAAAATCCGCTTCCGTTGTCTTCAATTTTCACCTGTGCAAACATTGGATTCGATTGAATGAAAACATTTATCTGCCCGTTTTCTTCTAAGTGCTCAACACAGTTCTTTATAATATTTAAAAATGCTTCACTTAGCCAATAAGCATCTCCTTTGATTTGTACATCTTTACCCTCTATATTTAAACTAATATTCTTTTTGTCTATTAAAAACATAATAGGTTCAACAGCTAAATCTATAGTACTCCTGATATCTATATTCTCTTTTTTAAATTCTAGTGTACCTGCATCTAGTTTTGACATAGTAAGCAATGAACTAGTTAAGGTTTCGAGCCTAGATATTTGCTTCTTTAGTCTCTTTATATATTCCATGCTTTCTTCCTTAGAATCACTGTTTTCCATTAATTCAGACATGATATTAATAGAAGTAATTGGAGTTTTCAACTGGTGGGATATATCTGCTATATTATCTTTCAGGACTATTTTATCTTGCACAGCTTTTTCTTTTAGTTCTCTCATGGATAAAATGGTTTTATATAACTCATCCGATAAAATGGAAAAATCATCATCTATTTTTAGGTTTAATGAGTAATCCCCTCTATTAATCCTTTCTAGATAATTTTTCAATTTTTCTATGTTTTTTACTTTATTTCTACGAGATATATACAGGCTTATATAAAGTAATAAAGTAATTATAGCCGAAAATAACAAACTCAAGTATATAACCTTGTACTTATCCTTTAAAAAAATAAAATTACTATCCTTATATCCATATTTCTCTAAGCTTTCCTTTCCAATGGAAGTGTATTGACTATATTCAGATTTTAGTTGAGCCATGGCTTGTATTTCTATATCCTTTGAATTCTCAGATATAACTCCAACTACAGTAGCTAATTTTTCAAATAACATTTTTTCGTAAATATTATATGTTCCAATAGAAATGAAGAAGGATAAAAGAAAAACAAACCCCAAAAGTATTGCTTTATGAAATATATTCTTCATAAAACTATTCATATTCGCTCTCCATTCTATATCCAATTCCCTTGATAGTTTTTATAATCTTAGGCTTGCTTGGGTTGTCTTCAATCTTTTCTCTCAGCCTTTTTATAGTAACAGTGAGAGTATTGTCATTTACAAAATCCCCTTCAATATCCCATAGCTTTTCCAATATGGATTCCCTAGTTAATGTTTGGTTTTGATTTTCCATAAACATTTTAAGCAGCTTATATTCTCTACCTGTTATATTAATCTCATCTTTGCCTTTAAAAACTTTAGTTTGGGATTTTATTAATTTTAAGTCCTGACAAAAAAGCGTGTCATCAAGAGTCGTGTCCCTCTTTACTCTTCTAAGTACTGTATTAATTCTTGATTCCAGTACAGAGAGCTTAAAGGGTTTAGTGATATAATCATCTGCTCCTAAATCTAAGCCCTTAACTATTTCTTTTTCTTCATCTCTCACAGTCAGAAAGATTATGGGAGTCTGAGATTTTAGTTTCACATAAGATAGAAAATCATATCCAGTTCCATCTGGTAAATTAACATCTAATACAATTAAATCATAAATCAAGCTAAACTTATCTTTTCCTTTAGTCAAGCTATCGACTATATCTACTTTAAAACCCTTCTTTTCTAAATATGTTTTTATGCCAAAAGAAATATTATCATCATCTTCAACTAAAAGAATTCTTTTCAAGGATAATACCTCCTAGACAATTCTCTTAATGCATAATATTAACACATAATATTATATAATAAAAAAGCTTATTAGATAATAAAGATTGCTCTAAAACTCAACATTATTATCTCATTAGCTTTTTTCCTCACCATTTAACATTAATTTCTTATTCGTTACACATCATCCATAATACAAAATCAAACCCCGCAGCCGTTCAGAACTTTTCCTACTTCGACTACGGGATTTTAGAATAAACTTTATTTTTGCAGAGCGAATTTTATTATTATGTAGTGGACTTTATTTGAATTATACAGCAGCAAATAAAGATTTATTTTACATATACTGCTAGGTTTTGAGACAAACTTATTTTTATTGAATAAATATTATTTGCACTATACAATAACCTTATATCATGAATTATCATTTAAGCATACATTTTCTCCTGCTTTAGACAAACATTCTTTTACTTCAGCAGCATTATCTTCATTTGATAATACAATAAGATAATCTCCTGATGACATTTTTGCATCTCCATCTGGAATTATTTCCATTTCTCCTCTTTTAATTCCCACTACAAGACAATCAGAAGGCCAGTCAATTTCCTTAATTTTTTTACCATCTAGCATTGAGCCCATTAAGATTGGAGTTTCAATAATCACTTTTGTATCTTTTCCACCTTTAATTTGATTTGTCCCTTTATTAAGAATTCTTTCCAACAATGCTTCATAAATAGGTTTTGAATTTAAAACATCAACAACAATATATGCAGTTAAGCAGACTAGTCCAACTGAAAGCAAGTGTGAAAAAGAGCCTGTCATTTCAGTTATTAATATACAACCAGTAATTGGCGCTTTTACTATGGCAGAAAAATATCCAGCCATAGCAAGTATAACAAAATTAGCAATATAAATCTCGCTGAAACCAGTAAAATGATTAATAATTTTTCCGTATATAATACCTATAAGTGCACCAATAGACAAAAGTGGTAAAAATATTCCGCCTGGTGCAGATGACCCATAACTTACCATAGTAAAGAAAAATTTAAAAATTAAAAATAATAATAATACTCTTAATGAAAATGATGTAGTTAAAATTGAACTTATGATTTCATGCCCACCGCCTAAAACTTCAGGTATAAATAATCCTAATACTCCTGCTATAAGAAATGCCGCAATAAGTTTTCCTTCAGTTGACAGCCATTTCAGCTTTGCGTAAATTTCCTGAGTTTTAAGAATTGTCTTATTGAAAACTATTCCAAGCAGTCCAA
>Ga0134091_1003166_pt1 | contig 10283 bp, 6 predicted proteins | sample 2_5taG_FD_94451 | JGI IMG/M metagenome (GOLD analysis project Ga0134091, IMG submission 94451) | Switchgrass degrading microbial communities from high solid loading bioreactors in New Hampshire, USA - 2_5_20_6_A2 metaG | ecosystem: Engineered > Bioreactor > Semi-continuous > Anaerobic > Digestate...
ACTTAACAAAGAGGAAATAGACAATACACAAAATATCTATTCGATAACATGGACGGGAAGTAAATTTGTAGCTGTAGGCGATCAAGGAAAAGTTTTATCTTCAGCCGACGGTTCTGATTGGAAGAGGGAAGACAGTGTCACGAACAAGGATTTAAAAGATATTGTATATTCCGACGGAAAATACGTTGTTATCGGTGAAAAAGGTATAATTCTTACTTCTGATGATGGAATTAAATGGAATAATCACTACAGTATAAGTGCTCAATCAAATAATATAACTTTAAAGCAGGGCCAGAAAAAATCCCTTGAAATTATGCTGAACTATCCCTATGGGGAGTCGGAAGATGTTACGGCTGAGACTTCCTTTGAAGTGCTTGACGGTTTTGATGTACTTACGGTAGAAGAGAATGGTGAAATGAATGCAATTGGTGTCGGCAAGGCCCTGGTGAAAGCGACTTATGATACAAAATCCACAGAAATCTCCGTAAGTGTTGAAAAGGATTCAGGTATGCAGAGACCTTCCGATGACCAAAATCAAGGGAGAGACAATGGTCAGGCCGGAAAAGCTATGAGCCTTTCGGAAGTATTGATGCTCATAGGGTCAGCTTTGCTTGTTGCAGCCCTGATTATAACTGCAATATTATTGGCAAAAAAGAAAAAAGTTTAAAAGAGATAGAAACTGGCATATAGGGATGAATAAAAAAAGTGTTCATCAGGTATATTGCAAACTTGCCTGTTCTGAATTAATATTTGGATTTTAAAGAGGTAAACCTAAGGGTTAACAGGGGGAGAAAATTGTGAAGGTCAGAACTATAGGAATTGTATTTGAATCAAAAGAGGATGCGCTTAAAATTGCAAACAATGTTGTTGAAAAAGAACATGTAAGCATTGATGTTATGTATCATTGGAGGGAAAGGGAAGAAATTGATGCTGTTACAGCAGCCCTTAACAAATTGGGGTTTGAAGTAAGATTGCTTGGCACTCCCGAGGATATTGTCAATAACATCAATATAGTAAAAAAACAGGTGGATTTTATTTTTAATCTGTCATCCGGTTTCAGAAAAAGATTCCGGCTTTCGAAAGTTCCGGCTATATGTGAAGCTGCAGGAATTCCTTATAGCGGTGCAGATCCTTACACTATGACAGTTTGTCAGAATAAACATCTCATGAAATCCTTATGGGATAAGATGAATATACCCACTCCGCCGTGGGTGTTTATTGAGAATATCTCGAATCTGAAGAGACTTGAAACTTCCCATTATCCTCTAATAATCAAACCTGCCGCCGAATCCAATTCGATAGGTATAAACGCAAATGCCGTTGCATATAACAAGGATGAGTTAATGTTAAAAGCCGAGACAATTTACGGTACTTTACACCAGCCTCTGATAATCGAAAAGTTTATCTCCGGCAAAGAGTTTAAAGTTTTTGTTATAGGCAATAAAAGAGAAAAATTTACGGGGATGATCGAGTATTTGAGGAGCAATGGAACTTCCCTCAACAGTGAATTTATTTATTTTAATGCAAAGCTTAATGGGGATTACCGTGAAGTGAAAAGAGATATCAGCCTTAAAGATTATAAGCATATCAAATCCCAATGCGAAGCTATTTATGATATGTTTACACCCCTTGATTACGGAAGCTTTGATATACGTGTGGATGATGAAGGAAATCACTATTTCCTTGAATTTAATTCTGATATTTCTCTGCACCCGAAAAAGGCAATGGCTAAATGTTGTGAATTATACGGTATTGATTATGTTTCAATGATAAAGAGAATTCTAAAGTCCGCTTGCGAAAGATGGGATATAGTATTACATTAAAAAATGAATATCTTGGAAATGAATAATAAAACTTGAGCATTAATCTAGACTGATTGAAATAATTTTTCTTATTTTAGAAAATTGAAAACAATTTTTATATAGGAAAGCATATTGAAGTAAACGGAAAATTGTTGGTTAATAAATATGATAATACAAGAAATTATACCTTTCTGGTTTTTGACAAAAATTCCCCGAATCCATGGACTCCAAAGGTCCTTTCCGATGATGCAATGTTAATATACGAGAGAAATGCGATTAGAAATCTTGTTGTTGATATGAAAACAAAATATTGGAATTCTGTAAGAGATAGTTTGGTGTTCTCAGGATATGAAGCCGGAATTAATGCCAATAAACTTTATTCTTACGGATATGCTTTTAATGAGCTTCTTGGTAATTTTGACGTAAAATATTGGAATAAGATAGAGAATACATTATTTGTATGCGGTAGCAGTCCTTTGGATAAGAAATTTGAACTCTATAAATTTAACGATGCTAATAAAGTAGGTTTGCAAGACAATTTGGAAGTTATTAAAGTCATAAAAGCTAAAGGAAACTATTACCTTATATATGCGTTTGATAGAGATAATGAATCTCCTTTGAAAGGAAAGAAAATTCTTTATATTTATGATGATTCCACAAGAGACTTTATAGAGATGAAAGTAAACATGGAAATCAGTGATATGATTTTTATGCAGTAAAGTTTTCAAAACTCCGGATGTAAATTCCGGAGTTTTTTATTAAATGCAATTTATTGTTATTTATAATTAAAAAAAAATTGTGATTTTCTAAATTTGCGAAATAAAAAATGCAGTGAGGACGAATTACTGTTAAGGAAGATGTTTGTAATAAATTATAATTCTAAATATTTCATTTCAAAACTACCTTTCCAAGAATTGTAATTTATTGTATACTTCCTTTTCCGTTGTAAACCGCTTTCTTATCATTCTCAAATGACAAGAAAGAGGTTCTTTTTTTATTTCTGAAAATGTTATATTATGTAAAATTCTTTTCACAAAGGACAAAGGTGTATTATTTCTTTGCTTGGAAGATATGAAGTTAATGTACAGACATGCGGTAGTTGCCCGGAAAGTGCTAATTGTTAAGTTATAGTTGGAAAATTGTACTTTTCAATATATAATAGATATATAGATATTTTATAATATAGTAAGGGTGTTGATATTTCCGCCTGAAAGACGTGGGTGAATGGATATTAAATTAATCTTGATTGTATATGTGAAATGTAGATGATGATTAATTTATGATTAATGGGGAAGAAATGTAGGATGAAGAGGTGGAACATTTGTTATTTCTTTTTTCAATATTTGACTCCGAAGTTAAGGAGGATTTAGCCAGTATTATCGATAGAATCAAAGCAGGAGACGATCAACTCAGAGAAGAATTCATTATAGATTACATTCCGTTTATAATCAAAGTAATTTCCAATTCGGTAAAAAACAAAATTGATATAAAGAACAGTGATGAATACAGTATAGGATTAATAGCTTTTAATGAAGCAATTGAGAAATATGATAACAGCAAGAATAAAAAAGGGTTTAACTTTTTTTCCTTTGCGGAAATGGTAATAAAAAGAAGAATAATTGACTATTTCAGGATTAGCTCAAAAAATAAGGAAATGCCTTTCTCATATTTTGAAGCGGATGATGAGCATTTTGAGGACAAATTCCTTCAGGATGAATCATCATCAGGATATGAGAGAATTGAAGTGTTTCAGGAAATAAAACATTATTCGGAAATGCTTAAAAGTTTTGGCATAAAAATAAGTGAACTGCATAAGTATACACCCAAGCATAGTGATTCTGTCAGGATGTGCGTGGATATAGGAAGAAAAATAGCAGAAAATAAAGAGGTTTTCAATAAGCTTGTAAAAAAGAAATATTTTCCGATGAAAGATATAATGAAATTTGTAAACGTACATCCCAGCACAATAGAAAAGAACAGGAAATTTATTATATCCGTTAGTCTTATTTATGGCAATAACTATGAACATCTTAAATCATACTTTAATAGTGGCAGGTGATTATTGTGGCAACGTATAGAGGTTTGGTATTTAGTTTGGACAAAAATTCGGCAGTAGTAGCTACTCCTCAGAACGCAGTATATAAAATCAACCGCACCAGCACAATGTATATTGGTAAAGAAGTTGTTTTTACAGATAAAGATATTATAAACAATAAATATTTCATAAAGAGGTATTTTGCTGCTGCAGCATGTTTTTGCTTAATTTTAAGTATTGCTGCCAGTTTGATTGTAAATTTCAGTAAAAATCTATTTACCGTGAAGGAATATGCTTATATATGTATGGATATTAACCCCAGTGTAGAATTTACTATCGATAAGGTTCAAAAAGTGCTAAAAGTTGATTCTTTAAACAAAGATGCTGAGATAGTTCTAAAAGGAGCAAATTTAAACGGGCTGAAACTGGAAGAAGCATTCGTTAAATTATACGGGATATGCAAAGAGAAAGCTTTTATAGATGATAAAAGCAAAGTATATATTTTAATTTCTGGTGCTGCAAATCCTGATAATAAGGAGTACAAAAAACAGGCCCAAAGGGAAGAAGATGTTATTGAAAATATTTTAGTGGAACTTAAAGAGAATATAAAAAAGACAAGCGGTTCCGAGACAGATGTTGTTGCGCTTGAAATTGAACCGCAAACCAGAACGCGAGCTTTTGAACATGGTGTTTCTCCTGCAAAATTTGCCCTTTATTCTGAAATTGTTAAGAATGGAAGAGATATATCGATTGAAGAGATAAAAGGGGCTTCAACTGAAGAACTGGTAAAGATTTATAACGATATACAAAAGAATATCGATTCCTCAAAGGCAGCAAAACCAACAAGCACAGTTGTTGAAGAAAATGTAATTTCTCCAAGTCCTACTCCGGAATTAACCCCGACACCTTCACCTTCGGTGACAGAGACGCCTACTGCTTCGTCAACGGGAGGTTTTGCATCTCCGGCTACACCTGCAGAGCAGATAGTTACAAAGACTCAAAATATACCGGTTAAAACACCTGAGCCAAAACCTTTGCCCCAACCCGATATGATGCCTAAGCCTGCACCAACACAAATAATTCCGGGAACAGGATTGAGAGGCGATTATTTTGACAATATAGATCTTACCAATTTTAAATTAACTCGTGTGGATAAAACAATTGAATTCTTTTGGGGTGTAAATTCGCCGGCAAAAGAAATCAGGAATGATGAATCTTACAGTGTGCGATGGAGAGGAAAAATAAGGCCTCTCTATAGTGAGGAGTATACTTTCTATATCAGCCGTGACAACGGAGTTAGACTTTGGATTGATAATAAACTGATAATAGATAAATGGGACAATCTTGTAAGTCGAGATGAAACAGGCAAGATTTTCCTTGAAGCCGGCAAGCTTTACGATATTAAACTTGAATACTTTAATAATACCGGCAATGGATTTGTTAAACTCGAATGGAGCAGTGCAAGTACTGTAAGGGCTATTGTACCTACTGAATGCCTGTATCCGGCGGAACCGGAGAATTATGAAAGTTCTATACCCGGAAAAGGTATCGGATTGTTCTATGAGTACTTTGATGAGGATAACTTAACAAATCCAAAAGAAAAGGGAATTGATAGCGTTATTGATTTTAACTGGGGTGTCGGTTCGCCAAGCAAATCGATTAATCAGGACCAGAAGTTCAGCGTACGTTGGACAGGCTTTATACAGGTGCCTTATGACGGAGATTATGTGTTCTACGTCAGTTATGATGATGGGGCTGGTTTATGGATTGACAGACAGCTTCTGATAGATAAGTGGACGGCAAACGAGATAAATACAGCCAAGACTAAGGCCATATCATTGAAAGCCGGACAGAGGGTTGAAATAATGCTTTTGTATCGCAATACAGGTTTGGCCGGAAGTATCAGGCTTGAATGGGAAGGACCCGGCATTGAAAGATCTGTTGTTCCAACAAGCTGCTTATATCCAAGATAACAGCTCTTCCCTTTAAAAGGGAGAGTACAAAATAGAAAAATTTTTTAAGGGAGGAATATTTATGGTTAAGAGAAGGAAGTTGGTTTTATCGGTTGTGCTTTCAATGGTATTGACCTTGGTAAATTTTCCGAAAACCAACGCAGCAAGCTATACAGCTTCTGTAGATGTCAATACCACATATCAGACTCTTGAAGGGTTTGGTGCGGCAATAGCATGGTACAATGACTATTTGACAACGCATCCAAACAAAAATGACCTTTACAGAATACTGTTTTATGATTCCGGTCTGGATATTTTGAGACTCAGGAATCAGTACAGAAACAGCAATAATTTTGGCTACGACGATATGGAAATTGTCAAGTATGGTAAAATAATGAATCCCAATCTTAAAGTTTTGCTTTCTTCATGGTCACCGCCATCGGATTTGAAGAGAAATGGCGTTTTGAATGGAGGAACCCTTGCAAAAGAAAACGGATCCTTTGTGTATGAAAAGTTTGCCGATTATTGGTATAACTCTTTGGTTGCCTATAGGGCAAAAGGAATTATTCCCGATTACATAAGCATCCAAAATGAACCGGAATATGAGAGTGGCGACTGGGAAACTTGTATTTTCAGGGAAACTGAAACCTCTGATTATCCAAGTTATGCAAAGGCTTTAGACGCTGTTTATGAAAAAATAAAAGATTTGCCGGATATGCCCAAAATATTGGGGGTTGAATCGGCAGGTATAATGAACAATACTGTTCAAAATTACGCAAGATATATGGACCTTTCCAAGGTATACGGTATTGCCCATCACCTTTACAATGGTGGGGATGCTTACAATCCTGACAGCTTTAATGACATATTCAGAAGCCTGGCAAGAGATTTTGCCGATAAGCCGCTGTTTATGACAGAGTATGATTACGGTACACCTTTCACTACTGCAGAATTGATCCACAACTCCCTTGTGGTGGAAGGCGTTAGCGCTTACTTCTACTGGGATCTCATTTGGGAAAACTCGCAAAGACCTTTGGTGGCTATTGAAGTGCCGAGAAATCCTGAACAATGGACTACAAGAGAAGGTTATATAATTTCCGACTTCTATTATATCATGCAGCAGTTTGCGAAATTTACAGATCCGGGATACAAGAGGGTTGACGCTTCCGTCAGCTCAAACGATATAAAAGTTTCTGCCTTTGTATCACCCGATAAGAGCAAATTGACAATGATATTTATAAATAAAGGGTATAGTGAACATTCGGTTGCTCTTGATTTGAAGGGCTATTCTTCCAATAAGTCGGTAATATACCGTACACTTCCTGAAGGTAATGAAAGATTTAAAAAGGTTGGAAGTCTCTCCGGAAACACTGTTACTCTTCCGGCCAGATCGGTTGTAACAGTGGCATTGGGAGTTGACGATGAAGAACAGATACCTCCGCAGCTTCCGACACCAACACCTAAGCCTGAGTCAAGAAGTGCCTACGATAAAATACAGGCTGAAGACTATAATGAAATGTACGGTATTCAGTGCGAAACAATTGCCGATGACGGAAATAAAAATGTTGCCTATATAGAAAACGGAGATTATATTCTCTTTAAAGGAGTAGACTTCGGTACCGGTGCAACAGGTTTTGAGGCTAGTGTGGCCAGTGCTGAAAGCGGAGGAGCAATTGAAATTCGCCTGGATGAATTATATGGAACTACTGTGGCAAAAATACCGGTAAGCGGTACTGGAGACTGGCATAATTATGTGAGCGTAAAAGCCGATATACCGGAGATTAAAGGTAAACATGACCTATACCTGGTATTTACCGGTGGTGGCGGATATCTGTTCAATATTGACTGGTTTGTATTTACGGGAGGAACTGTTGAAAATCCTGTACCTGATGTGATTTATGGCGACGTTAATGGAGACGGAGACTTTAATTCGATTGACTATGGATACCTGAAGATGTATTTGCTTGGTCAAATAAAAGAGTTCCCTTCGAAAGACGGAATGATTGCGGCTGATGTAAACGGAGACGGAGATGTAAATTCGGTAGATTACGCTTATATGAAAATGCGTTTGCTTGGTCAGATTAGCAAGTTCCCTGTGGAATAAGCTTTTAAACTTAAGTATCAGCCATTTCAAAATATATTGTTTTTGAAATGGCTGATACAGTTTTGGTAAAATTAAAAATATTGTCAAAAGATGATGATTATCAAATAACTTTTGCTATAAATTGTGTTTATAACACGTTTTATCCAAACAATCGAAAAGGCCAAAAATACAAGGTTTAACCGTGTAGTTTTTGTTTACATCGGATAAGTTAGATGTTATAATTAATATAAAATGTTTAATATTATGTAGTCTGAAAAGTTATTTGACTACATAATTTTTTGTCAAATTTTTAATATTTTTATAAAATTAAATATGATTATATTTATCTAAAGGAGGCTTTTCATTAATGAAAGCAAAAAAAGGGTTGTACATATTAATTTCTGCATTACTGGCATTTTCGTGTATGTTTTCCAGCTTGGCATTTGCCGACACTACACCAAGTATCAGAATTGAATTGGACAAGACATCTGCTGCAGTTGGAGATATTATAAAAGCGTCTATTATTGTGGACAATGTCAAAGGATTTGCAGGATATCAGGTGAACATAAAATATGACCCGACGGTATTGGAAGCCGTTAATCTCGAGACAGGTGCTGCTTTTACGGATACTACCGTTCCTCAGAACGGAACAATTTTGAATAAAGCCGAATATGGTGTCTTACCTATTGCGTCTCATAATATTTCACAGGGTATTTTGAATTTCAGCAAGGCTTATACAAATTTAAACAGTTACAAAGCCGACGGTTCGGCAGAAACAACAGGAACAGTTGCTATAATAGGTTTTAAGGTACGTAGAGTTGAAGAGACAATAATTGAGTTTGCTCCGACAAGTACCATGCCGACAGCTGTGTCAGGTGTTTTGCTGTTTGACTGGGATGGGAACAAGCTGACCTCCGGTTATTCAATTATAAATCCTCCGTCTATTAATTCAACTTCAGGTACAAAGATACCTACTCCTATTGTTGTAACTACTCCATTGGATCTTCCTACAGCAACACCTACTTCAGCAAGTAGCGGTAAAAAGGGAGAAATTGAGCCTGGTTTAGTAAGTAAAGACAGTGGCAGAGTAACTTACAAGTTTGAACAGAAAGATTTGGAAACTGCATTGCAGGATTTAACACCGGATTCTAAGGGAGTAAAGAAAGCAGATCTGGTTTTGGATGGTGTGGAAGGTGCTACCTCATATACTCAGGAGTTCCCAAGCCAGGCATTGCTTTCAAATGTTCTGTCTTATAAGATAAATATGATTACTGCTTATGCGACTTTAGAGCTTCCATCCAATATGTTAAATACTGATACTTTGGCTTCAAAGGTTAGAAGTGCTTCAAAAGTTGCCATTTCAGTGGAGAGAGATTATGGTTCAGGTTTATCTTCCGATTTGCAGGGAAAAATAGGCAATAGACCTGTAATTAAATTGAACCTTAATATAAATGATGTGCCTACAGATTGGAGCAATCTTGAAAGTCCTGTAAAGGTATCTATTCCATATGCCCTTACTCAGGAAGAAAAGAGCTCAATTGAGCATATTGTAGTTTTAAGAATTGATAACAGCGGAAATGCTATACCGGTAACTAATGGAAGATATGACGAAAAAACTAAATCTGTCATATTTACAACATCACAATTCGGAAGATTTGCAGTGGCATATGTGCATAGAACATTTAATGATTTGGAATCCCATGCCTGGGCAAAACATCAGATTGAAGTATTGGCATCAAAGGGTGTAATAAACGGTACTTCGGAAACAACCTTTGCACCACAGGCATATATAACAAGGGCAGACTTTATGGTACTTCTGGTTAAAGCTTTGGATTTGAATGCTGTCGTTGATTCAAATTTTGACGATGTACCTGCTGATGCCTATTACTATAACCAGATTGGTATTGCAAAAAAACTTGGAATTACAACGGGAGTCGGCGATAACAAGTACAATCCGAAAGCTCAGATAACAAGACAGGATATGATGGTACTTATCACAAGAGCTCTTATGGTTACAGGCAAGATAAATTCAGAAGGTACCGCTGATGTTATTGCAACTTATTCGGATAAAGACGATATTGCACCTTATGCAGTAACAGGTGTAGCAACTTTGGTAAAAGAGGGTATAGTTTTGGGAAGCAATAACATGATTAATCCAAGAGGAAATGCTTCAAGAGCTGAACTGGCTGCCATTGTATACAAGATTTATAATAATTATAATAATTAGTATTAAAGATTGGTGTTAAATTAAAAGAAAGGGAGGTCAATTGCGATCTCCCTTAAAAATTTCTAAAGATTTCTGAAAAATTTGTTTTAAATTGCAATATTAAATGCAACACCTATAGTAGAAATCATTTTTTGTTTAGGTGGTAAATCCACAATATTATCCTTAAGCCCTTCTTGGTTATTTA
>Ga0134091_1003200_pt1 | contig 10187 bp, 10 predicted proteins | sample 2_5taG_FD_94451 | JGI IMG/M metagenome (GOLD analysis project Ga0134091, IMG submission 94451) | Switchgrass degrading microbial communities from high solid loading bioreactors in New Hampshire, USA - 2_5_20_6_A2 metaG | ecosystem: Engineered > Bioreactor > Semi-continuous > Anaerobic >...
AAAGCTGCTCATCCACTTCAACATTGGGGTTCCTGTCAGTCCTGTCAATGGTTATGGGAAATTTGCCATCCTTCTTGAGCATGTTGAGCACATCCAGCCCGCGCCGTCCTTTTGCCCTGACAAGATCATCGGACGAATCGGCAAGGTGTCTGAGTTCCTCGAGAACAAAACCCGGAACTATTAGTTCTCCTTCAAGAAATCCGGTCCGGCTCAGATCAAGGATTCGCCCGTCGATAATGACGCTGGTATCCAGAAGTTTATAAGGCGTTACGGATTTTTTGTCGGTCCTTTTTATTGCTTCAAAAACATTGTCATGTCTTTTCAGCAGGGCAAAATAAACGCCGCATATACCAAGAAGGACATAAATGACCAGAGAAAGGGGAACTCCTATTACATCTATTTTAACAATGGGAATGGAAATGAGACTTGCTACTATAAGCCCGGCGATAAGACCGCAGACGCCGACAATCAGTTCATATGTGGTGATTTTTTGCAAAGCCTGTTCGATTCTCTCAATGGACACGGCAGTGAAACGAATAATCCTGCCGCCGAAAATAAACATCAATACACCTGCAACCAGAGAAACGAAGACAATTGTTCCGATACCATAAATAGTGGTCAGGTCTTCGGTCTTGCCATTAAGGATGAAGAGGTGGCGTATCATTGTCATGCCTGTCAAGGCCCCGGTCAGACCGAATGCGTATTTTAAAACTTTTTCCAGCATGCCTTATACCCCTTAAAAACTCAGTTCCAGAGCCGGCTGTTGATCATTTCCTCAACATCGCTCGGGTTCATGTTTTTGGCCAGAACAAGCTCACTTATTAAAATCTGCTTTGCGCTGTGCAGCATTTTACGTTCCCCTGTAGACAGACCCCTGTTTTTTTCACGCAACATCAAACTCTTGACAACGTCCGCTACCTCAAAGACATCTCCGCTTTTTATTTTTTCCATGTTTTCCCTGTATCTCTTGTTCCAGTTTGATGGCTGCTCATGCGATCTGGTCTCGAAGGATTTAAATACTTTATCGGCATCTTTTTGGCCTATGACATCGCGGATACCGATACTTTCCACATTATTTATCGGGATCATGACTTTCATGTTGCCCAAAGGCATCTTCATGACATAATAACGCTTCCGTTCTCCCAGGATTTCCTTCTCTTCAATGGCTTCTATAATTCCTGCACCATGCATAGGGTATACAATCTTATCCCCTACGTTGAACATTATTGATCGCTCCTTCTAAAGCATACTGGAATTTCATTCACCTTATCCGTTCATGCATGGGTAGGATAAGCAAATGTATGTATGAAAGCCATGACCGACAATAACCTGCAAGTCAGAAGAATTCGCTTTTATTTAAGTATACACTACCGGGAGAAAAAAGTCAAAAATGCTTACGGGGATAAGGATATCGGCGACCTGAGAAGCAGGCGCCTGCCAAAAATCTTTTCCCTCCCCGTCCTTCTTTTGCAAATGGTTTCAAATATAACTATTTCCAAAATATATGACTTTTAAACATCTTTCGGAACAAATCAGCACACCGATGCATCTCCCGGAATGTTCGGCAATTATAAGTTTATTTGTAATTTCTCTTTTTTTGTATATAATGAATGTAGACATCCTTTTAATTCCAATTCCTTGAAGAAAGGCTGATGGATGCATGAAATCATACCGGAAAGAGCTTGTGATCCACTACCCGAAGCGAAGGGGATATGTAAATATCACTCCCGAAGTCGAGCGCTGCCTGAGGGAAAGCGGCATAAAGGAAGGTCTGGTTCTTGTAAATGCCATGCACATTACGGCAAGCGTTTTTATCAATGATGACGAACCCGGGCTGCATGCGGATTTTGAAAGATGGCTCGAAAAACTTGCGCCTGAAAAACCCTATTCCCAGTATGCCCACAACGGCTACGAGGACAATGCCGATGCGCACCTCAAGAGACAAATCATGGGCCGGGAAGTGGTAGTGGCGGTTACTGAAGGAAGACTTGACTTTGGCCCGTGGGAGCAGATTTTTTACGGTGAATATGACGGCATGAGGGATAAACGGGTACTGATCAAGATTATTGGCGAATAAACTGAATCGAAGTTGCTTACTCACCATTCAACCATCATATGAGGAGGTATTCCCATGAACATTTTATTTGGCAATGTCCCGTCGCCATTCAGCATTCCCGGTTTTTTCTTCTGGATACTGGCTGCAGGTTTGCTCTTCCTGACAAGTGCCATTCTGATGTGGCTGTGGAATATTACCATCCCAAGAATTTTTAATATCAGGGAAATTACTTTCTGGGAAGCATTCAGGCTTATATTAATTGCCATGATTCTGTTCAAGTGACCGCATATTAATCCGACAAAAAAGCCCGGTTGTACCAGACAGCCGGGCATTTTGATTCCAGGAACCTGAAATTATTCTTTATTCAGAGCCTTCAACAGTTCATCCAGATCCATGCCGTGAACCATGGCGGCCTCTTCCAAAGTTTCTGCCTGTGAGGCAGGACAGCCGATACAACCCATTCCAAATCTCATCAAAGTCATGGCGTTTTCAGGGTTCTGTCTGATTACCTCACCAATTGTCATGTCCTTTGTCACTTTCATGCTGCTTCCCCTCCTCCTGCATGTATACTTCCTGTAAAACAACAGCTAATGGTATTAGTCAATTTTAAAACTTTTTATATTATACGTCAATATGCTTAAGAAATCTGTGATTAAAATTACAGTTTCTTACCGGTCAGATACTGTTCTGCCGAATGGGCCGCTGCCGCTCCGTCAGAAGCCGCAGTCACAACCTGTCTTAAGTTTTTCTCCCTGACATCTCCTGCGGCAAAAACCCCCGGAATATTCGTTCGCATTTTGTCATCAGTCTTAATATATCCCCATTCATTCAGTTCTATTTTCCCTTTTACCAGTTCATTGTTGGGAATATATCCAATGGCAATAAAAAGGCCGTTTATATCAAGCCTTGAGACTTCATCGTTTTTGTTGTTCCTTATTTTTACAGCTTCAAGGCTGCTGTCCCCGATTATTTCTTCAACTACCGAATTCCATACGGGAGTTATCTTGGGGGTATTTACGACCAGATCCGCGAGGATTTTTGTGGCCCGCAGCTCATCCCTGCGGTGAATAAGGTAAACTTTGCGGCAAAACCTGGAAAGATACAGGGCATCTTCTGCCGCTGTGTCACCTCCTCCTACGACAGCCACATCCTTATCCCTGAAGAAGGCTCCGTCGCATGTCGCACAATAGGAGATTCCCGCTCCTGTAAGTTTTTCCTCATTGGGAAGTCCCAGTTTTTTCGGGGAAGCGCCCATGGCCAGGATAACCGTCTTTGTTTCGAACGTCTTTTCTCTGGTCATTACCTTTTTGACATCGCCATCAAGTTCCAGCTCCACAACTTCGGTCATTTCCACCTCGGCCCCGAACTTGGTGGCCTGCCTGTACATTTTGTCTGCAAGCTCCATCCCGCTTACCGCGTCAAAACCGGGGTAATTTTCCATCTTATCAGTGATTGCCATTTGTCCCCCGAAATATGCCCGCTCAATTATAAGGGTCTTAAGTTTGGCTCTTGCTGTATATATAGCTGCCGTAAAACCTGCCGGTCCTCCTCCGACAATAATTACATCATACATGACAAATCCCCCGCTCGCTTAATTTCTGATTGTTGATGTACGGATCGATCAAATTTGGCCAATAAAATTGCCTATCAGCAGGGCCCTTACGGGCGCCGCCTCGGCACCCCTGATTTTCAGAGGTGCCGCAACAAGGAAATATTCTCCTTCAGGCACATCTTTCAGCCTAAGTCCCTCAAGGATCAGAATACCGGAATTTAAGAGAGTTTTATGGGTCGGATGTCCCGGCTGATCCCTTTCTATTCCCATTGAATCTATGCCAATTCCCGAAATTCGTTTATCCTTCAGGTACAAGGCCGCCGATTCATCAACATAAACAAAATCCTTTTCCAGGATATCCAGTAAGGAGTTTTTTGTCTTGAGAAGAATAAAGTCTCCCTTCTCAATATCCTTACCGGACAGGTCTTCTGCCGTGATTTTATTTTCAGCATCTGTCAGGTCAAACACCTTGCAGCGGGTAACCACTCTTTTTAAATCGAGACCATCCAGATTTTCGCCGTTTTCCGTAACATGCATGGGAGAATCGAAATGTGTGCCCGTATGAAGATTCATAATCAGTTTTGATTCATAAACCTTGCCGGTGCTAAAATCGGATTCAATTTCAATTAACGGACGTTTGGAAATTCTCCCTTTATACACAGGCATTTCGTGATAAATTTCCATTGAAATATCGTAGATCTCCATGGTCCACCCCCTATATGTTTATCCATTCCCTGCCGTCCCTTGCAAGCAGTTCAAAGGCCTTGACCGGCCCCATGCTGCCTGCGTCATAATTTGGGAATTTGAATTCCGTCTTTCCTCCGTATTCAATTATCCTGTCAGCAAATTTCCAGGATGCCTCAACTTCATCCCACCTTGAAAACAGGGTGGAATCGCCGCGCAGAATGTCATATATCAGTCTTTCATAGGCCTCGGGCGTGTTTCCTGAACCTCTGTTTATCTGGCTCGCGTCCATCTTGGTTGCCACAATGTTGTTGTAGGAATTGAAATCCCGTGTATTGAACTGGAAAAACACTCCCACATTGGGCTGTATCCGGATTACCAGCAAATTCGGTTCCTGCAGGTGGGCCTTGTCTTTAAAATACAGTATGTTGGGCAATGATTTGAACTGTATTACAATTTCAGACGAATTGATGCCCAGGCGTTTGCCCGTTCTTATATAAAACGGCGTCCCCGCCCATCTGAAGTTGTTTATGTGGAGTTTCAGTGCCACAAAGGTCTCTGTGTTGGAAGTGGGCGAAACTTTTTCCTCCTCCCTGTAACCCGGCACCTTAACTCCGTCAATATAGCCCCTTCCATACTGGCCAAACACAACATTGTTCCTTAAGAGATCAGGAGTAAAGTCTTCTATGGCCTGAACCACTTTCAGTTTCTCTGTCCTGATAGAATCAGTATCGAGATTGACAGGCGGCTCCATGGCGACAAGGGAAAGGATCTGCACAATATGGTTCTGAACCATATCCCTCATGGCTCCTGATTTCTCATAGTATTCTCCCCGGGTTCCTATACCCTGTTTCTCACACAGTGAAATCTGTATATTGTCTATATATCTGTTGTTCCACAAGGATTCAAACACAGGATTGCAGAACCTCAGGACCATTATGTTCTGTATCATTTCCTTCCCAAGGTAATGATCTATCCTGTATATATCTTTTTCCGAAAAAACTTCAAGCAGTTTCCTGTTAAGGTTTTTTGCCGTTTTCAGGTCTTCCCCGAAAGGCTTTTCTATGACAAGCCTTACCCAGGATTTGCTGTCATCTGCAAGGCCGCTTATTTCAAGGCCCTGGACAATGGTCTCAAAATACTGGGGCGAAACAGCCAGGTAAAAAATCCTGTTGCATCCTGTTCCATCATTTCCGGCACAGAATTTATCACACAGACTGCCGAGAGTCCCGGAAAGTTTTTTGTATCCGGACATATCTGTAAAGTCAAATTTCCTGTAAAAGATGATGTCTTTGAGTTTATTCCAGTATCTGGCCTCAACCCGGTTCCGTGAATAATTGTTTATTGACTCATAGACCTCATTTCTGTACTGTTCGTCAGTCTTGTCCCTTCTGCCTATGGCCACTACAGCAAAATTCTGCGGCAGCAGATTGTCATACACCAGGTTGTATAAAGCCGGCATGAGCTTTCTGTGGGTCAGATCCCCTGTTCCGCCAAATATGACCATGATTGTGGCTGAATTCTGGATACTTTTTTCCCTGCTCATAATTGCCCCCGTTTATTATTATTTCTATTCTATAAAAGCTGGAATATTAAGTTTCCAAACATAATCTGTTGATTTCATGAGATCATATCCAGTAAACCAGATTATAAAAAACAGGTAAAGTATTGTGTCAAAGCCAAAACAGTTTATTCCGGCTAACTTAATTATATTAATATATTACCTTAAACTTTGTGACTTTAATCACATTTATTGTTTTCAATAAGAGTTATAATCATTCTATATATTGTATATTAATCTTGTGATAATCACAACATATGGCATTATTCAGTTTTCTTTTTCTTTTACTGAAGGATAAAAAATAAAAAGCTTTACCCGGGGAGGTACATTCAATGAAGATAATCAAAAGGGACGGAAGAATAGTCGATTTTGATCCAAACCGTATAGTGAATGCCATTAATAAAGCAATGGCTGAGACGCTGCTTGGGGTGGACCATGAGCTTTCTGTCAGCATCGCCGCATCCATAGCCGGGGAACTGGCAAAAACAGAAGGTCTGAAAAGCGTTGAAGAAATCCAGGATATGGTTGAGGAAAAATTAATGTCAAGCCACAGAAAGGATGCCGCAAAAAAATACATTTTGTACCGGATCCGCAGAAACCTGAACAGGCAGGAAAGGAGCCGGTATAAGCTGCTCGATGAGGATTTCCTGTCGGAATACAAGCACAGGCCTGCACCCATGAAACCCCTGGGTGAGTTTGTATATTACAGGACCTATTCCAGATGGATTCCCGAGGAGCAGAGAAGAGAGTACTGGTGGGAGACCGTGGCACGGGCGGTTGATTATAACTGCAGCCTGGTCGACGGCACCAGCATGGAGGAAGCCCGTAAACTGTACAGCAATGTTTTTAACCTTAAGCAGTTCCTAAGCGGCAGAACCCTGTGGCTCGGCGGGACACAGATTTCAAAGGAATACGGGACAGGTAACTATAATTGTGCATTTTGTATCATCGATGATTTCAGAAAATTCAGCGAGCTTTTCTATTTGCTCATGATCGGGACAGGTGTAGGCTTCAGAATCCTGAAAGCGGATGTTGAGAAACTGCCTCCCATAAGAACAAATGTCCAGGTGATACATGAATATTACAGGCCCCTTCCTCCACCGGAAAGGGAGGATAATACTTCACTCATGTTTTCCGGAGATACGGCCACCATTGTTGTCGGCGACAGCAAGGAAGGCTGGACGCAAGCCCTGGAATACTTTTTAAGGATATTATATGACCACAGTTACCAGCAGATTACGAAAATTGTTATAAATTATAACCATGTCCGAAGAAAAGGAGAGAGACTTAAAAGATTTGGCGGAAGGGCAAGCGGGCATGAGAGCCTGAAGACCATGTTTGAAAAAATATCATCGGTTATTGCCAGGCTTGGCGCGGAAGAAGGCAAGGTAAAATGCAGGCTCAGGCCAATACATTGCCTCGATATATGCAACATAATAGGGGAAAATGTTGTGGTAGGGGGTGTAAGACGGACTGCCGAAGTAGGCATCATCGATCCCGATGACCATGAATGCATAGAAGCAAAATCCCAGTTATATTACCAGGATGAAAACAATAACTGGGTTGAAAATAAAGCCATATCCCACCGCAAACTGAGCAACAATTCCATTTTTTATCAGTCAAAACCCTCCCGGGAGCAGCTCAGATGGCAGATAAACCAGATGAGGCTGAGCGGGGAACCGGGATTCATCAACGCTGAAGCAGCCAGAAAACGCCGCAGGGATTTTGAAGGGGTAAATCCATGCGCCGAGATACTTCTCCGGGACCGGGGTCTTTGCAACCTGACCACTGTGAATGTAGCCGCCTTTGTCGATGAAAACGGTAACCTTGACAAGGACGGGCTTCTGGAAGCCCAGAGGCTCTCAGTACGGGCCGGGATCAGGATGACCTGCCTTGACCTTGAACTGCATGAATGGGACAGGGTGCAGAAAGAAGACAGGCTGCTGGGCGTGAGCCTGACAGGCTGGCAGGACGCAATGAGCGTTCTGAAATATTCAGAGGAAGAGGAAGCCGGACTTCTTTCCCTGCTCAGGAAGACTGCCCATGAAGAAGCCTCCAGGTACTCCAAGGAGCTCAATATCCCGGCTCCCCTTCTGGTCTGCACAATAAAGCCTGAGGGTACCCTTTCGCTTTTGCCCGGTGTTTCCAGCGGCCTTCACCACTCCCATTCCAGGTATTTCATAAGAAGGATAAGGATAAGCGCCCAGGATCCCCTTGTAAAAGTATGTGAGAAACTTGGATACCCGGTATTGCCTGAAAACGGCCAGGATCCTGAAAGCTGCACTGTCAAAATCATCGAGTTCCCCCAAAAAGCGCCTGTGACCAGGACAAAATATGAGGTTTCGGCCATTGAACAGCTCGAAACCTATAAAAGATTCATGAAGTACTATGTTGACCATAATGCTTCAATCACTGTGACTGTCAGGGAACATGAATGGGATGATGTGGAAAACTGGCTGTATGAAAACTGGGATGATGTGGTGGCAGTCTCTTTCCTTGCCCTTGATGACAATTTCTATCCGCTGCTGCCCTATGAAAGTATTACAGAGGAGGAATACCGGAAAAGAACTGCGGCCATGCGGCCATTTATTCCGTCCCTGCTTGCCGAGTTTGAGCAGAATGAATTTGAAACCCGTGACATGGAAGCAGGCTGCGAAAACGGGGTATGTCCGATCAGATAGAACTCATCACAGAAATTTCCTCGTGAATAATACATTGCATCATTGCCGCATAGAAACAGCGGGGCGGCTTAATCCGCTCCGCTGCTGCAGCCTGGCTTTTTTGGCCACATCATTGCCAGAAGTCAGTAATCTGTGTCTAAATCCGGTCATAAAACCCGGTTGTGTTAATTTCTCGCGACACCAGTCCTTCTGGCGGCTTCAGCCACTTTTTCTGCCACTGCCCTGCCGACGCGTCTGTCAAAAGCCCTGGGAATGATATAATCAGGGGAAAGTTCGTCTTCTCCGACAAGACCCGCGATTGCGTAGGCGGCCGCAATTTTCATTTCATCATTTATGTCCCTTGCCCGCACATCAAAAGCGCCCCGGAAAATTCCCGGGAAGGCAAGCACATTATTGATCTGGTTCGGGAAATCGGAACGGCCCGTCGCGACGACTTTGGCGCCGCCTTTTTTGGCATCGTCGGGGAATATTTCGGGCACGGGATTTGCACAGGCGAATATAATCGGATCCTTTGCCATACTTCTTACCATATCGACTGTGACTGCATTCGGTGCGCTCACGCCTATGAACACGTCAGCACCCCTGAGGGCATCCACAAGTGTTCCCTTTATGTTTCTATGGTTTGTTACAAGTGCAATTTCTTCCTTGAATTCATTCATATTTTCCTTACGGCCTTTATAAATGGCACCTTTCCGGTCACACAGGACTATGTTTTTGAACCCGTCGGCCAGAAGCAGTTTTGTTATCGATATTGCCGCAGCTCCGGCACCATTGATTACTATACTGACATCCTCTTTTTTCTTGCCGACCACTTTAAGCGCATTGATAAGCCCCGCAAGGGTGACCACGGCCGTACCGTGCTGATCGTCATGAAAAATCGGAATATCACATTTTTCCTTTAATTTTCTTTCAATTTCGAAGCACCGGGGGGCTGAAATATCCTCAAGATTCACCCCTCCGAAACTACCTGATATCAGGTAGATGGTATTTACTATCTCATCAACGTCCTTGCTCTTTATACACAGCGGAAATGCATCAACACCGCCGAAAGCCTTGAAAAGAACACATTTCCCCTCCATTACCGGCATTCCGGCTTCAGGCCCTATATCGCCAAGGCCAAGCACGGCGGTGCCGTCGGTCACAACAAGGCACATGTTCCATCTGCGTGTAAGCTCATAGCTTTTGTCTGTATCCTTCTGGATTTCCAGGCATGCCTGAGCAACCCCGGGAGTGTATGCCAGTGAAAGATCGTCCTTGTTATTTACCGGAACGGTTGCTATTACTTCTATCTTTCCTTTCCATTCGGCATGCTTCTTTAAAGACTCTTTCGCATAGTCCATAAGCATTCTCCTTAAAAATCTTTTTACTTTAATTATTTATCATCTTACCACTTAAGAGGGATTAGAATTCAGTTTAATTCTATAAAACGGGGACAGCCGCTTCAATATATTTATAAAACATATTTTATCCAAAGGAGTACAGAAGGATGTACAGATTTGCCGAAAAAATCTGCTGAAATGCAAAAAGCCCCAAACACAAGGGCTTTTTACAATATTGACTATTTATTCTGGAGGCGCCACCCAGATTCGAACTGGGGAATAAAGGTTTTGCAGACCTCTGCCTTACCACTTGGCTATGGCGCCTTATTTGATT
>Ga0134091_1003204_pt1 | contig 10182 bp, 6 predicted proteins | sample 2_5taG_FD_94451 | JGI IMG/M metagenome (GOLD analysis project Ga0134091, IMG submission 94451) | Switchgrass degrading microbial communities from high solid loading bioreactors in New Hampshire, USA - 2_5_20_6_A2 metaG | ecosystem: Engineered > Bioreactor > Semi-continuous > Anaerobic > Digestate...
TATGAGCCGTTTTTCAGAAACCTTTTATTATTAACCGAATACTCGTATGAAATATTCTTCAGTTCTGTTATCAGGGCGTCCTTTTTAGCATTGTCGTAGCTTCCGGTGACATCAGATAACGTATCCGCCCACATGTCAGCGTTTACACTGTAAAGTTTTATCATAGCGCGGCAACGCAAAGGCGTGCCCCCACTTTTATCTTTAGCATATGATACAAGAAGCGAAAGCTCGTCATCACCTACTTCCGGAAGCCATGTAAGGACGGATCCCCTCACGCTGTCATCATCACTTGTGTCACTGACAATAGAATAAAGAGCGGAATACTCCTCATATGTGAAAAACTCGCCCGCTGCCGCTATCATTTGAATACGGTAGCCCGGGTTGTTTTCTTTATTCTTTATCTGCGCTGTGATTTTCTCTGCGTCAAGAAGATTAAACCTGTTATGCAGCGCAAGCGAAGCTAAATAAATGTTGTCACCCCGGTCGATTTTGCACTTTTCATTAATTTTATTAAGCGCGCGGTAAAAATCATCTTCCAGCATAGTGTTTAGTTTTTCATAAAACTTTTGCGCATCTTTTGTGCCTATTTCAACGGCATTTACCATCCACGCATCTTTTGAGTTTATATATATCTTTATAATGATTGCTGTTAAAACTAAAACAAGAACGCATATGAAGATAAAATTCTTCACTTCCCTGTTTTTCATCTGATAATCCCTCCCTTTATGTATTTTTTACTTTTTTAAAGGCGAGTGTAGGCACGAATGCACGCACACCTCCTGTGCTGTGGTGTGATGTAATATTTATATTATCAAATCTCTATATAATCCTATGTTAATGAACGAATATGTCATTTGCACGTGAGTTTTTTATATACCTACATAATGATTATAGTTTATTATTTATCGCTTGTAAACACTGCTTAATTATGGCAGGGAATCTTATTTTTTCGTAATAACTTAACAGCAAAACAGAGCAAAAAAAGCCACAGGATATCTCAGTATATCCTGCGGCTTTATTAATGAAAAGCGGATGGAGACAGGGGGGCTCGAACCCTCGACCTCACGGATGTGAACCGTACGCTCTAACCAACTGAGCTATGCCTCCGTGATGGACTGATGTGTTATTTTTGTAGACATGGCTCGAAAATTTTAACCGCCATGTCGCATCAGTCTTTATGTGTCAACGCTTCTATGGCTACTCGGCGAGTATGCTTATTTACACTTTCAACAAGCTCGCTAATCGCGCACTTTTACTAACTGAGCCATGCTTTTGTGGCAGTTACTATTATACTGCTCAGCGCTTTGTGCTGTCAAGCGCTCATTTTAACTTGGGTAGCCCAGCGCACTATCATATTTGAAATGTTTGTTTATCTATATTTATTGATAAGCTCGCGTATACGGGACGTAAATGCTGCAAGCTCCGAATTCGGACGCCCGGCGCAGCGTTTTGCAACCGCAAGAAGCTCTGTCGCCGTCTCTACGAGCGTATTATATATCTTCTCAGCCCTTGTTGTTGATGCGCTCTTTCCTCCCTTTTCCTTTTGCTCCTTAACTGGAACGCCCACCGCATCATATACGATTTCATTTGTCATAAGGTCAAATACAGTGCCGCTGAAAGGAGCAATAGCTTCGCATCCGAATTGTTCTATCAACCTGTCGCGGAGTGCTTCACATGACTCCGTGTCGCCGTGGTTGACAAAAACGGTCCCCGGACGCTTTTTCATTGCTTCATACCACCCTGTAAGACCGTCGACATCGGCATGACCGCTTGTCCCGTGAAGAGAGCATATCTCGGCGCGAATTGCCACTTCCTCGCCAAACAGTTTCACAGAGCGCGCGCCGTCAAGAATCGTGCGCCCAAGCGTCCCCGCCGACTGATAACCGGCGAAAAGAATGATGTTTTCCGGACGCCAGAGATTGTGCTTTAAGTGATGGCGTATCCTGCCGGCCTCGCACATACCGCTTGCCGATATTATAACCTTCGGCTGCATGTCTGTATTGATGCGCTTTGAATCCTCCGCTGTTTCCGAAAAGATTAAATCATCGTTCCATATAGGGTTGACACCCGCATCAATAAGCGCACGCATTTCGCCATCGAAGTAATCAGGGTCGCAATTCATGAATATTTCCGTTGCTTCTTTCGCCAGGGGGCTGTCAAGGTAAACTGGGAAATTGGGTCGGCTTTTTACAAGCCCTTTTAATTTTATCTCCCGTATCATATATAATAGCTCCTGCGTCCTGCCGACGGCAAATGACGGTATTATGACACTGCCCCCGCGGTCAAAGGCGCGGTTTATGTAACCGGCAAGCTCCTCATATGGATCCCCCTCGGGTGGCAAATGAAGGCGGTTGCCGTACGTTGACTCAAGGACAAGATAATCACCGCCGTAAATCGGCTGCGGATCACGTATTATCGGGTGGTTTGTATTGCCGACGTCACCGCTGAAAATAATCGTTTTCTCCACCCCGGCTTCGTTAAGCTTTATTTCAACGCAGGCAGAGCCGAGCAGGTGCCCGATATCAAAAAAGCGCAGCTTAACACCGCCCACAACCAATACTTCCACACCATATGAACAGCCGCGGAAAAGCTTCATTGTGCCGATGACATCGTTTATATCGTACATCGGTAAAACAGGCTCCCCGCCTGAGCGGACAGACTTTCTGCTTTTCCACTCAGCTTCCATCGCTTCAATATGAGCCGTGTCGCGGAGCATAATATCGGCAAGGCGACGTGTCGCTTCCGTCGAATATATCACACCTCTGAAGCCGTCGCGGTACAGCTTTGGCAGCATGCCAGAGTGATCAATATGAGCATGTGTCAGAATCACAGCCGCGATTTCAGACGGCGCTACCGGCAGCGGAATGTTTTCATATACGTTTTTCCCCTGCTCCATACCGCAGTCGACAAGGTAATATACACCTGATGATTCTATTAGCGTACAACTGCCCGTTACTTCATGTGCCGCACCGATAAATGTTACCTTCATTTTCGCTTGTCATTTCCCTTCAAAGTTTATTTTGGCGTGAAATATTATAGTGCTGATTATTTGTAAAAGCTCAGCTTCGGCGGCGAAGTGCAATAAAAACGGCTCCGCTCACAACAATAATGATAAACACAACCGCAAGCGGTGTTATAAAACCACCGTCACCATATTTGTTATCGCCAGTATCACTTATTGTGCCCGGGTTCTTTTTTATCATCGATTCAAGCTCATCTGACGTGTACTGACTGCTGTAACCGGTTATTTTCGAAATATAAATTTCATCACCCGCTGTGAAATCGGAGTAAATTGATATAGCGTAAATTTTGTCCTTCTCTTTATACTCCGTAAGATCGATGTAAACGGCATTTTAAACGCCGGCCGTGAGCATAGCTTCTGTTATATAAAAGCCGCCCTCCGACATAAACTCAATTGTTATATTAGTATCAGCATCGCTGCCGGAGACAAGCGTAATATCAAACCTTATGACAGGCGCGGGTGAAAAATCAAAGGGGAAAGAAAGTGATGAATATAGAATTCCACCGACACCACCGCCAAACGACGCTCTGAGCACGCGCCCGCCGGCACGGGATGCCGAAACGAGCGATTTGCAGCCATCATAGGTAAGCCAGCCGCGCGTGTCATATACGGATGAAAAATTAAAGTAGGTGTAGCTTCCGGTAAAGTCAACCGAAGGCTTCTGAACTACGCTTCCGGTTACAATAGAGCGCTGTCGCGCCCGATATGCGTCAGGGTCATTGTCGTCAAGCGCCATTATTATTCGCCAGGCATTAGAACCTATTGCTTGTGCCAATATGCTCGCTGCCGACGAATACTTGTCCGTGTCAATATAGCGTAGAACACTGATAAATACGTCCCAGTCGGCATCGGAAATTGTCATTTCATCAGGTGCCAGAATAAACGCCGAGACAAAAGGACTTTTAGCAACGGAATAATACCCCGATAAATACCCCGATTCAAGCGATGAGATATTTACATCCCCTTCCGGTCGCCAGTAAAACATTGCACCACCCGGTGCCGGAAGCCCTGAGTTCTCGAGCCTATCAAAATAATTGGCAAGAATCTCAATATTGTCAGCACCGACATACACTGCAGCGCCGCTGTATTCTTCAGATGATGAGAGCGGTGATTGCCAGAGCACACGATAGTCAAATGCTCCGCCATTTTTGATAAAAGACGACACTGTCCGAAGAAGATGCATTGCGTCGTAGGCCCCGCCGTCAATGCCTGAGCCGGCACATAAAATGGGACCTATCGGCAAATACACCTCAAAATTTGATATATTGGCACAGCCGACCTCATATATGAGCCGCATTGCCCCCTCAAGCAACCTTGCGTACTCGACAGGCGTTACATCCGTGCCGGGGTTGTTCTTTGAAACAGCATCCGACGCATAAGCACCGGCTATCATACCGGCGATATAACCGTACTCCGAGCTACGATACCTTGATGTAAGGAAATCAACCGCCGCATAAAGGATGCCAAAAGACTGCTCCGTATCCGCCCGCAGGGCGTAATAAAGCGCTGATTCTGCTTGGACGCCATCTTCCACATCGCCTGTAAAAAGTCCCGGATCGGTGCATAAAAGTCTGATATAAACACGTGCGCCTGTCAGCGAATAACGCCGGATGAGCGTGTCAAGCTGCGATATAAAGGCACTGTCGAAATAATAAATCTCCCCGCCGAACGTATAAAGCCGCCCGCCAGACGATGTGCCAAGAAGCTCTGCCAAATCAACGTCAATTATAGTGGCAGAAACGCAAAGGCCACAATGTCGCATCCCGCCGCAAAGCCCCTTTATACCCTCCGATATGGCACTTGGCAAAGCAGAACCGAGCAAAGACGGATTCGATATATACATCGGCGAGCCGATTTGTAAGGAAGTGCCGTCATAAATTACGGCAGCGGCATATTTATACGTTAGATACCCGGCAGGAAGCGACGATGCGTCGATTGTGACACTGAAACGCGTCGTCATTTTTATCTCTGCGCACGGCTCTGCCGTCGCCATATATTCACGCTCGTCCGCCCACGACGGAATAGCGTAAATTGCTATTTTACCATTGATATAATCGCCTGCCGCATCAAACGGAACAGTTCCCTTTAAAGTTACGGAACCGTCCGCAGATACTTTACACGATTCAAGCGCACCTATGCCGGTCTCAGGCAGCACCGGCAGAGTATGCGGTGATATGGAGTAGATATTTAAATTGCCGTCAATGACGTTTTCAGCCGTTAGTGTAAAGGATTCAATTGATGAAAGATTCGGCACATCGAAATAATAGGCTCCGCGGCTCGCCCTGCCCTTTACTGTTTTTACATCAGTCGTGTTCGTTGTGCCATCTTTATAAGCGTACGTTACGGAAAGATATACATCCGTTTCGGTGCTTTCGGCGACGATACGTATCGCATTATACGAGGGCGCCGACACTGTGTCAGCGAAAACCGGTTTGGCAGCCAGCGATACTATCCCGTCGGCGCCAGCCGATAGTTTTATATATCCGGAGGTAGGCTCACTTGTGTATGAGCCTTTTTTTATTAAAAACTGGCTTGTCATGAATGTATCTTCATGCGATGTATCAGCCTTAATCTTTGATGTTATATTGTCAAGTTGCCACGAAAGGCTGAACACACCATCAAAACTTGACACAACCTTTATTGCAACAGATACCCCTGTGACCTGCGTGCGTCCGCTCCAGCCTGACATCGGCACCGTAATGCTTGTCCACACATCGGCATAAATGCGTCTTGATGTAGTTATAGTGTCGTCGGTCGAGTGGATATCGACGGTAATCATAAAGTCAATATTTCTGCCTGCATTGGTGCCCGTCTTCGGTAAAACCGGAGTGTCCGCTTTTACTGAAAGTTCAATGCTCTGATACTCGTAAAGATTGATGGGTTCATCGAAATTTGTGCTCACAGTATAAACGGCGCCGGCGCGAGTTGTCTCCCGTCGCATGGACAAATATCCGCGATCTGTTTCATTAGCGGCAGAGTCAACATCAGAGGCATCGTACTCTTCCCTCGACAGTGTCGTTCCGACCTCCGACGCAATCCATGCAGTGCCATCCCACAGATTATCTATAACGTAAACATCGGCGGCATTGTTTTCATTCGCTGCCATAGTAAAAGAGGCAAAGTACAATAATCCGGCACATAAAAAAGCGGTGGCTGAAAACAGTGCCGCGATAACTTTTCTTTGCCATATCAAAAAAACGGCAGCGGTGTCATGCTGTTTTTGTGCTAAATCGCGTTTTTTCATCGCTATTATCGCTGACACCTCCCCGCCGAACTTTCATTTTCTTCAATTATATCATAAGCATTTTGATAAATAAATATAAATTGGTGCATCAAAACTGATATACTGTAAGCTCATGTTAGTTTTTTAAGTTTTGTTGACACAAATGTACGTATCAATTATAATTATTGTTAAGTTGAATACTTATATGATAGATATTTCACAAATTTGAGTTATATTTCACAGATTTCTCACAAAATTCACAGGTTAAAAGGTCGTCAGTAACAATATTAAGCTTATAAAATAAAACGGGGGAAGATATCTTTGAAGATTAAGACAACAAGACTTGAGCGGATGCGAGAGCTTTTTTTACAAATGCCGTATATATCACTGTCGGAGCTTGCCGCCCTTTTCCCGGAAGTATCGGAAATGACGCTCCGCCGGGACATTGATGCCCTTGAAGCGGAGGGTGCTGTCATACGCGTGCGCGGCGGCGCCCGTTCAATGAAATTCATCACAGCAACGTATGAGGACAGATACGAGGCACGCCTTTCGCTTGACTCAGGTGCAAAGGGGAGAATAGCGGCGGCGGCCATACGATTGTTTGACACAGGGATGTCGATATTTATAGATTCTGGCACGACAACGCTGCGCATAGCAGATTATCTGCCAAACGACAGGTTTTTAATAACAACATCATCGCCCGATCTTGCAAGGGAGCTTCACCGCACCCCGCTCGCCGTTATAAACATCGTCGGCGGGATGTATAACCGCGAAAACCACACGCTGTCGGGGCAAGGAGCGATAAAATTCATCTCCGACATGACATTTGACCTTGCCATAATGGCGCCGTCAGGCTATACGAAAGAGGGCGGATTTTCATCAGGCAACTACAGCGAGTGTGAATTCAAGAAAAAAGTCATTGAGCGCTCTCGGCACGTCGCAATGCTGATAACAAGCTCGAAATGGGGGCTGAAACAGCCTTACACCTTCGCGTCGCCTGACGATATTTCAACAATCATAACGGATGCCGAGCTGCCACAGCCATTTGCACAGGATTTTGATATATCAAAAACGTCCGTTATTATCGCTTAATCTAAAAACATTGCATAACATCATGACATACAGATTAATTCGGAGGAAAAAAGATTCATATGGCAAAAGTAATCATCATGCCACGGCAGGGACAGAGCGTTGAAGAATGCATTATAACAAAATGGGCGAAAAAAGTAGGAGAAAAGGTCGCGGCAGGCGACATTCTTTTCTCATATGAAACAGATAAATCAGCTTTCGACGAAGTTTCCGATATAAACGGCGTGCTTCTTGCCGCTTTATATGACGAAGGGGACGTCGTTCCATGCCTTTCCCCCGTCTGCGTCATCGGTGAGGAAGGTGAGGACATAAGTTCTCTTTTAGCGGGGATAAAAGAAACCGGGAAATCAACATCAGAAGATAAAACAACGGACACAAAAATAGACACACCAGCGGCTGCTGCCGCCACAATAAATGAAGCGCCCGCTCAAAGCACCGGCAATGTCAGTGGAGGGAATATCAAAATATCGCCGCGCGCAAGGCTTAAGGCTGAGCGGACAGGTGCCGATATCACATCCGCTATCCCGACAGGCTACGGCGGCAGAATCATTGAGCGCGACATTGACCGGGTGCTTGATGAAGCCGCACGCTTAGGTAAAGTTACTGCGGAAATAGATATAAGCGCCAACATAACAACGCCGAATACAGCGGCAGTCACCTCTTCCGCAAGTGTAGAGCAGGCGCCCGCTGTAAATATGAATCTCGACACAACAGACGATTACATAGACATACCTCTTTCACCTACGCGCCGCGCTATTGCCGCGTCAATGCATCGCTCTCTGACGGAAGCGGCACAGCTTACTCTCCACTCCTCCTTCGACGCAACGGAAATGCTCTCTCTTCGCGCAAAATTCAAAGAAAAAAGCGCAACCCTCGGCCTTCCGGATATAACTTTCAACGATATGGTGCTGTTTGCCGTATCCCGTGTCATTCTCTCGCACCCTGATTGTAACGCTCACTTCATAGATAACACCATACGGCGCTTTAAATCGGTCAATCTTGCCGTCGCCGTCGACACGGAAAGGGGGCTTCTCGTTCCCGTAATCCGCGGAGCCGAAAAAATGTCGCTTTCGGAAATTTCGGTAGCTGTCCACTCACTTGCTGCGGAAGCGAGAAGCGGGCGCATTTCACCTGACGCCCTCCGTGGCGGCAGCGTAACCGTGACAAACCTCGGCTCGCTTGGCGTTGAGAGTTTCACACCCGTTCTCAACCCGCCGCAAACAGTCATAATCGGCATTTGCGCGCCCGTTACGCGTGTCCGCGAGGACGGCAGTGTATATCCCGCAATCGGCGTATCGCTTACATTCGATCACCGTGCGCTTGACGGCGCGCCTGCAGCTCGTTTCCTGCGCGACCTCTGCACCGCGATGGAAAACATAAGCCTTTATCTTGCAAAATAAAGAAGCGTCAGTGAAAAACGTGAAATAAAGCGGAGATACACTACTATGGGCAACAGTGAAAATAGATTTGATTTAATCGTCATTGGCGGCGGCCCCGCCGGGTATAATGCTGCCATTCGCGCCTCTGAGAAAGGTTTAAAAACAGCTCTTTTTGAAAAGCGTGCGCTCGGCGGCGTCTGCCTTAACGAAGGCTGTATTCCGACAAAAACGCTTCTTTATTCAGCAAAGATTGCCGACAGCGCCCTCCACGGCGCCGATTATGGTGTCAATGTTGACAGCGTATCGCTTGACCACGCCACCATCATCAAGCGCAAAGATAAAGTCGTTCGCACGTTAACCGGCGGCGTTGCTGCTTCGCTGCGCAATGCTGGTGTCACTGTCCTGCGTGAGAGCGCCTGCATTGATGGACGTGCAACGTCCGGTGAAGGTTTTATCATATCCGCCGGCGGTGAAAAGTACCTTGCCCCACGGCTTCTTATATGCACAGGCTCATATGCTCTTATGCCGCCCATCCCCGGGCTTAGTGAATCCGCCGGGGCAGGATACGCCCTCACCAGCCGCGAGATATTGTCACTTAACAGCATCCCGCCGCGTCTTATTGTCATAGGCGGTGGTGTTGTCGGGCTTGAGCTTGCGTCATATTTTAACTCTGCCGGCTCCGACGTAACCGTCATCGAGGCTATGCCGCAGATAGCAGGAGCTGTTGACAGCGATATTTCGGCAATACTTATGCGCAACTACGAAGTAAAAGGCATAAAATTCCGCCTCGGCGCGAAGGTTACGTCCGTGCGCGGCGGTGCTGTCACATATGAATCGGGCGGGCAGGTGGCGGCAGTTAACGCTGACATCATTCTTGTCGCTGTCGGTCGACGTCCAAAAACTGACGCTGTCGGCCTTGAAAATCTCAGCATCCGCACCGAACGCGGCGCTATTCTCACCGACGCTGCCTGCCGCACATCGGTCCCCGGCGTTTTTGCCGCTGGCGACTGCAACGGAAAATCAATGCTTGCCCATACCGCATACCGCGAAGGCGAGGTTGCCGTAAACGTAATGACAGGCGTGCGCGATACCGTCGATTATAACGCTATTCCCGCTGTAATATATACAACCCCCGAAGTTGCCGCCGTCGGCGAAACGGAAATCAGTGCAAAAGCAAAAGGTATTGATGTCAAAACCGCTACCGTTCCGCTTGTTTACAGCGGGCGTTACGTCGCCGAAACGGAGCATGGCGACGGTATTTTGAAGCTCGTTGTTGGCAAGCAGCACAACAATGTCCTCGGCGTGCACATGATAGGGCCTTACGCATCGGAAATTATATACGGTGCTGCAATGCTTGTCGCGCGTGAAGCAAGGCTCGACGAGCTTCGCCGCGCCGTATTCCCGCATCCAACCGTCGGCGAAGCCCTCCGCGAAGCAGCATTTATGATTAAGTAGTGGCAATAAAAACA
>Ga0134091_1003215_pt1 | contig 10157 bp, 9 predicted proteins | sample 2_5taG_FD_94451 | JGI IMG/M metagenome (GOLD analysis project Ga0134091, IMG submission 94451) | Switchgrass degrading microbial communities from high solid loading bioreactors in New Hampshire, USA - 2_5_20_6_A2 metaG | ecosystem: Engineered > Bioreactor > Semi-continuous > Anaerobic > Digestate...
AGGGCCTTCAATGACCTCGCCGGTGTATGTGAATCTTGATCCGTGGCACGGGCAGTCCCACGACAGTTCTGCCGAATTCCACTTGAGTTCGCAGCCCAGGTGGGTGCAGGTCGTGCTCACATAGTGGAGTTTGCCGTCGTTGTCACGGTAAACGCCGACCTTATAGCCGTCCGCTTCTGTGATCTCCGCATTTCCTTTCTCAACTTTTTCGGTTTCTTCAGGGATATTCAGCTTGCCGGATATCAGGTTTACCGCCACATCGAAGTTTTCTTTGATGAAGTTCTTCGCCGACGCTGCCGGTGTGAAGCGCGAAGGACTGAAAACTTCTTCCCACGGGCTTTCGCCATTTATGATCAGGTCGGAGATGATCATTGCCGCTGCGGTACCGTTCGTCATGCCCCATTTGTCAAAGCCGGTGGCTACGAATATCGTTTCCCTGCCTGCAGTCATGGACCCTATGAACGGTATCTCATCCATTGCGGTATAATCCTGGGCCGACCATCTGTATGGTATGCTTTCAATATCGAACATCGGCTTTGCAAAATCCCTGATGATCTCGTAGTGGTTGTGCAGATTTTTGCCGTGTCCTGTCTTGTGGTTCTCGCCTCCCACCAGTACTACTGAGATATCGCTGCCTGCATGCGGACGAAGAGTCCTCGTCGGTTCTTCAGCGCTGATATACATGCCTTCAGGGAAATCGCCCCTTATCCTGAGCGCCATCAGGTATGTGCGCTGGGGGTAAACCCTGGCAAAATAAAGTCCCGGCTTGTCAAAGAAAGGATAACGTGTGGCCTGTACCACGTATTTTGCCCTGATTTTCTTTCCGTTGTCAGTAACGACTATATTGGGGTCGCCTTCCCGGATATCGACTGCCCGGGTATTTTCATATATCCTGCAGTCTTCGCCCTCGACCAGCCCTGCCAGTGCCAGCAGATACTTCCGGGGATGGAAATATGCCTGGCCTGTGAATTTCATCGCTCCTTCGATGCCAAAGGGAAGGTCGAGCGTTTCCGTATACTCGGCGGGCAATCCCAGTCTGAGTGCAGATTCTGTTTCATCCTCAAGCTTTTGTATCATGTTTCTGTCCTGGGTGAACACGAATGCAGGGACCCTTTTGAAATCACAGTCTATATTGTTTTCATGGATTATTTTATCTATCAGGTCAATGGCTGACTGGTTCGCCTGGGCATACTGCTTTGCCTTTTCTTCTCCGACGGCATTGATCATTTTGTAGTATTTAAGTGCATGCTGGGACGTGATCTTGGCGGTCGTATGCGCAGACACGCCTTTTGCAATGCGGTTGGCCTCGATAACGGCTATGCGGAGGCCGTGCCCGCGCAGCAGATAAGCGGTCGTAAGTCCGGTGATACCCGCGCCCACGATTGCCACATCCACATCTGTGTCATCATCCAGGGATGCGTAATTTGTGTCGCTTGTGGTACCGATCCAGAGCGATTCCGGTACGTCGCTGAACTTTATGCTGTTTTCATTGCTCATATTCATGTTTATGTGCTCCTCCGAAAAATACATGATAAATAGTATGTAAGCAGTCATTCACCGTGCAGTTGCCCGTTCTGGCAGTATGCATTGCAACAGTGCAGCGCTGTATGTGCGGCAGGTTGCTCAGCAACATACACCGACATTTATATAGGTTTTTCAAAAGTCTGATTTTCATGCAATATAGTGCGATTTAAACAGGCAGGAACTAAGTGGAGAAATAAGTGACCAATAAATGCCGAATTGGATACCGTCCGGACAAGCATGATGATTTTTTGCATTCGGCTGTTAAAATCACGCCGGCAACAGGTCGGGAAAACTGATCAGCGATTTTAGTGCAGGATAACAGGACGGTGTCGCACGAATTAACGAAACCCAATCAGTCATCCGTTCCGGCGGAATCATCCGATCCTGCCGGCTTATCCGGCTCTGTGGAGCTATCCGGCCCGGAGCTGCCATTCCCGGGGCTGCCGTTCTGAGCGTCGGGATCATCTGTGCCGTCCTGCTCTTTCCCACGGTCATTTTCTTCATGACCGCCATTGCCGGATCCGCCGACGTCGTCCGAATCATCGCCTGAACCGCCAAAGCCGCCGAAATTGTCAAAGCCGCCAAAAGTGCCGGAGTTGCTGAAATCGCCGAAGTTCCCGTACATCGTATCAAGTCCGGCTTTTATGCTGCTTAATGCTCCGAAGACATAAATACTGCAGCCGACGTAGAACAATACCCACAGGAAAGGTATGTTGATCCTGAAAATATCCAGCAAGGTACCGACTACCAGGGGCAATGTCATGGAATATACGCTGATCTTGAATATGTTGCGGCCTGAAAGGCGCGTACCCTTCGCTGCGTTGACAGCCCGGCCTATCAGGCTGACAATGAATGCGCTGAAAAATTTTCCTGCTATGAAAAACACGCTGAAGAAAATGACAAATATAGCAAATATGATCACAAGTGTCGGCTTCAGTACCGGGATCGCCTCTACAAGGCTGTCCCGTGTCATAGTCAAATTGCCGTATAAACTCCATGGCACTTCCTGCCGCTGCAGATAATTCTTCTGGATCATCTTTTCGCTGGTGATCAGTATTACATTATCGTACTGGTACAGGATCTCTTCCGGGTCTGTATCGGTCCTGGTGTCTATCACGACGGGAAGATCACCGTCGATGACGATAGGCATTTCAGCATAGATTTCCAGTTTTCCGTTTTCGAGCCTGAAATCCGGCACGTCATCCAGTATTTTTCCCGAAAATATGTCTATCAACTCGCTTACCTGGGAGTACCAACTTGCACATATGGCCAGTGCAAGCACAAGAGAGAGCAGTATCAGATAGGCGACGACCCTGCCGGTGCTTTGCCTCAAAAACAGCCTGTACTTGCCAAAGCTTGTGATGCTGTAAAAGAAACTCTTAAAGAATCCTGTTTTCGACTCGTTCATAAAAACCTCCGGAAAATCGTTATATTCGGCATTATAGGTCACTGACATTACAGATGACCGGTATTATCGCATTTACACAAACGCCGTTCCCGGTGATGCACTCGGGAAATACACCTCGGGCAGGCACATGGCATTTTTCCGTTCGCGATCCGTGCGGCTGTCAGCCTGCATTATTCCGAGTCTGCGGCTATATAGGCGGCACTTGAAAGTGCTGCCGATAACCATACTTATTATACAATAAAGGGATATTTTTTCAAATTTATTTATTTCCGAAGTATTGACAGTGTGTATATACAGTGATAAACTGTATACGTACTGTATATAAACTTATATACACAGTTGACTTTTTAAACGAGGTGGTTTTTTGTTCATAGCACTGTCGAATAATGATCCGACTCCGCTGTATGAGCAAATCAAGAAGCAGATCATAGAGCAGATCATGAGCGGAGAACTGCCGCCGGGATATATGCTGCCGTCTATCAGGGCTCTTGCCAAAGAACTGGAGATAAGCGTGATCACGGTAAAAAAGGCATATGAAGACCTTGAAACCAGCGGATATATAGTGACGAACCAGGGGAAAGGCTCATTTGTCGCCCAGGCCGGGGCAGAGTTCGTAAGGGAGTCCAAACTGAAAGAGATACAAAAAAGCTTTGAAAATGGGATCGAACTTTGCAGGGAGCTTGGTATCGATGACGACGGCATCCGGAAGATATTTGGGGATATCCTTGATGAGTTCGGACAGGTGTGACCGGAAGCCGGAGCAAGGACGCATACAGATTGTATTAGCAGATTGGAGTGGTTTGAATGGATGTTGTGCTGAATGTGGACAGACTGGTCAAGAAGTACGAGAAGTTCTCATTGAAGGAAGTGAGTTTTCAAATCCCCAAAGGGTATATCATGGGATTCATCGGCAGGAACGGAGCCGGGAAAACCACCGTCATCAAGTGCATAATGGATCTTATACCGTTTGAGGCAGGCTCCATCGAGGTATTCGGCCTTGACAGCAGGCGGAACTCCGATGAGATCAGGAGGAGGGTCGGCTATGTGAGCGAAGAGCAGTACTTTTATGAAAACATGGCTGCAGGCTGGAACCTGGATTTTTTCGGCAGCTTCTATCCGAACTGGGACAGGGACCAGGGCCTGTCATTGATGAAAAAGTTAGATATCGACCCATCCAAAAAAGTCAGCGAACTGTCAAAGGGCATGAAAGTCAAACTGGCCCTTGCGCTTGCACTGGCGCACAAGCCGGAACTCCTTATACTTGATGAACCCACTTCCGGGCTTGATCCTGTCATCAGGAACGAATTGCTTGAACTGCTGCTGGAAGTGGTACAGGACGAAAACTGCTCCATATTCTTTTCTTCACATATCACTTCGGATATCGAAAAAATTGCTGATTTCGTAACATTCATCGAAGACGGCAGGATAGTGATCAGCGATGAGAAAGATGCGATATTGGACAAATGGAGGCTGTTCAAGGTCGAGAACAGTTGCAGCATCGCCGGTTTGTCAGAGCGGCTGATCGGCGTTAAAAAAGGCGAATTCGGTTTCAGCGGAATAACCGATGATCCGAAAAGCTTTATCAGAGAATTGACCGGTAATTATCCGGATGTCCGTTATAAAATCGAAAAGGTATCGCTGGACGACCTTCTGGTCAGGATAGCAAGGGAGGAAGAGGCAAATGAAGAATGAAACGATCCGTCTTGCGGTCAAGGATTTTCAGATACAGGTAAAGTCGATAAAAAGCTACGTTATTACATTGCTCGTGTTTCTTGCCGTATTTCTTGCAATGAGCCCAAAACAGTATCAGATGGCGTTTTCTATGGCTGCCCTGGTTACGTTGTACCGCTTTATCAATATGACGATGTATGAGGATGAGAAAAACAATACCCTGAGATTGATCGATTCCCTGCCTGTTGGACGGGAGACTGTCGTCAGGGCCAGGTATCTCAGCACCGGCATCCTTGCGGCCGCACTGATTATTGTTCTCGGCGCTGTATCGTTTATTGCCGGCAGTACTAATGGAGGAGCTTCAACGGCAGCAACCATATGCGTGTTCCTGGTCTATGTGATACTGATGGCGGTTTATATGCCCATTGGATTCAAACTGGGATATATAAAAGCAGTGAATGTCAACCGGTTCATTTTTATCGGGATTTTCCTGCTTATCGGGTTTGCTTCGGTGCTGATGGGTAACCCGGCCGGACAGCAGGGCAGCAATGCGGCAGAGAGTTTAACAACGCTGTTTGATGATACAAGCCCCGTACTGGTAACGGCGATTTTTGCAGTGGCCGCATTTTTGCTGTATATTGTATCAATGAAGGTATCGGTGGTATTCTATAAAAAACGGGAACTGTTTTAGGAGGAAACATGTCAAAACTGCAACTGATCGCCACATCGGCGTTCGGCATAGAGTCGGTCGTAGCAAGGGAACTGAAATGGCTGGGATATGAGGACCAGCAGGTCGAAAACGGGAAAGTCACTTTTGCCGGTGATGAAGAGGCGATCTGCAGATCGAACATATGGCTGCGCACTGCCGACCGTGTGCTGGTGAAAATGGGCGAGTTCGACGCCCTTACCTTTGACGGACTCTTCGAAGGGACGAAAGCCCTCCCGTGGGACGAGTGGCTCCCTGAAAATGCGGAATTCCCTGTGGACGGAAAGTCTGTAAATTCAAAGCTCGCCAGTGTGCCGGACTGCCAGGCTATCGTCAAGAAGGCCATCGTGGAAAAGATGAAGCAGCGATATAAAAAGCAGTGGTTCGAGGAAGACGGACCGCTCTACAGGATAGAGGTGAGCCTTCTCAAGGACAGGGCGACCCTCACAATAGACACATCAGGGCCAGGGCTTCACAAGCGCGGTTACAGGGATCTCGTCGGCGAAGCACCGCTGAAGGAAACGATGGCTTCCGCCCTGCTGCTTATAAGCAGGTGGAGGCCGGGCAGGGAACTGATCGATCCGTTCTGCGGCTCAGGCACGATCCCGGTCGAAGCAGCGATGATGGCGGCAAATATGGCCCCGGGCGCAAAGCGCAGCTTTTCTGCCGAGAAATGGCACCAGGTGCCTGCCGCACTGTGGAACCGGGCAAGGGAGGAAGCTGCCGACAAGGTAAAATTTGATGAAGAGATCAGGATCCACGGATCCGATATTGACGACGGGGTGCTCAGTCTTGCCAGGCACCATGCCGAAAAAGCCGGCGTTTCGCAGTTTGTACATTTCCAGAAGAGGGATTTCAGAGAGATAAGTTCAAAACACAAATACGGTTTCATCATTACCAATCCTCCCTATGGTGAGCGGATCGGCGAACTGTCCGAGGTCGAGCGGCTGTACAGGGATATGGGCGGCGTCTTCAGGAAGTTAGATACATGGTCGTTCTATGTGCTGACTTCCCATCCGCGCTTCGAAGCCCTGGTCGCCAGGAGGGCCGACAGGAAACGGAAGCTCTATAACGGCAGGATCCAGTGCAATTACTACCAATTCTTCGGTCCGCCGCCGGCGAAACCGGTCATGGAAGATGATGCCCAATAAGTCTGATTAGCCTAATACCTTCTTACCCTAATACCTTCTTACCCCAATACCTTTTATACCCCAATACCTTTTTTACCCGCTTAACCATTTCTTATCCATCACTTGGATTCACTTAACACACAAAACTGAGCTTTGCCCTGAAACAGACAGCCTGCACTATTCGGTCGGGAATTAGTAAATGTTCTCTTCTCATTGCAGATCCCGATGTTTCATAAAGTGAAAGCAGTTTGGACAAATATTTCAGTTCTGTGTACAATAATTGACCGAACATGGATAAATGACCATGCATTGGCTACATAATATAAAAATTCTTTATGTTATTGCTCCGAATTCTTAATTGATTTTGCTGACATGTACACATAACTGAATTATTTGTCCAGGATACTGAAAGAAAAAATTATCTTGACAATAAGTGTTTATAGAGTATATACTGTATATAAACAATATATACAGTTAGTGTATGATACGATCCTTTATTTACAGGAGGTGACGGCGTGGATCTGGACATCATAATATCCAATTCCAGTTTGAGGCCGATATATCTACAGATATCCGACCAGATAAAAAAGCAGATATTATCCGGAAAACTCGAGGATGAAGAGATGCTGCCTTCGATACGCGTTCTGGCAAGGGAACTGCAGATTAGAGTCATTACAGTAAAGAACGCATACGAGGAACTGGAACGCGAAGGACTAATAGAGTCGGCAAGGGGCAAGGGCTTTTACGTCGCCACGAAAAACAGGGAACTGATTAGAGAGAAAAAGATCAGCCTGATCGAAGATAAACTCGCTGAAGTGATCGATGAGTGCAAGCTTCTCGGTATAGGGGAAGAGGAATTTATCGAAATGGCGAAGCTGCTGTACGGCTAGTTTCGATATGCCTACGGCTGGTGGTATGTTATTGGCTGACGGTATGCCTGAGACAGGGGGTGTACTATATGAAGCAGACAGTATATGGCAAGCGGTAGACGGTAAATGGTATGCGGCAGATGGTATATGGCAAGCGGCAGATGGTATATAGCAAGCGGTAGACGGTAAATGGTATGAGGCAGACGGTATATGGCAAGCGGCAGTCGGTATATGGTATGTGGCAGGTGACTGGCGGTGATGACGGCTCAGGGAGCGGAGATTGCATATAAGGTATAAATGACATTTCAGTAAGTGTTTATGGAGGTCGTGTATGGATACTGTTGTGGAGATGAAAAATGTCACCAAGGATTTTAAGAACTTCAGGCTGGACAATGTCAGTCTGACACTGGAAAAAGGTTACGTAATGGGACTGGTCGGGGCCAACGGTGCCGGGAAGACCACTATTATCAAGCTTATTATGAACCTGCTCAGGAAGGATTCCGGTTCCATCAATGTATTCGGGATGGATAACCAGAAGTTTGAGAAGGAAATAAAGCAGAGGATAGGCTTTGTCTATGATGAAAACATATACCCGGAACACCTCCGCCTTGAAAAGATAGGCGCTGTGATATCAAGCTTCTACACGAACTGGAACCAGGAGCGGTTTATTAAATATCTCAAAATGTTTGAACTGGATCCGAAAATCAGACTGTCGAAACTTTCCAAGGGCATGAAAATGAAGTTCGCCATAGCTGTGGCTCTGTCGCATGACGCGGAACTGATAATCATGGATGAACCGACGTCGGGCCTCGATCCCGTTTTCAGACGGGAAGTGCTCGACCTGCTGCATGGCATAATGGAAGACGGTGAATGCAGCATCATTTTCTCAAGCCATATAACGTCGGACCTGGACAAGATAGCAGATGTGATAACCCTGGTCGACAAGGGCAGGATAGTCCTGTCCATGCCTTATGATGAAATGATGAGAAAGTACAGGGTGCTGAAGGGGCCAAAATCGCTGATCGACAGGATCGATCCGTCATGGCTGCAGGGCGTCAGGGTCAACAGGTTCGGTTTCGACGCGTTGTGCCTGGAAGGCGAGAGAGCCGCCAGGGAGTTTGGCAATACTGTCGTACTTGAGAAGCCCGGTATCGAGGACATAATGGTATATTACACAAGGAAAGCGGGTGAATGCAGTGATTAAGGCGATGAGGTTCAATATGTCTGTGTTGACGCGCTCGGGATACCTGCCAGTATCTTTAGGACTGCTCGTTGTTTATTCGCTGCTGTCGTATTCGATGGGAGTAAATACAAGTTACCATTTGGCCAGATATGGAGCCAGTACCGGAGAGATCATTGCTATGACAGATGATATGATCAGGCTCGCATGTTCAGGCAGCCTGATACTGGTCCCTATCGTGCTTTATCTCCTTCCGCTCATCAATATCAGGGACGGAAAAATCGAAAACATGCCTGCGGCGACGCTCCCGCTCAGTCTGCCTGTCAGCCGCAGAGAATATGCATACTCAAGGTTCCTGTACGCAGGGGGTTCGTCTGTTGTACTCGTCATACTGTTTACCGGCCTTAACGCAGCAGGCGTATGGTACCGGCCGGAAAGCTTCAGGACAGAAGCATATGTAACAGTCAGGATATGGTTCGCCCTGATTTCTGTAATGATCCATGTCGCCGGCATGCTGCTTGTCGCGGCGAGCCTTGGAGCAAAGAATTTTCTGAACCTGGCGGCGGCGATCTTCCTGGTCTCAGTTATCCTTACGTGGCTGATTTCTTCGGAAATCATATATAAGATTGCCACATCGCCGTTTTTCTGGCCTGTTGCCGCTGTATCCATAATTGCAGCGGATATCATATCCATTGTATCCGGTACGTTCATATTCGAGAGAAGGGACATATAGGAGGGCGTTGTAATGCGTGCAGTAGTGAGATTATTCACTGAGGTTTTCAGTATAAGAGGGTTTATTTTGGTTCTGATGCTTGCATTTGTGTTTATTGTCGTTATAAGCGGCAGTGATTTCGAATTGACGAATGTCGTCAATCCCGGAAATGTCGGGTTCATGACGATGCTTGTGATGATTGGGTTTGGTTCCAACAAAGGCATCATAACGCTTGCAAGATTGCTGCCTTCGAATCCCAGGACGGTAGCCTTCGGACTTCAGATTTCCATTTATATAATAGCGCTGGTCAACAACTTCACTTTTATGTTGCTTTGTGTTCTTGCGAAGCAGTTCTTCCTGCCGGACATTGCCGTGCTTCATGCTGCTGGCCATTTGCTGCTCAATACGGCTTTCATCGTCATACTGGCCAATATCATGCTGCCCGTAATGCTGCTGAAGGACAGGAAATTCCTGAAAATAGTGTTGATCTGCCTGATGTTACCGATGTATTTCGCTGCAAGTGAGACAGCCGGTTATATCACGGGAAAGCTGACCGGAACAGGGATGCTTCCTGCGACATGCTTGATATCCTATGTTGTGGCACTTATTACATGCGTTTTATGTCATGCTGCGGCAAGAAAGGCAATAAAGGCTTATGATGCCTGAAGCATTAGCTTCGGTTCAGTTAATTATTTTCTTGACGACTGAAACAAAGTTAATATTTTAAAACTGAAAGTTAAGGTTTTAAAGATCCTATTGCCTGAAGCTGACGGATGCCTTCTGTTTCCGGCGGCTTTGCCTGCACCGCGGCACCGCTTTCCTGCCCCAAATAAGCCGTTAGCGTAAAGTTACTGTAGGGAATTTAAAGGGATAATCTGGTAGAACAATAGAAAAGAAGATGAAATCCTGTTAATATATAATCGCTCAAAAAAATCAACAAAGGAGATCATCTTCTAT